>Ga0209066_10005363_pt1 | contig 13553 bp, 7 predicted proteins | sample All_14_2_FD_187198 | JGI IMG/M metagenome (GOLD analysis project Ga0209066, IMG submission 187198) | Freshwater microbial communities in response to fracking from Pennsylvania, USA - Allegheny Zone_MetaG_DW_15 (SPAdes) (version 2) ...
TTTTCAGTAGACTTCCAGTTCCTGGAAACCACGGGTACGAAGGGGTATCCGTCTTCAAAGATCAACGAGTTGAATCTTTCGGAGGCCAGCGAAATTAGCCCCTCTTGGAATATTTTGGTGAATCTCATAGACTTCTACCGTAGGATTGAGTAAAAAGGGTGGGGAGGTTAATCCCCACTACCTTATTGTTCACAGTCTGAACGAATCACAGGCAGGCGATGTACAGAATGCCTTTTCCGGAACACACCAGTTTGAGGGCATTCCCTGCCAGAGTAGTCGCCCCTATGTTCCCGTTGGTCACCTCGCTGAGAGCGAACCAAGGCACGTTAGCCGGATCGTCCTCTACATCCGCAAAGTATGCGAGCGTGAGAGACGGGGTCACGTCAAAACCATCGGGCTGAAAGTGAATACCCATGTTGATCAACCCCGGCTTCAGAATGCCAGCGAGATCCGTGTAGTAGGTGCCGGCCGCAGGCACAGATAGCTGAGCGGAGTAAGCCGCTCCGGAGTGTCGATTGCTCCAGTGACGTCCAGCCAAAGACGTGTTTGGAAACAAGAATTGATTGGGTTTAGTCAGTGAAGACATCACTTACCTTTCTTTTTGGTTGGTACATCAATTGGTGCTTTGATATCAGATTCCGAATCCGTAGAACTGACTTCCTTTTGTGGAACAAGTTGCTCGAGTTTCGGTTCGTTCGTTGCTTCAGGTTCGGAGACACCTTCAGGCACCTCGTCCGTGTAGACTTCCTGTTCATCCATGTTGACAGGCTTGGACAGTTCGATCAAGCTATCCAAGGCTCGGGCTGGTAGAACACCCGGGAATCGCACTGCTGACACAGCAGTCTGACGATTGCAGGGTACGCTCATAACCAGGTAATCGTGAAAGAGTTCTGTGTCAGTCGAGAGAGGCTCGTCTTTCTCTTTCAGCTTCAGGTTGAACAGGATAGTCGAAATAAGGGATGGGGTGAACTTGTTCATGTTGGTAAATTTGAAACCGGGGAGACATCTCCCCGGTTGTTGGTTGATTAATCTTCTGCCTTCTTGACGAGGCGGAGCTCACGGAAGGCTTTTCTCATCTCTGCCAGATTACGGATATTCACACCGTCATCTATCAGAGACTTGATCACCTCGGAAGCTTTTGCCTTCGTCATGGCAAAGCGGATGAGCTCTGCGGAAGCGTCGAACTTCATCCATTTGATACCTGGAACACGGACGGAGGTTACTGCTTTCGCAGAAGCCGGGTGACCACGCATAGGAAGAGCAACGTACAACAACCCATCCTGAATGATGGGGTATGGTTGGAGCACGGTCTCTTTTGGATTGGGTCTGAACTCTTCGCGATAGAAGTTCTTCAGCTGGGTTCCCGTGGCAAATCCTAGTGAATCCGTTGCCGCTTTCTTACCTCCTTTCACCATACGATCGTAGACCGCATGACAGACATCACTGTTTGCCTTGGGAATACTGAACCCCTCCTCTTCCCAGGTCTGGAACAGTTGGAGATACTTCTTGGCAGAGGGTATGAACGCAGCATAGTACGCGGGAGAGAACTTGAAGCCGTTCGCTTGAGCCAGATCAACTGCACCTTCTTCTCCGATGTTCTTGAGACGTATCCCCAGCATATCGTTGACGATAGTGAAATCCAACTCCAACCCAGCTTCGACTTCTTCCTCTTCTTCAACCTCGACTTCCTGAGCGCGACGACCACGACGAGCGGGTTTCTCGACTACGTCAGTGATATCTTCCTCCGGAGGACGACGGCGTCCCCGACGCACTGGCTCCTCCACTTCTTCCACTTCTGGCTCTTCAACTACAGGAGCTCTGCGAGCATTACGACCCTCACGGGCCAACCTACGCTCTTCCTCGCGTCGAGCTTTTTCTTCCTCGCGTTCTTGGATACGACGCTCTTTCTCTTGACGACGGAGGAGTTGTGGCGTTACCTGACTCTCAAGAACTTCAACTGGTGAATCCAGAGGTACGTCTCCAGTAAGCTTCAACAGCTGAGTACGAATGTCCTTGTTCGAGGTGTTCTCTCTGGTTATGATGAAGGCCGACATCTTGCGAATGGTTATCTTCTCACCTGAAGAGAGTTCTACTCGCAAAGTCTTTCCGCCAACCTGGACGATCTCTCCGTCTCCCCGATCGGTGTGCACGTACAATCCGATGGCAAGTTCTCGTTCTTTGGAGATAGAGTCGTCGCCATCGGTGATTTCTTCATCCGTATCCTCTGAGTCGTCTTCCTCTTCATCCCCCGTATCCTCTGCCTCGCTCTGGCGCATGAACTCGTCATACCGAATCAGGCCCAGCTCGCTGGCCTTGTACAACTCCGTACCTGGAACGTAAGGCACGCGCAGAATCAGCTTCGACCCTTCCAGGTTTTCCGAACGACGGATTGGCGTCATGCGAATCTTGCCGTTTGCATCAAACAAGATGTCCTTGAACTTATCGCGGTAGTTGGCGTATTCATCGAAGGTGGCTTCTTTGTAAGCCTTGTACTTCTCGTAGTAGTCCAACATGGTGGTGTCAAAGTCGTTGGACTCCAGAATGGTGTCCAGCGTCATCGGGAACAGTGGAGGCACCTCCAGTTCATCGAAGCGGGGATTCCCTGCCTCTTCGAATTTCGCGCGGGACACTGTCTTCGACATGAGATACGAAATCTTAGTCACATCGATGGTACGGTTGGAGATAATCCAGTCAAAGAATATCTCGGAACGGGTCTCAGCATTCTTGATGTTCGGACGACCAATTCGGGCGTTACCTTGTTCGAGAACACCAGGAGTCCAAACTGTCTCGCAACGAATCAGGCGGCTCGCAAACTGCAGGTTCAGACCAGTGTTCATGGACTGCTCAACGCCAACCATGACCATCTTGTCGGGATTCTTCTCGAATTCAGCGCCACACTCTTCCTTGCGGTCAGCAGTGTAGAAGATGACCTTGGAGCGGAAGTCTTCAGGGAAGGCCTCAAAGATGGCTTCAGCTGACAAGGTGTAGTTCGTGAAGATGAGTACCTTTCCTGCCACACCTTTGTTCACGTGATCCATGGCAATCTCGACTATCTTCCGAGTCTTCGGGGACAGCAGATCGTCACCTGTCAGAGCGGTGGCGCCGAGAACGTCCTTGCCAGGTGCGGTAATGAATCGTTCCAGACGAGCCAAGTATGGCTTCAGCAGCTGATCGATTGAGAAGTTCTCGTCCTGCTCTTCACCTTCTGTTCCAGCTTCTGTGTTGAGCAAATCTTTCAGTGCCTGATTCTTTTCCATTTCCTCCCGGATTGCTTCCACAACCTGGTTCAAAATCTGGTTGTATACCTCGTATTGACGAGGGGTCATGTCAACCTTGTTGAAAGATTCAACAGGCTTCGGAAGAATAGCTGCCCATTCCTTGCGTTGCGCTTCTGCGTAGATGAAGTTCTCTCGCAGACGTTGCTTGACAAGAGCCTCAGTGCCTGGCATCCACTCCAGAACTTTGGAACCGCGAACCTCCAACGCGAACTCCTTGACGAAGTCGTCTGGAGTACCGAAGATGGATGGGTCGAAGAGAGAAGCCTGCTTGACCAAATCTCGAATGGTGTCTTGCACGAAAGTACCAGAGGCTCCTCGTTTCTTGGGGATGTCCGCGATCAAGCGATGCACGGCTGACTGACGATTCGACTCAGACTTCAGCATGTGAGTCTCGTCCGAATAGAACACCTTTGGATTGAACTGACGGATGAACTCGATCACCGGGAAAATCTTCACCGACGTGGTACCATAAGCGACGATACGCTGTTTCAGAGTGATGACGTTGTAGTCAGTGATAATCACCGTGTTCACAGGTGCTGCTTTGATCATGGTCCCGAGACGCTCAAACCCATGACGGCGCACCGTGTACGAGGTTACGGGAACAGCGTTGACTCGACCTCCAGTAGCGTACACGATCTCTTTGACATACTGAGCTACCAGGTGAGCAGGGCATGCAATGAGGAAGGGGCCTTTGTTTCCAGACTTGAGTTCGCGCAACAGATCAATCAGGATGATCATTGTTTTGCCACCACCTGCGGCCACCGCCATCAAGACGTTGTCCGGTGCTTCTCGAGTCAGGTTGAGGACCTTGTTCTGGTGAGGCAGAACACCGATTCCGTCCGACACGTATGGCACGGCAGGAATCTGGTAGTTTTTGTCCACACCCTGAGTCAGATAGTGCCTGCGCAAAGACTTGTCCATGTCCGCCATCTTGGTGACGTCTTTGGTGTACTTGTTGAACAAGGTAGCACCAGCGATGATGTTCATCACACCGAGGACAGAATAACGAGCATAGGCAGTTTCTGGCGACTGCTCAACTTTCGAGATCAAGTTGGCGCAAACCCGCTTGAACTTGACGGCTTCTTCCAGAGGAGTGCCAAAAGCACTGGTGGCGTAGATAGCAACGTCCACCAGCTTGACGTCCTGAGGCTCGGAACCCTCTTGTTCGCGTGCATACTCTGTCACGGCCTTGATCAGATTCGCACCTGTCATCGACTCGTGGACGTTGTAGAAAGACGCCAGAGCCATCGTGGTGTTCAGGAACAACTCAGCACGGTCGGACACCAGAGCACGGTCAAACCAACGAGTGATGTGCGTAGCATTCGCCGGGTAAGTACGATCCAGGTTCAGGATGTTCAATCGACCCATGGAGTTCGTGTAGGCGAACTTCATGTTCAGCCAGTCTACATAGACAGGCATTGGAACTGGGGGTTTCTTGCGTTCTGCCTTGATGTTCCCTTCAAGGAGATCGATCACACCAAACGTCCCGCTGTCGTGGGTGTAGGCATCGGAGTAAACGTCTTCGAAACGATTCACTTCATTCAGCTCGTTCGGAATCCAGTACAGGTCTGCGTGCTCATCCAGGAACAAACCGTTCTCGTTCGTTCGGGGCATGACCGGGAACTCTTTGGAGGCTTTGTCAACCGCACGAGCGATCTGACGCACTGGGATGGAAAACGAGGGGGATTTTCCAGACTGACCGTAGTACGTAGACACCCATTCAAAGACCGGCCCAAACAAGTCCATGGGCTTGATGAGCTCAAACTTCTCGTTGGTGAGGAACTGAGCCTGTACCTGAGAAACCGTGTAGCGAATAAAGAACAACACAGTGCTACCGACAGTCCGAGAAATCAAACGAGCGTCACATTCTGACCACGCGACGATGTCTCGTTGAGTCAATGCACCGATGGGTTTGATGCTGGATATTTCAACTTCGTCATTGAGCTCTGCCGGCAGCTCTGGTGTAGGATCACCCTTCTTCATGGCTTCGTTCAAATCAAAGCCTAGGAGTTGCAACACGTCAGTGTAGGAAGACTTGGTTGAGATGGAAAGGATTGGAACCAGGACCGTGAAGGTCTTGTCAGAAGCATTTTTCTTGACGTTGATGGCTTCCGTCATGCCACTCTCTTTCCAGGCCTCTTGGAAAGACTTCGTCACTGGGCGCTGAAAGTTCTTACGAGTTTCTTTTGTCACTCCACCCAGTTTGGTACCTGGTGGAATGTAGGCAGAAGCAACCAGAGAAATCATCGTCCACAAGGGACGAGGCGATTTCGTCATGTTGTTGAAGAAATACAGGAAACCTTTCGAGTTTGATCCTTTAGGCAAGGCGAACTCTGGGTTCTGTTTAAGGGTGGACATAGACCGCACTACAGGCGCTGCAGTTACTCGGTGTCCAGCGAATATGGTATCTCGCATACTTGTATACCTCAGTTGTTGAAGAGATTAATTCACAGTTCTGTGACTTCTGTCCGTTGACACTTTGGTTATTGCGTCAACGTTCGGGATAAAAATGGTTCATTTACTTAGATGGGACAACCACCTTGTTTGACTCCAAGAGACGAACGAGAGAGTTGTGCATAGGAGCACAATGGTTGTATGCCTTGACAAGAGCAGCGTATTCTTCCAATGTTTGAAACTCCGTTAGACTGCTGAACTCTGCTTTGGAAAATCCAACACAATGCTCAAGCAAACGGTAATCTATCTCGAAAGGTTTCTGGACGGGTATGTGCTCGCAGCCGGATATGAGTAGAGAGAGGAAGATGACAAATATGGATGATTTCATGGTATTTATGCCTAGGTAGAAAATGAGAGGAAATCGTCCCTTTTAACGATAGTTTTCAGGCTGCCGTCCATTTGGGCGTAGAACGAAAAAACCCCTCAAAACAGTCATCGTGAGGACGCACCATATGATCGTTTTGAGGGGTTTAGGTTCGATAAGGTAGAGCTTACCTTTCTATAGCCGCTTCTGGGTCACTGAGTATCTCCTCAAGGAGTTCTGTGTCCATATCTTCAACCAGCAGATCGATGGAATCTCCCTCCGGTGAATCAGTTTCTGAGTCATCTTTCTCTGCGGGTTCTGAATCTTCAGTTTGAGGATTCATGACTTCCGATGGTTCATCTTCTCCTTCGGTAAGTTCTTCAGTGGGAGGATCTTCTGCTGGTTCATCCTCATTGTCTTCTGTCGAGTCTTCCGGGTTGTCATTCTCTTCTGACAACAATGTAGGGGTACGAGATTCTTCCTCGGACTCGTCGGCTTCCGTATCCTCCTCGTCATCCGGTTGTTCCGGACCATCTTCCGGTTCTTCAGCCTCGTTGCTTGTATCGTCAGAGTCATCCGGCATCAGTTCGTGGTGGTCTTCCTCCTCAGGTAGATCATAGTCTTCCTCTGGTGACTGTTTGTCGTCCAAGATTTCGTCCGAGTAGGTATCGCTCTCGTCAGAGGGTTCTACGGGTTCCTCATCTTCGTCCTCACCCATCGCGGCGGAGAGCAACCGTATGGAAGACTCTATGCGGTGGTTACCCATCAGCTTGACCAGATAATCCGGACGAGGAATACCAAAGTGATCAAACAAATTCGCTTGCACTGAGAAGTCAATGTACGAACCCAGGGCAGTAGTGGGAGTAACGCGCGGTTCTCCGTCTGCTGCAGTCCTGACGTGGTTGAGTTCCTTACCCACAGCAAGGGCAAATTCCTTCGACTTTGCTATCAACTGTTTCGCAGTTGGTGGGGTCTTTGTCTTGGAAATATAATCGTCTACCATATCGCCGAACATCGAGGTGGCACGAAGAGTGCGCAGCTTATGAATGGTGATGTCTGGATTACCGACGACTTTCTTGAACACCTGGTTAACGACAGAAGGATTCACAGTGCGATGCTCTCCGTTTTTCAAAGCATAGGTAAAAACGAAATCATCTTTGGACTTGCCATCTACCAACTCCTTCATACAGGCGTAAACTTGTCTAGAAGTAGCTTCTTTAACCACATACTTGTGGTTGGTAAACACACCAGCTTTACCTTCGTAAGAGACGGTGAATCCGTTCGATGTGAACTTGACGTGGCCTACTCGGAGAGTAGACAATCCGTATGTAGCAGACCCTGCTGTGGAATTCCCTTTGCCGCCAATCCGGGAGGAGAACTGATAGCTCAACTCAATCATGAGTGCAGCCACTGTCTTTGGATCGGAGACATCAAAAACCTTGATCCCTTTTATCCAGATGGAACGTGCTTTCTTTATGACCGGGAGAACATCTGCCACCAGAGAATACTTCTTCTGGCGCTTTGCGAGAGCGTCTGACACACGATAGAAGTATTTTGGTTTTGATCCAGTAGAGTCTTCGTATGGGATCGCCGTGAACACGTACTTTCCAGGTTGTGGATCGTCATTCATCTCGACGTGAGAGAAAGTCATGACGGAGGGAACACCACCAATACGTTCATCGTCAGCCGTGAACCACTCGAGATCAGCATTCACCCTGCCCTCAAAACCAGGGACGATCTGGTATTTCATCTTCTTGGAGTCCAGATACTCTATGAGGTCCACCATTGGAACGGTAGGATCGCCAGAAGAGCGAACGAAATTGGATGCGGCGTCTTTCCAGGCTTGGTTGAATTTCCTACGCAACAACCCGTATTCCTTATAAGACACAGGGTCATTCTCCCTGAGAGCATCCGCATCTTCTCTCGACAGCTCAGTAGAAGATTCACCGGAGACCTCGCGAACAAACTTTTTCAGTTCCTCAGCGACAGAAGATTGAGAGGTTTCCTCCGCAAGAAAACCTGATCGTATCCAACTGGGAAAGACAGGACTGGTGCTGGCCTTAGCCAGAGCCTTGACGGCTACGCCGGACTGGTTGCGAAAGTAGGAGTAGAAACGAGAGATGAGTTTTGCCACAGGCGGGGAGAACTCAAACCCTGGTATAGATTTCAAACTCTGGGACATGAGTTCCGAATCAAATTCTTTACCGAGGACGGCTTTCTTCATCTCAGCCTTGAAAGACGCATCGAGGCTCTTAGCAATCTGACCGGGCATGCCTAGCTTTATAGCTGCGATGGATTCAGATCGCAGCTGATCGTTCATGAGAAAATACAGACCGAACAGTGTGTTCAGAAATTTGACGGACTCTTCTTTTGTTGGGGTGGTCATTTTGTTTACCAGTTAGAAGTTACTGAGGTGGATTGAGTTGGCGAAGCAACAACAGGTGAGCTGAGGAGAGAAATAGGAGGTGACCCAGACGTGACATCAATGGTTATCGATGGAGAGCCCCCTTTCGTATCCTCTGAGAACACATTCAGAGATTGGTCTTCAACAGTGAATCGAGTGGAGATCTTGTTAGAAGCTGACTTGAAAGCTTCAAGCTTCATAACCACAAAACCTTCTTCGGTGTTTGCCGCTGTGCTGACACCTGTGATGAAGGTATGTTTCCAGATCGTACGGTACACACCCGTCAACCCCCAGAAACCGCAGTTACCTGCGCTTGTGTACAGGCCATCTCCGTTGACTTGGACTATCTTCTCTGCACCAATCGTTTCACACCTATCAGCCTTCAGTATCAGAGTGCCGAGAGAAGTGAACTTCAGCTCTTGAACTCTCTGCACGTAGTTGTCAGGAGAAACGATAAGGTCAAAACCTATCCAGCCACCAGCGTTGAAGAATGCTTCCATAGCGTCAGCCGACGCAAAAGTGAAGACAGAGTCCAGATGGATTGCACTCGACCAGGTTCCGATATGAGTCGTCGTGTCAAGCAGTTCTCGAGTCATCCGCTCAGGCTTGGCTTGACCAGATTTGGAACCACTAACTTGGCTTATTACGTTCACCAAAGAAGTGTACTTGGAAAGACTCTCAAAGAAATTCGATTCCCAGTAGGATGTCAGGCCACTGAAAGGTATACCTACGGGAATGTCTAGCAGGTTGGCTGCTTTGATGACTGCATTTGAAAGAAGAGTCCAGTTGGTAGACGAAGGTATGGAACCAAGAGGGATCGTAGTCAGTGCGTTCTGAGACCAGCCTTTGGCGTCTGCGAGAGTAGTGCCTGAAGGAACTGACCATACAGAGTTGAACGCATCCACCAAATCGTTGTATGGAAGAGTCGTTACCGTGGTCGGCGATTCCACCGTTCCAAATGAATACACCTCCAGCACTGAACCAGCAGGCAAGACTCCGATAGGTTGAGTACAAACACCTCCAGTGGTTGTGTTGGATTGGATGCCTCTTATATCCCCGTTCAGGGTCTGCACCAAATATTGATTCGACACACCGGAGGGGAAGTTCACCCAATCTGGAGAAGGCAAGTCCGGACCAGAAGAATCAGCTGAGAGAGTGATGAAGCCAGATCGACGGTATCCATCTATCGTCCAACGAGTTGGAGAATGAGCGTATACCAGAACAGAATCACCGTGAGGGGTTGACTCGTGAACGATGACCGCATTCTGTCCAGAAATCTGATCTCCTGGTGGAAGAAGGACACCAAAGTTGTCTACCTCAAGAAGAATTGAGGAAGACGACGTAACGATGTTGAAAAGTACCGGCGCCTGTGAGAAACGAAACAAGGCGTTGAATCGCCAGATGTTTGGCACACCTGAATAGGAGGAAGCAAATTTGGTCTGAGGAGAACCAAAAGAGCAGCGAGCAAACATCACACCTCCAGGCATGAAGATTCCAATCTCACCGAACTCAAAGGGACCTACGTCGGCAGGTATGATCAATCGAATACCTTGAGTCTGACTGTCTGGTACAAAAGTAGACAGAGCAGTAGATGTGTATAAGAGAGTGCCTTTCAGGCCAGTGTCCAAAGAAGTAGCCGGCGTGTCGAAGTTTGACCCTACACGGAACTCCGAGATTGGAACGCGCGTATTTGTCGCAGCGTAGTTTGTGACTGCAGCGTTACCCGCTTCAGTGATTACGAAAATGGGAGAAGTCATTTCAATTCCTTGGTTCTAAAATTAACCGAGTTCGTATACGTGCACCACACCGGAGTTGGTTGCACCTGAATCGTCATCGTAAGCCTCTACTAACAAACGCTGATTTTCTAGGTGAACACTCTGTCCGAAATATCCATCGTCCCCCACTCTCGGATTCATGGATGAGGACTGTAGATACCAATTATCCCCCACTCTGTTGTATACATGTATGGCTCCATCGTCGCTGGTAGAAACCGATCCCAACCCTCGCCCTGGTGCGCCAACCGCCAGATGAGAGGCAGACACGGATACACCATCACCAAAGTACATGCTTCTTTCAGGTGTTGGATTATCTAATGTTGCCTGAAGAGACCAGGAAGAACCTGTGCGGTGATAAACGTAGGCGGCACCTGGAGTATCAACTCCATTTGTGCCGTAGTAAGGTGCACCAATTACAGCGTAATCATCGTGAAGACTAACGTCATCTCCGAAACTAGCATACTCTACGGGTCGTGGGTTTGGTATAGACTGTTCCAGACTCCAGACTGTTCCAGACCGATAGAAAATATGGGCTGCTCCGGAGCTATATCCGGACGAGTCAGATTCCAGTGAACCGACCAACAACCTATTACTCCTCAAACTTATGGCATACCCAAACGCTTCGGATGCGATAGCAGTCGGACTATCGATCGTAGCTTGCAGAGTCCAAGAAGTACCTGAACGAACGTATACGTATACAGCACCAACAGAAGGCCCTAGTGTGTTTTCATAAGGGCAACCAACTGCTAAGTATGAACCATATAGGCTCAAGGTGCTTCCAAACCGGTCCATAGAAGAGGGAGAGGGATTTGTTATGGTGGCTTGAAGTGCCCACGAAGAACCTGAACGCAGGTACACGTAGACGGTACCCGACAAGGCTGTCCCAGATGAGACTGCCAGGTAGTTTCCGTTTATAGAGACGCACCAACCAAATCTACCTGAACCGACGTCACTAGGACTGGTTATAGTCTGTTGAAGAACCCAATCTCCATTCTCCAGATGGAAGACATAGGCAGAACCGTTGTTCGTCAATCCAGCGGAATCATTGTTACCACAACCTACAGCCAGGTAGTCTCCAGATAACGATGTAGGTTCACCGAACCTGTCTGAAACCCCTGGCGTTGGATTAACTACGGTACTCCGGAGCAACCAGGACTCGTTAGCAATGCTGACCTCGTTTATGGATACAAGTCCAAGACCAATTGACTTTGAATCAGTGAAAGAGTCCATCCCGGTGACACCGTCTGATTCCTGAACCACGGGAAAGTCAGAACTGGCATCCATAGAATGAATGACGAGGTTGGTGTTTGAAAGATCTTGCACCAAACCTATCACATCTGTAACAGAGAACCCAGACAACTGGACCGGGTCATAAGACAACTGAACGTGAGTAGTGGGATACCAGTCCCCACCTTCGTACACAGGAGTGCCTATAGAAGGATCTCCTTCCACCACAAAGTTGACGTAGTCATCCGTCCACATGTTGTCCAGAGAAAAGCCTGCGTTCAAGACGAAGGATACAAAACCAACCACAGACTTACTACCTTTTGAATACCAGAACTCTGGTAGGTACTGCAGCATGCGAAACAGGTGAGTGTTTGAGTACGGAGAATAATCCTGAATTGGGCAGCCGACTAGGTTGAGACTCTTGATTAGTATCTCACGGTCAAACCTGTCTATTTCATCCTCCGCAACCATCTCACTGCGAAGAATTCTAGACTGAGCTTCTAGACCGAGGTGTATAACTTCTCTCAGGCGGGATAACCGGGAAGAAGGATCATCTAGTACTGGCTTGAAGTGCTCGTCTATTGTGTTTGCCAGATCAATCCATAGAGGAGTCTGTAAAAAGTTTGGAAGCAGTATTGAACGTGCCATTTATGTACGACTGGTAAAGCCGGCCTCTATGTTTAGAGAGTTCAACGTAAGGTATTGAACAGGGTGGACGTCTTTCGTCGGTGGTGTAGCTCCAGGTGTGACTGAACCGTTGTCTGTCCAACTTACCTGGTTTGCAAGCACGTTTGCCAAGAGGCCAAAACCGGATACAGTGCGCCCGTAAACATGGTATTCATTCGCGTTGGGGATTGGGTCCCACGTCAGCTTGATAGATCCAGTAGAAGTACGAGTAATTGTGGATGTGTTTCTCAGCTTTATGTACCCCATGCCAGTAGTAGTTGCGACACTGACAGCAAGACCGTAAGTGTAGCTGCCCGCGATCAGAGAACCACCGGACGCCAGGCTCAGTGTGGGTGCTTTTGGTGGTTTCGCTGAGACGATCAAGTTCGTTGTGGGGCTCAATATCTCAAAGTATGCTATAGACGAGTCAGCCTTTCTTATAGCATCCGAGATGTCTGACAGATATATATCGTAGGAAAGAGATCCTTTACGGAGAGCAAACAGACTGGTCAGTTTATCGATGACGTTGTTCTTCGCCACCACCGGGTTAGCCCAGCGATAGCAGTATATAACTACACTGACATCTGCTAGGTACGGGACAGGGTCTTCCAAGTAGAACCGGGTGGAATACATGGTTCGGTTTTCCATGTACTCCAGGTATTCTGCCTTCTGAGTCGAGTTCATCGGAGTCTCAGTCAGAGGGACTACCTTGACCAGATTCATCCAGGTAACATCAGTGGGGTCAACGTCTCGCTGCGAAAACGTGATAGCGTCAATGACACCGGGAAAACCTCTAGATGTGTTCTTGTACTGAGAAGGTGTTACTGCCGCCCCGAAGGTTCCGAAAGAACCAGGAGGTGAATTCTTGTACTCAATAGGAGAGCGTTGGTCGGAACCTCCACTCAAAGAGGTGATAAGCTTTCCAGATACAGAACTCAGCGTGGTGGAATAAACATCGTCGTTCAAACTACCGATTGAGTTGGCAGAAGAACCACGCGTGAGGACGGTGAGAACCAGAACAGTTTCCGATGACTTAGGTTTGGTACCGTATACATCTGTTCCAAACGTGACTGCTAGTCGACCGTCGGGCAGAGTTCTGTCCTGAAATCCAGCTTGATCTGGAAGGAGCCACAATCCACTGTCAGTACGAGGAATCTCGTTCAGGCCAACGACCACTCGAACGTCCGAGTCAGACAGAACGAAATCGCGTTCAATTGGAATGAACATCTGATAGTCAGAACCGAGGCCCTTCAACTCTGTTAACCTAGGCTCTCCTTCGTACAAAGTCACGACTTGTGGTAAGTTTGCTACAAACACCAGAGGGTCACGGCTGAACAAGAGAGTGGAACCCGTGGTAAAAGAGTGGTATGCTGGCGTAGAGACGTTGGTTGTCGAAGACAGGGTTACGGTGCAAGAAGCAGGAGACTTCCTTGAAAGACGAATCC
>Ga0209066_10005364_pt1 | contig 13552 bp, 8 predicted proteins | sample All_14_2_FD_187198 | JGI IMG/M metagenome (GOLD analysis project Ga0209066, IMG submission 187198) | Freshwater microbial communities in response to fracking from Pennsylvania, USA - Allegheny Zone_MetaG_DW_15 (SPAdes) (version 2) ...
CCCCATGTCCCCTTTCTATCACATCCCGTATTACCCCGCCTTCGACCGCATGACGCCCGAGTCGGCGGCGCCCGCCTTCGACCGGCTTCTCCCCGAAGCCCATGCGGCGGTGGACGCGCTGGAGCAGGCCCTCGTCCCGACCTGGAGCGGCCTCATGCGGCCACTGCACGAGGCCTGCCACCCGCTCTACGACGCCTGGGGTCTTCTCTGCCACATGCTCTCCGTCATGAACAACGACGACTGGCGCAAGGCCCAGACGGCCCTCCAACCTGAGATCGTCGCCTTCTCTCAGCGCGTCGGCCAAAGCCGCGTCCTCTACGACGGCTACCTCGCCCTGCAAGCCGCCGACCGGTCCTGCCCGTGCCTCACCCCGGTTCAGCGCCGGATCCTCGCCAAAGCCGTCCAGAGCGCCGAACAGGCCGGCGTGGGCCTTTCCTCCGAGCGGCAGGCTCAGTTCAACGCCCTCCAGACCGAACTCGCGCAGCTCGCAACAACCTTCCGCAACAACGTCCTCGACGCCACACGGGCCTTCTCGCTCACCCTCCGTTCCCGCGACGAGGCCGCCGGCCTGCCGCCCGCCCTGCTCGCGGTGGCCGCACAGGCCGCGCGCGACGCGGGCGAGCCCGGCGCCACGCCCGACGCAGGCCCCTGGCGCATCACCCTCGACACGGCGGTCTACCTGCCTTTCATGATGCACAGCCGCAACCGCGCCGCCCGCGAGCAGCTCTGCCGCGCGTCGGCCACACGCGCCTCCTCCGGGGCCGCCGACAACACGCCCATCGTCGAGCGCGTCCTCGCCCTGCGCCGCGAACTCGCGCACCTGCTCGGCTATGCCAGCTACGCCGAACTCAACCTCTCCAGCAAAACCGCAAAGAACGTGGGCGCCGTGGACGCCCTGCTCGCGCAGCTCGCCGACGCCTCACGCGCCGCCGCGCAACGCGAGGCGGCCGACCTGCTCGCCTTCGCACACGCCAGCGGCTTCGCGGAGCCCGCCCTGCAGCCGTGGGACATCACCTTCTGGGCCGAACGCCAGCGCGAGCACCGCTTCGACTACAGCGACGAGGAGCTGAGCCGCTACTTTCTTTTCCCGCGCGTGCTCGAAGGCCTGTTCAGCCTCGCCGAACGGCTCTTCGGCATCGCCATCACACCGGCCGACGGCGAGGCGCCGGTGTGGCACCCCGACGTGCGCTTTTTCCGCGTCGCCGACGCCGACGGCACGCCGCGCGCCTGTTTCTTTCTCGACCCCTACAGCCGCCCCGCGACCAAAAGCGGCGGCGCGTGGATGAACGACTTCCGCACGCGCGACCGCCAGCCCGGCGGCCGCGTGACGCTCCCCATGGCCCTGCTCGTCTGCAACCAGAGCGTGCCGGTGGGCGGCGAGCCGCCCGTCATGCGCTTCCAGGAGGTCCACACCCTCTTCCACGAATTCGGACACGCCCTCCAGCACATGCTCACCACGGTGGAGGAGCCCGACGCCTCGGGCGTGAACGGCATCGAGTGGGACGCCATCGAGGTCGCCAGCCAGTTCATGGAGAACTGGTGCTACGACCGCGCCACGCTCGAAGGGCTCAGCCACCACGCCGAGACCGGCGCCGCGCTGCCCGACGCGCTTTTCGACCGGCTCGTGGCCGCCAAAAATTTCCGCGCCGCCAGCGCCCTGCGGCGCCAGGTCTTCTTCGCCGCCACCGACATGGACCTCTACGCGCGGTATCCCCGGCCCGAATGGCCCGACGCCGACACGGTCAAACGGCTCAACGCCGAGAAATATTCGCCCACGCCGCTGTTGCCCGAAGACCGGTTCCTCTGCTCCTTCAGCCATATTTTCGGCGGCGGCTACGCCGCTGGCTACTACAGCTATAAATGGTCCGAAGTGTTTTCCGCCGACGCATTCTCGGCCTTCGAAGAGAGCGGGCTCGACAACGACGGGGCGGTCCGGGCCACCGGCCGCCGGCTCCGCGACACCCTGCTCGCCCTCGGAGGCGGCACCGACCCTGCCGAGGTGTTCCGGCTCTTCCGCGGGCGGGACCCCTCGATCGGCGCGCTGCTGCGCCATTCCGGACTGGTGGCGGACAGCCAGCAGGGCATGCCTCGCTAGACCCATGAGAACGCTGACACCCTTCCAACGCCTTCTCCGCCTCGCCGAAGCCGCCGCGTTCCTCGGCGTGCTCTTCACGCTGGCGGGGCTGGTCGGACGACACGCCTGGTTTTTCGAATGCTTCACCCACCTCAAGCCCCAGCTTGCCGCCTGCTTTCTGGTCTACGCGGGCCTCGAACTCGCCGCGCGCCGCCACCGGCGCGCCGCCCTCAGCCTCACCCTCGCCGCGGTCAACGCCCTCCCCGTCCTGCTCCTTTCCCTGCCGGCCGGCACCCAGGCCAAGCCCGCAGCGGCCCTGTCCGCCCGACTCCGCATCCTGCAGTCCAACATCCTGACCGGCAACACCAACGCCCCCGCGCTGCTCGCGCTCGTGGCGCGCGAGCGGCCCGACGTCATCGTCCTTCAGGAGCCAAACGCCCGCTGGCTGAGCGACCTCTCCACGCTCACGAACAGATACCCCGTCTTCGCCGCCCTGCCGCGCGAGGACAACTTCGGCGCAGCCATCTACTGCACGACGAACGCCCTCTCCGCCGAGATCTTTCTGCTGAGCGACCCCGAAGGGGCTCCCTCTACGCTCGCGCGCGTCGCCGTCGGCAACAAAACCCTCACCGTCGTCGGCACGCACACGCTCGCGCCCTGCACCGACACCCTGTGGCGCGGACGCAATCGCTTCACGCTCGAACTCGCAAAGAAACTGCGCGGCGTCAGCGGGCCGCTGGTGGTGACCGGCGACTTTAACAACACCCCGTGGTCGACGCATTTCCGCGCGTTCCTCGAGGCCAGCGGACTGCGCGACAGCGCGCAGGGACGCGGCCCGCAGCCCACCTGGCCAACGGGCTTCATCCCGCTGGCACGCATCCCCCTGGACCACTGTTTCCACAGCGCTGACGCCTGTATCCTCGACCGGCGCCCCGGTCCGGACATCGGCTCGGACCATCTCCCGCTGATCATTGACGTCGCGTTTTGACGTGCCACAGGAACAGTCCGGTTCCGCGTTCTTCCCCGCCGCGCCTCTGCGGCTAATTCCGTTGACATCTTTCTGTCCAGAAAGTATCTTTAAAAAAGATATACATCTGCATATTTATCAATGTAATGATGTTGGACGACGCTTTGCGGTTCAGACGAGGGGCGAATGTCCGATTCATGCGGGTTCGTAGACGGAACAAAAGGAAGAGTCATGAACGTGAACAAACCGGTCGACGCCGATAAACTGCGCCACGCGAACCGTACGCTCAGCATGATCAGTGCGTGTAACCAGATGCTTGCCCGTACCGTCGACGAGGCCGAATTGCTCCGCGCCCTCTGCCACATCGCCATCGAAAACGGCGGGTATCACCTGTCTTGGGTCGGCCTTGCGGAAACGGCTGAGGCCCAGACCGTCCGTCCCGTTGTCCACTCCGGTTTCGCAACCGGGCCCCTCGAAACCGATCATCTCACAGGGGTCGACACCGATCACGGTCGCGGTCCGGCCGGCGTCGCCATCCGGACCCGGAAACCGGTCATCTCCCGCGACCTCGCCTCCGTTCCGGCCATGGCCCCATGGCGCGATTCCGCGCTAAACCATGGCGACCATTCGTCCATCGCCCTGCCCTTCGTCATCGGCGGACAGACGTTCGGCGCCTGGATGATTGTCTCGACACAGCCGGATGCGTTCGATGACGCTGAAGTCTCGCTACTGAAGGAACTGATCCGCGACATCGAGTTCGGCATCCACGCGTTGCGCTTGCGGGCCGAGAATCAGCGCGCGGAAGAAGCGTTGCGCAAAAGGGAAGCCACCCTCAGCAGCGTATTCCGGGCCGCGCCGGCCGGCATCTGCATCATAAAGGACAGGGTGTTCGAAAGCGCCAACAAATACTGGTGTGATATGGTCGGTTGTTCCGAAGAGGCTCTGATCGGCAAAAGCACCCGGATCCTTTACGAGAGTGACAAGGAGTTTGAGCGCGTCGGGCGGGAGTTGTATGCGAACTCTCATAAACGAGGCTTGGCCTCGATCGAAAGCCGGGTACTTTGCGGAAAAACGCCACGAGACGTTATCATTATGGTTGCTCCCGTCCAACCGGAGGCCCCCTCTGCCGGCGTCGTCACCATTATCCGCGACATCACAAACTATAAGAATGCCGAACGGAAACTGAAACAATACCGCACGCGTCTTGAAGAGATGGTCGCGGCCAGGACCACCGAGTTACAGGCGGCCAACGAACAGCTTGAGGCCATCTTTCAAACGGCCAATGTCGGGATCGCTGTCCTGCGTGACCGGATTGTCATGCGATGCAATGCCCGGCTGGAGGCGATACTTGGGTATGAACCCGGCGGGTTGACGGGCACCTCCACGCACCCGTGGTACACCTCCGAGGCCGATTACGAAACCGTCGGCCGGGACGTCGCCGACACAATTTGGAAAGGAAAGGTCTACCAGAGCACGCAACGGTACAAGCGCAAAGACGGCACCGTTTTCTGGGCCCGTTTGACCGACCGGGCGCTCGACGTGTCCGATCCGCGCAAAGGGCTGGTCGCTGTGATCGACGACATCAGCGCCGAGCGTGCTTACGAGAAATCCCTTCAACACGCGCTGGCAAGGGCCGAGGAGTCCGACCGCCTCAAATCCGCCTTCCTGGCCACCATGTCGCACGAGCTGCGCACCCCCCTCAACTCGATCATCGGCTTCACCGGCATCCTTCTTCAAGAGTTGGCAGGACCTTTGAATGCGGAGCAATCCAAACAACTCGGCATGGTTCAAAACAGCGCACGCCACCTGCTCGCACTGATCAACGATGTGCTCGACATCTCCAAAATCGAGGCCGGTCAAATGCAGGTGGAAGACGGACTTTTTGACTTGCATGCCTCGATGGTGAAGGTCGCCGGGATCATCAAGCCACAGGCTGAAAAAAAAGGCCTGTCCTTGCACGTGCGGCTTGCTCCAGAGATCGGCATGTGGATGAGCGATGCGCGCCGCGTCGAACAGGTGCTGTTGAACCTTCTCAACAACGCCGTCAAGTTCACGGACCGCGGGGCGGTCACGCTCACGGCAGAAATCGCGTCAGACACACTCCGCATTTCGGTCGCCGACACCGGCATCGGCATCAAGCCGGAGGATTTGAGTCAATTGTTTCAGCCGTTCCGGCAAGTCGACACCGGCCTGTCACGGCAACACGAGGGCACCGGGTTGGGGTTGGCCATCTGCCGACGGCTTGCGCGGTTGCTCGGCGGCGAGATCCACGCGGCAAGCGACTGGGGCAAAGGCAGCGTCTTCGCGCTGACACTGCCCCGAAAAACAACGGGGCCGGAACCTTGTCTTGGGGAACCGGAAAAAGGGACGCCCCGGTGACGAAGAGCCGGCACAGGTTTCTGTCATGTTGCAAAAGGAAACAAAAGCGTGTAACGTATAAGCGTTGGGCGGTGCGTGACACTGTCGCGTGACACGTGGGTGCCACGTGGGCTTATGAACCGCCTAAAAACGAGGCAACCCGGAAGCGCCATGATCCTAATACCCTCCCTTACGCGGGCGATACTGCGAATCATCCTGCCCTACGTCGTGTTGGCCGGATTGTGGATTCTCCTGTCCGACAGGCTGTTAGGGTTCCTGCCGCTCGACGCCGCCGCACTCACGCAGTGGTCCATTTATAAGGGGCTGGCCTTTGTGCTTATCACGGCGTTGCTGTTGTATACCCTGCTGCGTGCCGAACTCGGCGCCCGCATGTGCGACCAAGCCGCGCTCTTGCAAAGTGAGGAGCGGTTGCGGCTGCTCGGAGACAATCTGCCCGACAGCTACGTTTACCAATACACCCACGATAAAGACGGCACCCCGCGCTTCCTCTACCTCAGCACCGGCGTGGAACGGCTGCACGGGATCAAGGTCGAGGATGTGTTACGCGACGCCGGGCTGTTGCATCGTCAGATCGACCCGGAGCTGTTGCCCGAATTTCAGGCGGCGGAGTCGGCCAGTCTTCGCAATCGGACCGACTTCATGATGGAGATGCGGATGCGCCGTGCCGACGGTCAATGGCGCTGGATGCGAGTTTGTTCCCGCCCCCGCTGCATCGGCGATGGACAGCTTGTGTGGGACGGTGTGGCGACGGACATCAGCGAGCGCAAACAGACCGAAGCGGCGCTCCTCGAACTGAACGTCCTTTTGGAACAGCGCGTTGCCGCGCGCACCACGGAACTGGCGGCCGCCAAAGAAATCGCCGAAACGGCCGACCAACTCAAATCCGCCTTTCTCGCAACCATGTCTCACGAGCTGCGCACTCCGCTCAACTCGATCATCGGGTTCACCGGCATTCTCCTGCAAGAGCTTGCCGGCCCCCTGAACGCGGAGCAGCGCAAACAGCTGACCATGGTCCGTGACAGTTCGCGCCACTTGCTGGACCTGATCAACGACGTGCTCGACATTTCCAAGATCGAGGCCGGACAACTGAAGATACACCGCGAACCGGTCGACGTGCGCGCCTCGATCCTGAAAGTCGTCGGCCTCGTGAAGCCTTTGGCCGAAAAGAAGAATCTCGCCCTGAACGTGGCACTTGCGCCCGCAGTCGGCGCCCTGATCAGCGACCCGCGCCGCATCGAGCAGATTCTGCTGAACCTCCTCAACAACGCCATCAAGTTCACCGAAAAGGGCACCGTCACACTCACGGCGGGCCTCGCGCAGGCAGCGCTGCGCATTTCGGTCGAAGATACGGGCATCGGCATCAAACCGGAAGACTTGAGCAAGCTGTTCGTGCCGTTCCGGCAAATCGATTCCGGGTTGTCGCGGCAACACGAGGGAACCGGACTCGGGCTGGCCATCTGCCGACGGCTGACGGAACTGCTCGGAGGAGAGATCCACGCGACAAGCGACTGGGGCAAAGGCAGCGTCTTTACGCTGACACTGCCCCGCGATGAATCGGAGGTCCTATGAATGCCACCATCCTGCTCATCGAAGACAACGAGCAGAACCGTTACCTCGCCACCTTTCTGCTTGAGAAGAACGGGCACACCGTCATTCCGGCCTGCGACGGTCCGCAGGGCATCGAAGCGGCAGGACGCCTCCTGCCGCACCTGATCCTGCTCGACATCCAACTGCCCTCGATGGACGGATACGCCGTCGCCCGCGCCCTGCGCAACAACCCGGCGCTCGCAGACACCCCCGTCGTGGCGGTCACCTCGTATGCCATGCCGGGCGACCGGGAAAAAGCGCTCGCGGCAGGCTGTAACGGCTACGTCGAGAAGCCGATCAACCCCGACACGTTCGTTGCCGAAATTGAGCATTATCTGAATCATCATGGGAAGGGGCACGCACATGAAAACTAAACGGATTCTGATCGTGGATGACAAACATGAGAACCGGTACCTGTTGCGCACCCTCCTGCAAGGCCATGGCTATGAGGTGGAGGAGGCGTCGCACGGGAAAGAGGCGCTGGAACTCGCCCGGCAGAAAGCGCCGGACCTGATCATCTCCGACATCCTGATGCCGGTCTTGGACGGGTTCGCCCTGTGCCGCGAATGGAAACGGGACGCGCGTTTGAAAACCGTCCCGTTCATTTTTTATACGGCCACCTACACCGATGACCGGGACAGGGAATTCGCGCTCAGCCTCGGTGCGCAGCGGTTCATCATCAAGCCCGAAGAGCCCGACGCGTTCTTAGGCATCATCATCGACGTTCTCCGTCAGGTCACTGCGCAGCAGGCCTCCGGGGCCCAGCCTGCGGCAGATTCCCTCGCACGACCGCCCGACGAGCTTCAGAACGGCAAGGAGCACGTTTACCTGAAGCAGTACAACGAGGCTCTAATCCGAAAGCTCGAAGGCAAGATGGAAGAGCTGGAGCTGTCCAACCGCAGACTGGAACACGACATCGCCGAGCGCAAGCGGACCGAGGAGGCTCTGCACGAGAGCGAACACCACTTCCGAACGCTGGCGGACTCCGGCATGGCCCTGATCTGGACCGCCGGAACAGACAAGAAATGTAATTATTTCAACAAGCGCTGGATGGAGTTCACGGGGCGCACACTGGGCCAAGAACTGGGCGATGGCTGGACAGAGGGCATCCACCCGGATGATTTTGCGCGCTGCGTACAGACGTATTCTGACGCCTTTGACCGGCAAGAAACCTTCAGCATGAACTATCGTTTGCGCCGGCACGACGGCGAATATCGCTGGCTCCAAGACGTCGGGACACCCCGTTACGATACGAAAGGCACCTTCCTCGGGTATATCGGACACTGCCTCGACATCACCGAACTCAAGAATAACGAAAAGAGCAGCCAACAGCAACTCGACGAACTGCGCCGCTGGCACACCGCCATGCTCGGCCGCGAGTCGCGCATTCTCGAACTCAAGGGCGAGGTGAACGAACTGCTGACAAAAGCCGGGCTGCCCATCAAGTATGAAAGCGCAGGGAGTCCCGAAGCAGCTCAGGCCTCAGAGGCTCCACGTTCCCGTGGGAACCCGGTGTGACTGTGCAACACGATAGACCTCATCACACTAGCGACGTGAAGACGGCCTCTGCGACCGTCTTCACAAAGTTTATCCTTTTATCAACTGACGGATTGTTAATACGTCCATCTTTGGTAAGATTGATGATCAACAAATGAATGTTCCACACATCTTGTTTGCGGGGCTCTTATTGCTCCTCAACGCCTTGCCTTCGGCATGGGCGGCGAGCGGGACGGATGTTTCTGCCCCAGCACCGGCCACGGCACCGATCCTGGCCGGGTGCGAGCCCGACTACCCGCCTTACTGCAAAGTCCATCCGGACGGGAGCGCGGACGGGTTCTCGGTGGAACTCCTTCGGGCCTCGCTCAAGGCCGTGGGACAGGACGTCACCTTCAAGACCGGGCCTTGGTCGGTCCTGAGACAGGAACTGGCAGACGGACACCTCCAAGCGCTTCCGCTGGTGGGCAGGACCGGGGAACGGGAGGCGATCTATGACTTCACTTTCCCGTATCTCGCCATGCACGGCGTCATCATGGTCAGAAACGACACGCAGGGCATCCACGTCCCCGCCGATCTCAAGGGCAAAAGGGTCGCCGTCCTGCAGGGCGACAATGCCGAAGAGTTTCTCCACCGGATCAACGTCGGCGCGGTGATTGTGCCGATGTCCTCCTTCGAGACCGCGCTCCGCGAACTTTCCGAAGGCAAACACGACGCCGTTGTCATCCAGAAACTGCTGGCCTTTCAACTCGTACAGAAGAACGGCCTTAAGAACCTCAGAGCCGCCGGCCCGCCGCTCAAAGACTTCATGCAAAGCTTTTGCTTCGCGGTCCGCAAAGGCGACACCGGCCTGCTGGCCGCATTGAACGAGGGATTGGCCATCGCCATGGCCGACGGTACGTTTCGGTCACTCTATGCCAAATGGTTCACCGAACTTGAGGAGCTGAGGCGGACGAGAGCCCACCTTGTGATCGGCGGAGACGCGAATTGCCCGCCTTACGAGTTTCTTGACGAAAACGGCAAGCCGACGGGTTTCAACGTTGAACTCACGCGCACATTGGCCCGACACATGGGCCTCTCTGTCGAATTCCGGCTCGGGCCTTGGAACGAGGTACGGAAAGGCTTCGAGTCCGGAATCCTCGAAGTGGTCCAGTCGATGTACTATTCCGCGGAGCGCGAAGCGACGTACGACTTCTCGCCCACGCACACCGCCGTGCCGTATGGGATCGTCACGCGCAGGAACACTCCGGCACTGACCGACATGGACGATCTGAAAGGCAAGTCCATTCTCGTCATGGCCGGTGATATCATGGAGGACTTGGCCAAGAAGCAAGGATATGGCGCGCAGCTTGTGACAGCCTCCTCACAAGAAGAAGCTCTGCGAAAACTGGCCGACGGAAAACACGACTGTGCACTCGTGGCCAAGATTCCGGCGCATTATTGGATCAGGAAAAACGGCTGGCACAACCTGCGGGTACCCAGCCGCGCCGTGCTCTCGGCCGAATGCTGTTATGCGGTCCTTCCCGACAACACAGACCTGCTGCCCCAATTCTCGGCGGGCTTGGCGACCTTGAAAGAAACGGGAGAATACCGGAAGATTCAGGCCAAGTGGCTGAGTCCCTACGAAAAACCGGGCCTCAGCTTTAAGACGGTCCTGGCCTATTTCTTGGCTGCGGTCACGCCACTGCTCCTTCTGCTCGGCGTCACCTTGTTGTGGTCCCGCTCGCTCCAGCGACTGGTATCCAAAAGAACCCGTGAACTTCTGGATGAGGCGGCCGAGCACAGACGGGCAGAAGAGCGGGTACAAGTGGCGCTGTCGGAATCGCAGCGGCTGCTCGAAGAGGCCGACAACTCGCGCAAGGCCCTGCTCAGCGTGATCGAAGACCACAAGGCCGCCGAGGATCTGCTCCGAAAGAGCGAAGACACGTTCCGGAGCCTTTACGAATCCATGAGCGAAGGCGTGGCCCTGCACCAGTTGCTCTATGCCCCGGCAGGCAATGCCGTGGATTATGTGATCGAGTCCGTCAACCCGTCCTATGAGGCGCTGCTCGGGCTGAAAAAGGATGACGTGCAAGGTCAGAGAGCCTCCACCGTGTACGGAACACCCTCGGCTCCCTATCTCGACATGTACACCAGCGTGGTCGAAACCGGAATCCCCGTGCGCTTCGAGGCCATGTTCGAGCCCCTGCGAAAATCGTTTTACATCTCGGTGACCTCGCTCGGCAAGGGACGCTTCGCCACCGTGTTCGAAGACATCACCGAGCGTAAGAAGGCCGAAGCGGAGCACAACCGGCTGATGGCCGCCATCGAGCAGTCCGGAGAGATCATCGTCATCACCGACGCCAAGGGGATCATCCAGTATGTGAACCCCGCGTTCTGCACGGTGACCGGCTATTCCCGCGAAGAGGCGGTGGGGAAAAAGCCGAGTATCCTGAAGAGCGGCCAGCAGGACGCGGCCTTCTACAAAACGCTGTGGACGACCTTGTCCAGCGGGAAAACATGGCAGGGCCGCTTCGTCAACAAACGCAAGGACGGTGCCCTCTACACGGAAGAGGCGACCATCTCCCCCGTGCTCGACGCGACGGGCGAGATCGTCAGCTACGTGGCCGCCAAGCGCGACATCAGCGAGCATCTTCAGCTCTCGGAACAGCTGCAGCAGGCGCAGAAAATGGAGTCCGTCGGACGGCTGGCCGGCGGTGTCGCGCATGACTTCAACAACATGCTGAGCGTGATCCTCGGCAGCACCGAACTGGCCCTGAGCGGAGTTGACCCGTCCCAGCCGATTTTCGCTGACCTGCAGGAAATCCGCAAGGCGGCCGAACGTTCCGCCGCGCTGACCCGACAGCTGCTGGCCTTTGCCCGCAAGCAGACCGTGTCCCCCGTCGTGATCGACCTGAACGACACGTTGACCGGCATGATCATGATGTTGCGGAGGCTCATCGGCGAAGACATCGATCTCGCCTGGCTGCCCGGCAGGGAGGTGTGGCCGGTCAAGATGGACCCTTCCCAGATCGACCAGATCCTGGCGAATCTTGCGGTCAACGCACGCGACGCCATGACCGACACCGGCAAGCTCACCATCGAGACCAGCAACCTGACCGTCGACGCCGCCTACTGCGCCAAACACGTGGAATCCCTTCCCGGCGACTATGTGCTGCTCGCCGTAAGCGATAACGGCCGCGGGATAGACAAAGACGCGCAATCACACCTTTTCGAGCCCTTCTTTACCACCAAGAAAGTCGGATGCGGCACGGGTCTGGGACTGGCAACCGTGTACGGTATTGTCAAACAGAACCACGGGTTCATCAATTTCTACAGCGAACCCGGCCACGGAACAACCTTTAAGATCTACCTTCCCCGGCAGATGGGGAAAGCCGAGAAGCCCCCCACGCCCAACAAAAACGAGCCGATCCAGCGGGGAAGCGAGACCATCCTGCTCCTCGAGGACGAGGTCGAAATTTTGAAGGTCAGCAAAACCATGCTGGAAAAACTGGGATACCGCGTGCTGGCCTCCGCCGTTCCCGGCGAGGCGATCAGTCTGGCGGAACAACACGCCGGCCAGATCCAGCTTTTGCTGACTGACGTGGTCATGCCTGAAATGAACGGCCGCGACTTGTCCAAACGACTTCAACTCCTGATCCCGAATCTCAAGTGCCTCTTCATGTCCGGCTACACCGCCAATGTCATCGCCCATCAGGGCGTGCTCGACAAAGGCGTGTCTTTCATCCAAAAACCCTTCTCGCTGAAGGCTCTGGCCAGCAAGGTGCGCGCCGCGCTGGACAGCAAGTGAGGTCGTCTTTTCTTTATTTTGTCAATCCCCATGCTTGACGGGCCGGACCGTTTGTTAAACAATAAAAAGCCGTAACGGTTCAGATGGATTCGGCTGCAAACGGCCGGGCAACACCGTGCGGCCATAACCGAGGTCCGAATGGGTATCGTCATCGACCATGAGGCGCGCAAGCGCGGCATCATTGCCAAATCGATCCAGCTCTTCTCCGAGCAGGGGTATGACGGAGTGACGTATCAAAAGATCGCCGACAGCTGCGCGATCGCGCGGACCACCCTTTACAAGTACTTTCACAGCAAACGCGAGATTTTCAGCTACGCCATCTGGGATGTCGCCAACCTCCTGATCGGGAGGTATGCGGAAATCCTCTCCTCCAAGACCAGCGCGGTCAACCGCCTCGACCGCGTCATGCACGCGGTCCTGCAGCTCCTCTTCGAGCAGCGCGTGATCCTGACCGTGATTCTCGATTATGTCCTTGCCGCGCAACGCGCGGGACACAACATGGAGAAGTCGATCACGCGCCACACCATCGGCTTGCGCCGCATCCTCCACCGGCTGGTCGTCGAAGGCATCCGCAAAGGCGAGTTGCGCAAAGTGAATGCCACGCTCGCCACCGAACTGCTCTATGCGCAGATGGAGGCCGCCATCCTGCGGCTGACCGTCAGCCAGAACGCAGACTACGATGAGATCGCGACCATGATCCACCAGACCCTCGAAAACCTCAAGGCCCCCGCAGCCTCAGCCCGAGCCCGCCCATGCCCCTGAACGCAATGACCCGCCTGCTCCTCCCGCTGTCGCTCAGCATCGGCGCAGGGCTCCTGTGCGCCGACGACGGGGAGGTGCGCTTCAAAACCAAGGCTTACACGCCCCGCGGCACCGCGAGCGACCAGGTGTACCGCGCCCCCGCCTACACGCCCTCTGACGCGCAGCGCTCCGCCGGCGCCACGCTCGACACGCCCCGTGCCGGCAACGCCTGGCACCTCTTCAGGCCGAGAGACTCCGGCAAGGCGGCCCAACGCCTGCACGACGCGCCCGCGCTCGACAACGAGGCCTATTCGCAGCAGAAAAGCATCCGCGTCCCCTCCATCCGCACGGCCCCCGGCAGCATCGCCGAGCGGCAACCTTTCGAAGCGGCCGACAAGAAGCTCAGCGACGCCGGCTATCAGGCGCGCGAGCCGTCGCGTGATAAAAACCCGCTGCTGAAACCGCGACAGGGCATCAAGGAGCCCGAGTGAGCCCCCCTCTCCCACCCTCCGCCTGGAGC
>Ga0209066_10005365_pt1 | contig 13552 bp, 13 predicted proteins | sample All_14_2_FD_187198 | JGI IMG/M metagenome (GOLD analysis project Ga0209066, IMG submission 187198) | Freshwater microbial communities in response to fracking from Pennsylvania, USA - Allegheny Zone_MetaG_DW_15 (SPAdes) (version 2) ...
TTCATGCCATTTGCGCAGCAACAGATGCTGGAACAGGGACAGCACCAGGAAAATGGCGATCCCGGTGAAGGTGATCAGGAACAGCACGGCAAAGGCCCGCGGGATCAGCAGCCGGTTGTAGGATTCGATCAGCCGCCAGGCCAGCCCCGTCTCGCGCCCGCCGACCGCGGCGGTGAACTCCGCCACCACGGCACCGATCAGCGCCAGCCCGCCGGCGATGCGCACCCCGCCCAGGAAATAGGGCAGGGCGAAGGGCAGACGCAGGAAGAACAGCGTTTGCAGCCGGTTCGCCCGGTATAGCTGGAACAGATCGCGCAGATTGTGATCGGTCGAATTCAGCCCCAGCGTGGTGTTGGACAGGATCGGGAAGAAGGCCACGATCCAGGCGCAGATCAGCACCACGGTGCTGCTTTCGTAATAGATCAGCAGAATGGGCGCGATGGCGATGATCGGGGTGACCTGCAGGATCACGGCATAGGGGTAGAAGGTGAATTCGATCAACCGGTTGGACGCCAGCAGGATCGCCAGCCCCACCCCGCCCACGATGGCCGTCAACAATGCGAGCAGGGTCGTGGTCAGCGTGATGCGCAGCGAAATCGCCAGCGAGCCGAAATTCGCCACCAGTTCCTTGAACACCAGGCTGGGCGCCGGCATGATGTAATGCGGAATCTCGTTCGATACGACCCAGTATTCCCAGAAGCCGATGGTCGCCAGCAGCGCCGCGATCGGCAGCAGATATTTCAGCAGCAGCACATGATGTTCCGCGCTGCGCGCCACGACGCGACCGGTGTCGATTCTGGTCTCGATCTCGACCGGGGAGGGGGTCTGTTCGCTGTGGCTGCTCATGGCCTGTGCCTCCCTCAATGCTCGTCCGGGCGGGTGCCGCCCAGGCGCATGGCTTCTTCCAGCGCGGCCGACACCCTGCGGCAATGCTCGTTATACAGCGTGGATACCCGGAAATCATCGCCGCGCGGATAGGGGGCGTCGATGGCGATGTCCTGCACCACCCGTCCGGGCCTGGCAGCCATCACCACGATGCGGTTCGACAGATAGACGGATTCATAGACGCTGTGGGTGACGAAGATCACCGTCCATTTTTCGGCCTGCCACAGGCGCAGCAGATCCTTGTTCAGCTTGATGCGGGTGATTTCGTCCAGGGCGGCGAAGGGCTCGTCCATCAGCAGCAGCTTCGGCTTGGTCACCAGCGCGCGCGCGATGGAGACGCGCATCTTCATGCCGCCCGAAAGCTCGCGCGGATAGACATGTTCGAAGCCGGACAGGCCGACATTGGCGATGGCATCCATCACCTGATCGCGCACCGCCTGCTTCGATTTGTATTTCAGCTTGAAGGGCAGATAGACATTGTCGAACACGGTGGCCCAGGGCAGCAGTGTCGGTTCCTGAAAGACGAAGCCCAATTCGGGCATGGCCTGACCGGTTTCGTCATGCAGCGCGGTTGGCCAGTCGATGCTGCCGGTGGACACTCCGCCCAAGCCGGCGATCAGCCGAAGCGCGGTGGATTTGCCGCAGCCGGACGGCCCCAGCAGGCTGACGAATTCATGCTGGCCGATGGCCAGATCCATATCCTTCAGCGCGACCGTGCCATTGGCGAAGATCTTGTCGACATGGTTGAGGGTAACCAGCGCATTGCGCCCGCCGGGGACTGACTGCATGGGCAACACCGTACTCTTCCGGAAAATGGCGGCTGGGGATCGACCTGCCAGCGATCCCCAGCCTGGGTGGGCCGGGCGAGGGGAGCCTTACTTCCTGAGGTCCATGCCCACTTTCTTGTTCACGAATTGCAGCGTGTAGGATTTCTTGTAGTCCAGATCGGGAGCCACGACCTTGGCGGCCACCATCTTGTCAAAGAAATCCTTCATCTTCGCGTCTGTCATCGAGCCGATGCCCAATTCCATCGCCGCGCCGGATTCGACAATGCCGTTTTCCTTCATCGATTTGATGGCGAAGGCGATCTTGTCATCCGACATTTCCGGATTGTCGGCCCGGATCAGCTCATTGGCGGCGGCGTTGTCGCCATACAGATAGTTGGCCCAGCCGATCACGGTGGCATCGACGAAGCGCTGCACCAGATCGGGGTTCTTCTGCACCAGCTCCGGCCGGGTTTCGATCGTGGTGGAATAGGCGGAGAAGCCCTGATCGGCGATCAGCCAGACATCCGGCTTGAAGCCCGCTTCCTTTTCCACGAGATAGGGTTCGGACGACAGATAACCCTGCATGCCCGAATTCTTGTTCGCCAGGAACGGGGCGGGATTGAAGGTATAGGGCCGGCGCTGTTCGGCGGTGAAGCCGAAGGCCGAAATCATCCACTGATAATAGCTGGCATAGCCGTTATCGCCGATCAGCAGTTCCAGCTTCTTCAGGTCTTCCCAGCTTTTCGCCACGCCCGGATGGGTCAGGATGACCTGCGGTTCCTTCTGGAAGATGGCGCCGACGACGATGACCGGCAGGCCGTTCTTCACCGCGTCGAAGGCCTGCAGCACATTGCCGCCCATGTGGAAATCGATCTTGCCCGAGATCATCAGCAGCCGGTTGTTGGCCTGCGGCCCACCCTGCACGATCTTGACCTTCAGCCCGTATTTTTCATAGGTGCCATCGGCGACCGCCTGATAATAGCCGCCATGTTCCGCCTGCGCCTTCCAGTTGGTGGCGAAGGATACTTCATCCAGCGCGCGCGCCTGGCCCAGACCCGTCAGGGTCAGGCCCAGCACACCAGCCAGACCCAGCATGGCCCGACGCGTGATCGTCATCTTTTCAGTGAACACGTCCCTGTCTCCCTTCTGTCGAACGCCCCTGTTCAACCCCGCCCTGGCTTTCCATCCAAAGCGAGGCCCTGCAATTCCCCTGCAACCTGCCCGTCGGTTCGTCCCGTTCCGGGTGATCATGGTGCATAGCAGCAAACCCCGTACCATATGGCGGCGTCGCGCGCTTCCGCGCCAAGCCGGGATTTCGGACCCCATCCGGGATGCGGGGCTTGCCCAATTGTTGGGCGGGCAACCCATCATTGCACAACGCGCGGGCACATTCAGCGACGATCCATGCCCACCCGGTGATTGACGAAGCGCAATGTATAGGCCTTGTCCGTATCGATCCCGTCTTCCAGCACGCCAGCGGCGACCATCTTGCCATAGAAATCCTGGATCCGTGCATCGGTCATGGCGCCGATCCCAAGTTCCAGCGCCTCGCCGGATTCCAGAATGCCGTTTGCTTTCATCGAGGCGATGGCATGGGCGATCTTGTCATCGGTCATTTCCGGATTGTCGTTGCGGATCAGGGCGTTGGCTTTGGCATTCTCGCCATGCAGATAGTTATACCAACCGATGATGCTGGCATCGACGAAGCGGCGCACCAGGTCGGGGTTGTTTTCCACCAGCTCCGGCCTTGTTTCGATCGTCGTGGAATAGCTGGAAAAGCCGTAATCGGCCAACAGCCAGACATCCGGCTTGAAGCCCGCCGTCTGTTCGATCAGATAGGGTTCCGACGTGATATAGCCCTGCATCCCGACCGTGCGATCCACCAGGAAATGGGCGGGGTTGAAGGTATAGGGGCGGCGCTGTTCCGCCGAGAAGCCATAGGCCTGCATCATCCAGCGATAGGAGCTGACATAGTTTCCATCCGCGATCAGCAGGGTCAGGGATTTCAGATCCTCCCAGCTTTTCGCGACCCCGGGATGGGTCAGGATCGCCTGCGGCTCCTTCTGGAAGATCGCGGCCACGGTGATGGCAGGCAGGCCCTCGCGCACCGAATTGAAGGCGCCCAGCATGTTGCCGCCCATATAGAATTCGGTCTTGCCCGCCACCATCAGCATGCGCCCGTTCATGCGCGGCCCGCCTTGCAGGATGGTGACCTTCAGCCCAAGGCGTTCATAGGTGCCGTCGGCCACGGCCTGATAGAAGCCGCCATGTTCCGCCTGGGCCTTCCAGTTGGTGGCGAAGCGGACCTCCTCCAGGGCCTGGGCCTGGCCCAGCCCTGCGGCCAGCCATGCGGCGGCCCCGGCCAGAGCCAGCATGGTTTCCCGGATGCGTGTCATTGCGGCGTCCTTCCCTGATGTCTGCATGGGTCGATCCTGTGCAGGGTCTTCTTTTGCCCCAGCCCGCCCGGCAGGGGCCAGCGGGAATGCCTGCAATCTTGCGCAATCCGTTGGCCGGGTTATGCAAGGCTTGCATGGCCGACGGGCTTGACGGCTGACCGGCATGGGTTTTCCTTTAACCAAACCGCCATGGCTTCAGACAGGATGCCCCGCCCATGCTGATCGCCCAGATCACCGATACCCATGTCATCGAGGAAGGGTTGCTGCTGTTCGGGCGGATCGACACCAACACCATGCTGGAAAGCGCGGTGCGGGCGATCCTGGATCATCGCCCCGCTTTTGACGCCGTGCTGGTGACAGGCGATCTGACCAATGACGGTACCCCGGCCCAGATCGAGGCCTTCCTGCGGCGGCTGTCCCCGCTGTCGATGCCGGTTCATGTCATCCCCGGCAATCATGATGATCGCGAAGCGCTGCGCGCTGCCTTGGGCGGGAACCATCTGCCCCTGAACGAGCGGCTGTGCTACGCGGCCGATATCGGCCGGGTGCGGCTGATCGCGCTGGATAGCCTGAATCAGGGCAGGCATGACGGCCATCTGGGCCAGGAGCAGCTGGACTGGCTCGACCGGACATTGGCCGAGGAACCGGATCGGCCGACCCTGGTGATGATGCATCACCCGCCTTTCCCCTCGGGCATCCGGATGATGGACCGCTCGCCCCTGATCGATGCCGATGCGCTGGCCCAGGTGATTGTCCGCCATCCGCAGGTGGAACGGCTGCTCTGCGGTCATCTGCACCGCCCGACCCAGCGCCGCTTCGCCGGCACCATCGCCATGACCGCGCCTTCGGTCGCCCATCAGGTCTCGCTGGATCTCGATCCCGACGGCGCGCTGCATTGGGTGAAGGAACCGCCGGCCATGCTGATCCATCGCTTCGACGCGCAGGGGGGTGGCATCATCAGCCATCAGGCCTATATCGGGGATCACGGGGCACATTACCCGTTCGGTGGCCCCAACCTATCCCAGGCTGAAGCCGCCCATCTGGCGGACTGACAGCAAAAAGAGCCGCGCAAGGAGCAGTCAAGGGCATGAAATATCTGCACACCATGGTTCGCGTCACCGATATCGATGCGTCGCTGGATTTCTTCGTGAACAAGCTGGGGCTGATGGAAACCCGCCGGAAAGACGTGCCGCAGGGCCGTTTCACCCTGGTCTTCCTGGCCGCGCCGGAATCCCCGCAGGCCGAGATCGAACTGACCCATAACTGGGACCCGGAGGTCTATGGCGAGGGGCGGAATTTCGGCCATCTGGCTTTTGCGGTGGACGATATCTATGCCACCTGCCAGCGCCTGATGGATGGCGGCGTGACCATCAACCGCCCGCCGCGCGACGGGCATATGGCCTTCGTGCGCTCGCCGGACAATATTTCCATCGAATTGCTGCAGAAGGGCGACGCCCTGCCGCCGGCCGAACCCTGGGCGTCCATGCCCAATACGGGCAAGTGGTAGGCTGAGGCCCGCCCATCGGGCGGGTGACGGATTGCACGGTTGGACGTGACGGCTCAGGCCGTTCGTCCAACCTCCTCCACCAGGAAATCCACAAAGGCGCGAACGCGCGCGGCCAGATGCTGATGGCCGAGGAAGAGGGCGTGAACCTCCTCAATCTCGCCGGCATTATGCTCCTCCAGCACCGGGACCAGGCGCCCGGCCGCGATATCCTCCGCCACATGATAGCGGCCCAGGCGGGCAAGCCCCACCCCGTCCAGCGCCAGTTGGCGCAATACCACCCCGCTATTGCCCAGCACACTGCCGGAAATGGCCAGCGCGTAGTGTCGCCCGGTAGCTGGATCGCGAAAGGGCCATTCGTCCTGGCTACGGCGAAAATTGAAGCGCAGACAGTCATGTCGGTCCAGATCCTGCGGCGCCAACGGCAGGCCCCGACGATCCAGATAGGCCGGGGCTGCCACGATCACCCGGCGGTTCTCGAACAGCTTGCGTGCCATCAGGCTGGAATCGCGCAGATTGCCGACGCGAATGGCGATATCGGTACGCTGATCGACCAGATCGATGACGATGTCGGTCAGGGTCAGGTCAATTTCCACCAGGGGGTGGCGCGCCAGAAACCGGGGCAGGGATGGCAGCAGGATGCGCTCGCCGAACGCGACGGAGGCGCTGACGCGCAGCCTTCCGCGCGGGGCCGCATCGGCACCCAGGCTGACCATCCGTTCCGTCTCGTCGATCTCCGCCAGGATATGGCGCGCGCGTTCCAGATACAGTTCGCCCTCCGGCGTCAGTTGCAAACCGCGGGTGGACCGTTGGAAAAGGGGCGTACCCAGTCGCTCCTCAATCCGCCCCACCAGCTTGCTGATGGCCGAAGGCGTCATGGACAACCTGCGCCCTGCGGCGGAAAATCCACCGCTTTCGGCAGCGGTGACGAAAACGCCCATCTCTCCCGCGCGATTGTCCATCGGCATGCCTTGTGAAATAAATTCAAACTCAGTGTAACTTTGTGTGATCTTAATTCGTAAGGCAATGGGGTCCATTTTGCGCTGCAGCAAATCCCTGCGGCGGAAAGGATACCCGGATGCCCATCGCCCTTTATGCCTTGACGATCGCGGCCTATGCGATCGGCACGACCGAATTCGTCATCGTCGGCCTGCTGCCGACCGTGGCGGAGGATCTTCACATCACCCTGCCCCTGGCCGGATTGATCGTCAGCGTCTATGCGCTGGGCGTCACCTTCGGCGCGCCCGTTTTGACGGCCCTGACCGGCAATCTACCGCGCAAGCGCCTATTGCTGGGCCTGATGGGGCTGTTTATCGCCGGCAATGCGCTGGCAGGCCTTGCGCCGGACTATGAGATGCTGCTGGTTGCCCGGGTGCTGACGGCCTTTGCGCACGGGGTTTTCTTTTCCGTCGGTGCCACCATCGCGGCCGATCTGGTCGCGCCCGACCGGCGGGCTTCCGCCATCGCCCTGATGTTCATGGGGTTGACGGTCGCCATCGTCACCGGCGTGCCCCTGGGCACCTATATCGGCCAGAATTTCGGCTGGCGGGCCACCTTCTGGGGTGTCAGCGCGCTTGGCCTGATCGCTTTCGCGGGCATTGCACTGCTGCTGCCGCGCCATATCGCCCGGGGGGTGGGCAGTTCCCTGCGCGAACAGGTCAAGGTTCTGGCTTCCGGCCGGCTGCTGCTTGCTTTCGGCATGACGGCGCTGGGCTATGGCGGGACCTTTGTCGCCTTCACCTATCTGGCGGCCATATTGGAGACAATCAGCGGGTTCGCCGCCTCGCAGGTCAGCCTGATCCTGGTTCTGTATGGCGTGGCCATCGCGGCGGGGAATCTTCTGGGCGGGCGGATCGCCGACCGCAACCCGGTCAGGGCGCTGGCCTGGCTGTTCCTGGTCCAGGCCCTGGTGCTGGCGGTGTTCAGCCTGACCGCGTCGGGCAAGGTCGCTGCGCTGGTCACGCTCGTGGCCCTGGGTTTCTTCAGCTTCGCCAATGTGCCGGGCCTGCAGCTTTACGTCGTCACCCTGGCCAAGCAGCATCGGCCAAAGGCGGTCGATACGGCCTCGGCCCTGAATATCGCTGCGTTCAATCTGGGAATAGCGCTGGGCGCCTGGATCGGTGGATTGGTGGTGGCCTCCCCGCTTGGCCTCGGGGCAACGCCCTGGGTTGGGGCGGTCATGGTGGCCGGCGCACTTGGCCTGACCCTGTGCAGCGCCGCGCTCGACCTCCGCGCCCTGGCCCGCCCGGATGGCCGCATCGTCAGCCCGGACGGTCTTGCCCCGGCTCGGGAATGATCCTGCGGGACGCAGGGGCTGCCGGGAACGGTCCCGGCAGCCCTTGCTGCCGCAGCGTTCCGCCGATCAGTTCCCCGCGCCGCCAGCGACGATGTTGCCGCCGGTGATGATCACGTTGCCGCCACCTGCCGCGACGATATTGCCGCCGCCCGCCGCGACAATATTGCTGTTACCGGCACTGACCATATTGCCGCCACCCGCAGCGACGATGGCCGCCTGATTGCCGGATACGCCCTGTTGAAAGGCGGCGTTCGCCTGGTTGGGATCAATACCCAGGCTGGATGCCGCCGCAAGTCTGCCCCCGCGCCAGGATTGGTTCGACCCGCCATGGCAGGGCCAGAGCTGGATACCGATCCAGGGGGTGGGAACCGCGCCCCAGACATCAATACAGAATCCGTCCTGGGTAATGCGATCACCCTGGACCTGCCATTTCTGGTTGGTGCCGCCATGGCAATCCCACAGAATGATCTGGGCGCCCTGGCGGGTGCCACCCGCTGCATCCAGGCAACGCCCGCCGATGCGCATTTCGCCCGCGCCGGTGAACTGGATGGTCTGATTCCAGGCGCCACTGCACCAATACATGATAATCGGCGTACCGGCCGCGTTGGACCCGCCCTGGGCGTCCATACAGAAGCTTGTCAGATTGCTGACCACCAGCCCATCGGCCCGGGCCTGGCTTGGCGCCAGGGTTGCAAGGCACGTCAAGACAAGGCCGGCCATCAGGCCAAGGCCGCGTAACATGGTCATGGAACCTCCCCCTTCCGGGAAGCCGCCCGCGCCGATCCACACCGGTCGACGCATTCCAGGCGCATCCCCAGGGACCGAGAGGCTGACCCTGATCCTGCCCCGACACCGAACCATCTCCCGGTACCGTTCACACAGTATCAGCAGAGCGGCGGTTGCGCTATGGGTGGAGGTATTTCTACCTAAAACATAAGGTGGTGTGCATATATCTGGCCCTGGCCCTGGCCCTGGCCCTGGCCCTGGCCCTGGCCCTGGCCCTGGCCCTGTGCCATGTAGGCTGGCCTATTGGCGACTGCGGTCCGGCTGCTCTGCCGCCGGATGGGGCTGCGATTGCGGCGGCCCTGCATCCCATCCTGTCCGCCGGGGGCTGACCCGTACCGATACGGCTCATTCTACCGCACCGCAATAGCGGTATTTCCTGTTGTCCGGCTCTATGATCCCGCTTGCAATGCATTTTAGTTGAATTACAGTTTTCCCGGGGGACGGGCTTGGGTCCAGCCGTGAAAAGCGGGCCGGTCGGGGGTTAAGCAAGTGACATTGTCGCGCTGGGTAATCCCCGTCGTGCTGGCCTTGATGTTTGGGCAGGCGCTGCCGGCCCCGGCACAGGACACCGATCCGGGTGATGTGGCCTTCTGGCAGGCCATACAGAATTCCAAGCAGCCGGCGGAGTACAACGCCTATCTGCAATCCTTTCCGAATGGCCGCTTCGCGGGGCTGGCGCGGTTGCGCCTTTCGCAATTGGGCGCCCCGGTTTCGGCCCAGCCGGCCGCTGTCCAACCGGTTCCGCCGCAGGTGGCCGCCCCGGCGGCGCCCATCCCGGCCAGCCCGACCCTGCCAGCCATCCCGCCGCCCGGCTTCGGCCATGCCACCGCGCTGAAGACCGCCAATCTGCGCGGCGGCCCCAGTGCCACTGCCGCGCGTGTGGGCGGGTTGAGCCAGGGGGAGCAGCTTTTCGTCCGTCCGGCGGCCGAGCCCGGCTGGTATGAGATCGCGCGGGCCGATGGCAGTGCGGCCTATGTGCATGGCTCGCTGATCGGGCAGGGCGGCCAGCCCATGGCCGGCCCCCTGGTGACGGCCAGCGTGCCTGCACCCGGCGGACCGATGGTGACGGTTCCGCCACGTCCGGGGGACGCCGTGCCCGTGGCCGTGCAACGCCCCCAGGATATGGCGATGGACAAGGCCCAGGCCGGGCGCATCCAGGATGCCGCTCAGCCCAGCCTGCACGGCGTGCCGCCGCAATTGGCCGATGCGGTCAGCGTGCAGATCGGCAAGCCCGTGATGACGCCGGTGGCGCCGGGCAATGGAGGCGAGGTCGATCCGGCGAAGCTGGTGGGTGCCTTCCTGTCCGGCCTGTTGGGGCAGGAGGTTGATCTGGGCGATCCCAACGCGGCGGCGACCGGGGCGGTGCGCGCGGTCGCCAGCGTGATCGTGACCGCGACCCGCAATGGCCGGCCGGTCGACAGTGTTACCCAGGCGATGCAGCAGGATTTCGCCTCGCAAGCGGCGGCCGGCGGCGGCATGCAAGGGGTGCTGGAAGCCGCCGTGAAACAGGCGGCCCAGGCCATGGCGGCCAAGCTGCGCAACCGTGGCGCGGCAGAGACGGCATCCAACGCCCCGGCCGGCATCGCGCCGGCGGCCGGGCCGGTCCAGCCGACCGTGCTTCCCGCCGCACCCGCATCTGGTCCGGCCCCGGCGCCGACGTCTCCACCGGCCGGCGGGTCGCCCGCGATGAGCCCGGCCATGTCCCTGCCGCCGCCGCCACCGGTCCCCGGTGCGAACTGATCCCTGTCACGAGGAGTGGAAATGATGCGCCGTTCGTTCGGCTTTCGACTGACGACCGCCGCCGGTATAATTCTCTGTGTCGGTTTGACCTTGGCTGATCCGGTCCTGGCGCAGGGTACGGACCCGGCGGATCTGGTCTTCTGGCAGTCGATCCAGAATTCGACCAATCCAGCCGAATATCAGGCCTATCTGGATGCCTTTCCGCAGGGCAAATTTGCCCCGCTGGCAAGGCTGCGGGTCCAGGGCGGGGCGATGCCCGCCGGGGCCGCGCCCGCCACCGCGCCAGCGCCCGCACCCTTGCCGCAGGCCGCCATGCCGGCCCCGGCACCGGCCATGCCTGCGGCCGCCCCGGCGCAACCCGGCCTGAATCCGCCCATCGCGGTCGATACCGCCAAGAATTATGGCCAGGGCCGCTTCCATTTCGAGATGGAGAACCAGCTGGTCAGCATCGGTGCCAAGCCTGTCCTCAAATTCCGGTTCCCGCCGGAGGTGCAACTTTCCATCATCGTGATGAAGGCGGGCGGGAATGTACCGAACTGGCGGTACAGTTCACCGGATATCGTTGTTCGGGAGGATATCCATTATTTTGACCACGATCCCGATCCGTCGGGACCGAACAAATATCTGGAGCCTGGGCAGATGGAATTTCAACCTCTGCCGATGGGTGATTATTGGATTCGCTTCTACACCAACCAGATCACCGGTGCCGATACCATGGTCGGAACCGTTGCTTTCCGGGTGTATTGATGCGGGCCGCGCTGGCCACCATGGCCTTCGGGGTTGTCGTCGCGATGGCGACGCCAACTCTGGCGCAGGAAACCGACCCCGCCGATCTGGTATTCTGGCAGTCCATCACGGGCAGCCAGGACCCGGCAGCTTACGCAGCCTATCTGGAAGCCTTCCCGAACGGGCGCTTCGCCCCCCTGGCGCGGTTGCGGGCCGGTGGGGCGACCACACCTCCCCCGGCTGTACCCGCTGCTCCGGCCGCGCGTATCCAGCCGGTCGGGCCGGTTCAACCCGCGCCGGCACCCGACAGCCCTGCCGCCGGTGGCGCGCTGGATGCGATGGCGTTCTCCAAGGAATCCGCGGAACTCGGCCGGGCCGGCATGTTCGCCAAATATCGGGGGCAGACCCTGACCATTCAGGGCCGGTTTCAGAAGCTGCTCGATCTGGAGATTGGTGATACTTTCTGGGTGCAGTTCATCAAACCGCAGGAATTTGGCATCCCAAAGCACGAGATCAGCTGCACCATCCCGCGCGCGGATACCAAGGCCTATGATACCTTCGCGACCATGGCGATCGGAACCAGTTTCACCATCTCCGGACCGCTCTATGACGTGCAGGAGGTGTTCGGCTCGGTAACGATCCAGCCCTGTGCCGTGATCAACCCGCCCCTGCATGCGGCCAAGCCGGCAGCGTCCGGCCGCACCGGACCCGCGACGCCACCCAATGGCAGCTATGCCTGCCATGTCGGCCATACCGGGGCGGGGATCGGTGGCATCAAGGTGCTGGGCGCGAGCGCCTTTGTTGATACCACCGGGGATCGACGCAGCTATTCCTTCGATAAGGCATCGGGGCGCGTCACCTTTCCCCAGGGCATCTTTGGTGGGGCCTATGTCGGCTATTACGAGCAGCCGGGGCCGCCGTCTTCCGGCGCAACCATCGATGTTCCGCAGATCCGTGTCGCACCGGCGGAACGGCCGACCGACTATTCCGTATTCTGTACCTGGCAGGGATAGCGTATTCCTGGATGCTGGGGCACAACTGCCCGGCATGGAGTGCGGCTTGTGACGGCGGGGCCGTGACGCCTATACTACGCCCCCGGATGTTCAAGGAGCGATGGTATGAAGTCGCGCGCGGCCTGGCAGGTGATCGGGATTTCCTGCGTCGGGCATTTCTATTTCCACTACTTCGCGGCGATGTACTACACCATCGTGGTGGCCCTGACGGTGGAATGGGCCCTGCCCTATCATGAGTTGATCACGCTGTGGTCGCTGGGCGCGCTGCTGGTGGCCCTGGGCGCGGTACCGGCTGGCCGGTTGGCCGACCGGTGGAGCGCATCGGGCATGATGGTGATCTATTTCCTGTGCATGGGGGCTTTCACCTTTGCCGCCGGCTTCGCGCGCGACCCGTTCCAGCTCGGCCTCTGTCTGGCCGGGATCGGGTTATTCGGTGCGATCTATCATCCGGTGGGTATTCCCTGGATGATCCGCCACACCAGCGGCCATACCGGCAAATGGCTGGCGGTGAACGGGGTGTTCGGTGGTTTCGGCTCGGCGGCGGCCGGCGGGGCGACGGCGCTTCTGATGGCGTTCGGCGACTGGCGGCTGGCCTTCCTGCTGCCGGGTTTCCTGTGTGTGCTGACCGGCCTGTGGATGCTGCAGGCCTGGCGCCGGGGGCGGATCGGTGATGACGGGGTGGCGCGCAGCGAAGCGCCGGGCGCTGCCGCCGGGAATGGCAATCGTGGCGCGCGGATTCAGATCTTCATCATGCTGCTGTTCAGCATGTTCGTAATGGGACTGATTTTCAACGTGATGCAGGCGGTGATGCCCCAGCTTTTCACCGAGCGCATGGGCGAGGCTCTGGCCGGCAATGCCGTGGGCGCGGGCCTGCTGGTCAGCGTGGTTTATGCCATCAGCGCCATCATGCAGCTTGGCGGCGGCTGGCTGGCCGACCGCTTCGCCTTGAAGCGCATCTATATCGGCGCCTGGATTCTGCAATCCGTGATTGTGTTCGTGCTGGCAGAAGCAGCCGGGTTGCCCCTGTTCCTGGCGGCGCTTCTGCTCGCATCGGCGGGGGCGGGCGCCTTGCCGGCGGAAAACATGCTGCTGTTCCGCTATGCCCCGCCCGAGCATAGAAGCCTGGCCTTCGGCCTGAAATTCATCCTGTTCTTCGGTTCCGGCCCGGTGGCGCTGGAACTGATCGCGCTGGCCCGCGAATTGACGGGCGGGTTCGGCGGGCTCTTCCTCGCGCTGGGCGGCCTTGCCATGATCGCCACCCTGGTTGCGGCATGGCTGCCGCTGCGCCGGCTGGACCGCGTGACGCAGGCGGTGCCTGCCGCCGCACCGGCAGCCGCCGAATAAAGACATTCCGGATCATCATGACCCTGTTCCCCAAGATCGTTGATCGTCGCATGCTGTTGGGCGTTGGCATTCTGATTGCCGCCGCCATCTTCACG
>Ga0209066_10005367_pt1 | contig 13550 bp, 15 predicted proteins | sample All_14_2_FD_187198 | JGI IMG/M metagenome (GOLD analysis project Ga0209066, IMG submission 187198) | Freshwater microbial communities in response to fracking from Pennsylvania, USA - Allegheny Zone_MetaG_DW_15 (SPAdes) (version 2) ...
GGCTTCGGGGAGCCGGGGCGCCTCAGGCGAGGGCGGCTCGCATGGACTCGACGCACCGCCTGAGGGCGGGGTCGGGATTTTCCACGTCGGCTTCGTATTCGATCACGGACATGCCGTCGAACCCGCCCTTGAGCAGGCCCTTGGCGAAGGTGGGGAGGTCGAGATTGCCGGTGCCGACAATGGTGTCCTTCCACTGGCCGTTCTTTTCAAAGTTGAAATCCTTGAAGTGGACGCCGTAGATTTTTCCGGCGAACCGCTCGGTCCACTGGACGGGATTGCCGAGCCGGGGGCCGATCTGCATGCACCAGGCGGTGTCGATGCACACGCCGATCTCGGGTCCGCCGAGGCCGATGAGGTGTTCGAGGACATCGGGCGAGCCGCCGAACATGTAGCCGCCGTGGCAGTGGATGCCGACGCGGATGCCGAATTCCTTCGACCAGGCGCGGACCTTGCGGACGGCCTGGAGGTAGTTGTCGATGCAGAAGTGGGCCGAGATGTGCTTGGCCCCGGCGATTTTGGCGCACTCGAACCAGGCTTTTTCGCTATCGTTGCCCTGGAAGGTCTGCACGCCGAGGGAGACGATGGAGACACCGGCGTCGGTGTAGATCTTGACCACGTCCTTGAAGGCCTCGGGGTTGTTGAAGTCGGCGTGGACGGCGCAGAGTTCGATTTTGTCGAGGCCGATGGCCCGGACTTTTGCCGCGACGACGGCGTTGTCTTTGAAATGGCGGAAGCAGAAGCTCTGCACGCCGAAGTTGATGGAATTGCTCATGGGGTGTTGGGGTTTGGGTTGATGGTTACAGGGAGACGGATTTTCCGGAGAGGGAGGATTCGGCCAGGGCGTCGAGGATTTTTTGGACGACCAGGGCCTGTTCCAGGGTGACGCAAAGCGCTTCCCCGCCCTGGATGTGGTTGATGAAATTGTGGAAGCGGTCCTTGTGGGGATGGATGAGGTCGCGGTTGGGGGCCTCGATGACCGCGTAGTTGCCTTCGGGGAGCGTGCGGAAGATTTTTCCGCTCATGGCGGCGCCGCCGGCCTCGGTGCCGTAGATTTCCACATCGAGACGGCCGGCCTCGGCCTGGTGGCAGGCCCAGGACACGTCAAGGGCGAGGGTGGCGCCGTTGGCGAAACGGATCTGTCCGGAGGCGAAATCCTCCACATTGAAAGTGGTCTTTTCCGCTTTGTCGGATTTGCCCCAGCCGCCTTCGCCGAGCCCGCGGTTGCCGAACTTCGTGTAGGTGCTGCCGAAGACGGACACCGGTTCGAAGTTGCCGATGATGTAGAGGCAGAGGTCGAGCAGGTGGACGCCGATGTCATAGAGGCATCCGCCGCCGGCCAGCTCGCGGTCGCCGAACCAGGTGCCGAGCTTCGGGATGCCCGAGCGGCGGAACCAATAGGCCTTGGCGTGGTAGATTTCGCCGAAGGTGCCTTCCTGGACCAGGGTGCGGAACTGCTGGGCCTTGTCGGTGAAGCGCTGGTTCATGCCGAGAGAAAGGATTTTTCCGGCTTTGCGGGCGGCGGCGGCGGCGGTCTGGGCCTCGGCCAGGTTCATGGCGAAGGGTTTTTCCAGCAGGACGTGTTTGCCGGCGGCCAGGGCCTGGAGGGTCAGGGGGACATGGAATTTGTTGGGGACGGCGATGTAGACCGCGTCCACTTCCGGATCGGCGAAGAGCTCCTCGGCCTTGGCGTAGGCTTTGGGGATTTTTTTGGAGTCGCAGAGCTCCTTGAGGCGGCCGGGGTGCATGTCCTGGGCGGCGATGACTTTGGCGTTGGCGTGGCGGTTGACGGCGTCCGCGCTGGAGTGGGCGATGGCGCCGGCGCCGATGAATCCGAAACGAAGGGGTGTGGTCATAGATTGTTGAATAATACGAAGAAGAAAAATAGTTACCAGCAAGCCGGGATACGGCAATGGGATAAAGTTGTCAAAAACCCGGATCCGTTGCTAAATTCTCGGACATGAAGCCTCCCCGTCCCCTTGCTTTGGAAGGGGTGTTCCACTACCACAATCCGCCCAACTTCCAGCCGCGTCCGCGGGCGACCCCACAGGGGCGTGAGCGGGTGGAGTTGATGACGGGGGGGCGGGGTTGGGTGGAATCCGGCGGCGAATGGCGGGAAGTCCTTGCCGGGGATCTGCTTTGGCACCGGCCGGGGGATTTCACCATCGGGAAGAGCGACCCGGCCGATCCCTACCACTGCCTGGCGGTGACCTTCGTGGTCCGGTCGTCCCGGGTTCCCCTGATCCCCCGCTTTTCCCACTGGGCGGCGGTGGATGAAATCCAGAGCATGGCCCGCGAGGCGGTGCGCCTTTTTTTGGATGAATCGTTCGACCGGGACCTTTTGTGCGATTATCTGTTCAGCCGGCTGCTGTTCCAGGTGCGGCTGGACCAGCAGAAGTCGCAGCACCAAAGGCTCCCCGATGCCCTGCGCGTGGTGTTGGAATCTTTGGAGCGTGATTATGCCCGTCCGTGGAGAATTCCGGAAATGGCCCGGTTGGCGGGGATATCCGAGGCGCATTTCCACGAGAATTTCCGCAAGGCTTTGGGGGTGACGCCCCACCAATGGCTCCTGCGCCGCCGGCTGGGTACGGCGCGGGAACGGTTGCTTTCTTCCTCGGATGCCGTCAAGCAGATCGCCGTGGAATGCGGGTTTGCCGATTCGGCGTCCCTGGCGCACGCCTTCCAGGCCCGGTTCGGGATTTCGCCCCGGGCCTTCCGCGAGCGTTATCTCCGTTCGGCCAGGCGCTGAATCACTTCCCGCCGAGGCCGAGCCGGGCCACGATGCCGTCGTCGGTCACCCGCACACTCTTGAGCGCGAGCTTGGCGAGTTTTTCCTCGGTGGCCTTGGGGTCCAGCCGGTAAATTTCCAGTCCGCCGAGCGCCTCCAGGACGGCGCTGCCCACGAGGCCCGTCACTTCGTCGGCCTTGCTTTCCGGCAGTCCCTGGAAAGTGAATTTCTTGACCTTGATGTCGGTGAAAACGAAGGAGCCGTTGGCAGGGCGGTATTCGAGGGTACCGTCGCAGAGAATTTTTCCCGGGAACGGGATCATGCCCAAGAGGCGAACCTCGGCATTGGCCGCCACGCCGAGGCGGTTGCGGGAGCCCTGGAAGTCCAACTCGGGGTTGGACATCTTGATGCTCATCAGGCCCTTGTGGAGGACGGTGGGGAATTTGTGGTGCACCTGCTTTTCCACCAGGGCGCGGGGGATTTTGGTCTCGAAGGAAAAGCCGCCACAACCGGCAACGAACAGGCCAAGAACCAGGAGGGAGGCCGCGATCGGGCCGAAGGGACGGCGGGGTTTCACGTCCCCATTATTCCTTGGAAATTCCCGGGGTCAAGGACCCTGCTTCCGCGGAAAAAAGCGCAGGCCGCAAAGCTTCTCTTGCCATTGGCTCGACCATGTACATTCTCGGCCCTTTCTATGGTTGATTCACCCGCAGACATCCTTCCGGCCCACCACCTCGAGGCCATCACCCGCGAACTCAATCTCCCCGCCCGCAGCGTCATGGCCACGGCCCTGCTGTTCAAGGAGGGTGCCACCGTCCCTTTTATTGCCCGCTACCGCAAGGAAGTCACCGGTTCCCTGGACGAGGTCCAGATCGCCGCCATCGGTGACCGCATGGAGAAGCTGAAGGAATTCGATTCGAGGCGGGAAGCCATTTTCAAATCCCTTGAAGAACGGAAGCTGCTCTCCGCCGACCTGAAGAAGGCCCTCCTGGCGGCGAAAACCGTCGGGGCGCTCGAGGATATCTACCAGCCCTACAAGCCGAAGAAGCGGACCCGCGCCACCATCGCGAAAGAAGCCGGCCTGGAACCATTGGCCGAAACCCTCCTGCTCCAGGATGCCACCGACCCGGTTGCGGCAGCGGCGGCCTACGTCGATGAGGCCAAGGGGGTCAAATCCGCGGAGGAAGCGCTCGCGGGAGCGCGCGATGTCCTGGCGGAGCGCTTCAGCGACGATCCGGCGGCCCGGGCCAAAGCCCGCGAGGTGTACCAGCGCGAGAGCCTGATTTTCTCCAAAGTTTTGTCAGGCAAGGAAGTGGAGGCCGCGAAGTTCAAGGATTACTTCGACTGGAGCGAGCCCGCCGCCAAGGCGCCGTCGCACCGCATCCTCGCGATCCGCCGCGGGGAGAAGGAGGGTTTCCTCATGATGCGCATCCAGCCCCCGGAGGCATCCGTGCTTGCGGTCCTCGAACCCCACTTTGTCAAAGGACGGGGCGCTTCGTCGGAACAGGTCCGGTTGGCGGTGCAGGACGGCCTCAAGCGCCTCCTGGGTCCCGCCATGGAGACCGAGATGCGTCTCGATACCAAAGGGCGGGCCGATGAGGAAGCCATCCGCGTTTTCTCGGAGAACATCCGCGAGCTGCTCCTGGCCTCGCCCCTCGGCCAGAAAATCACCCTGGCCATCGATCCGGGCTTCCGCACCGGTTGCAAGGTCGTGATCCTGGATGCCCAGGGCAAGCTCCTCCACCACGATGTGGTGTTCCCCGACCAGTCGGCCCTGCGGCGCAAGGAGGCGGGCGACACCCTGCTGGCCTTTGTGAAGCATTTCAAGATCGAGGCCGTGGCCATCGGCAACGGGACGGCCGGCCGCGAGACGGAAACGTTCGTCCGCGCGCTCAAGCTTCCGCCCTCGATTGCCATCGTCCAGGTCAATGAAAGCGGTGCCTCGATCTACTCCGCCTCCGAGGCGGCGCGGGAGGAATTTCCCGACAAGGACATCACCGTCCGTGGGGCGGTTTCCATCGGGCGGCGCCTGATGGACCCGCTGGCCGAGCTGGTGAAACTCGATCCCAAATCGATCGGTGTCGGCCAGTACCAGCACGATGTCGACCAATCCCAGCTCAAGAAGAGCCTGGATGGGGTCGTCATGAGCTGCGTGAACGGGGTAGGAGTGGAACTCAACACCGCGAGCAAGCAGCTCCTGACCTACGTATCCGGCATCGGGTCCCAGCTGGCGGAGAACATCGTCAAGTTCCGCGACGAAAACGGGCCCTTCACCTCCCGCAGGCAGCTCCTCAAGGTTCCGAGGCTGGGCGAAAAGGCCTTCGAGCAGGGGGCCGGGTTCCTCCGCGTGCGCGACGGGGAACACCCCCTCGATGCCAGCGCGGTGCATCCCGAGTCCTATCCGGTCGTTGACGCCATGGCCAAAGATCTGGGCGTGGGCGTGCCGGAACTGCTGAAGCGTCCCGAGCTCCAACAGAAGATCAAACCCGAGAAGTATGTCACCGAAAAGACCGGCCTGCCGACCCTGAAGGACATCTTGGCCGAGCTCGCCCGTCCGGGTCGCGATCCCCGGAAGCAGTTCGAGGCCTTCCAGTTTGCCGACGGCGTGGAGAAGATCACCGACCTCAAACCCGGCATGAAGCTCGCCGGCCTGGTGACGAACGTCACCGCATTCGGGGCCTTCGTGGACATCGGGGTGCACCAGGACGGGCTGGTCCACATCAGCCAGTTGTCCGACACCTTTGTGCAGGATCCGTCGGAGGTCGTGAAGGTGGCGCAGAAAGTCCAGGTGACTGTGATGGAAGTGGACATCGAGCGGGCGCGCATCGCGCTTTCGATGAAAACCAATCCGGATCTTGCGGCGTCGAAGGGTCCGCGTCCGGCCCCGGGATCGCCGCGTCCGGCGGCCCGTCCGCAGGCGGCCCCGCCGCCCCGGCCAGCACCCGCGTCGGGCTTCAATCTCTTTGATGCCGCCCTTTCGCAGGCGCAGCAGAAGAAGAAGTAAAATCGGGCGTTTTCTGTTTTATTAGAGCAGATCCAGTTTTTGCGGGCGCTGTAGCCGGGGCCGCTGGCCCCGGACCGGCCCCAGCGGGGCCGGCTACAAAAAAGCCCCAACCGCATAGATCCGCCTGAGGCGGAACGCCCTACAGGAATTCAACAGCATCGTTACGGACAGGTTCTTATTTTTCGAGGGTAATCAGGACGATTTCGCTCCGGCTGCTGGTGCGCACCTGCGGTCCCCAGGCCCCCGCGCCGCAGGAGACATCGACGTGGGTGGTGCCGAAGAGCTTGTGGCCGTGGCTGATAGGGAAGATTTTTTCCGTGATCCACTGGAAGGGCCAGAACTGGCCGTGGTGGGTGTGGCCGCAAAGCAGGATGTCGGCCCCCGCATCCACGGCCTCATTGATTCTAACCGGTTGGTGATCGAGAACGATCAGGGGTTTTGACCGGTCGACGCCCGCCAGTATTTGTTTCAGGGGGACCCCGTTGCCGCCGCCGAAACGGCTCCCGGCGACATCTTCGCGACCCGCGACCACGCAGGGCCCGAGATCCATGGCCGCGTCCCGCAGGACCCTGATTCCGCAGGATTCCTCCCAGGCCACCGATTTTTCCACGCCGGAGATCCACTCATGGTTCCCGGTCACGGCGACCACGCCCATCGGGGCCTTGAGCGATTTCAGGAGGGCGCGGAAGATTTCGCCGCGCGGGCCCCGCGTCAGGTCCTCGTCGACGATATCGCCGGGCAGGAGGACCAGGTCGGGCTGGAGGGCGTTGATTTGTTCGATGATGCGGGCCAGGCGGACCGGGGAGACGAGGGCGCAGAGATGGAGGTCGGAGGCGACGGCGATGCGGAGATTTATGGTGGACTGGATGGTGAGGTTCCGTGTGGCGGGGAATTGGAGGTTGAGGTGCCCGGCGACGAGGGCGGCCGCGATCAGGAGGCCGAGGGCGGCGAAGTAGCCCCGGCACCAGGCGATGAGGTCCATGGGCGGATGCGGCAGGACGAGGTACAAAAGGAGGAGGACATCCAGCAGGAGGCATCCGAGGAACAGATACGTCATGAAGCCCAGCCACCAGGAGCCGACGTGGAGGAAGGGGACGGCCAGCGAGGGGGAGATATCCTCGAGCATGCGGCCGGCGACATAGGCGGTACCGAGGAACAGGAGGGCCGCCGCCAGGGCGGCACGGGCCGATCCCTCCGGGAGCAGGGGCCGGAGGTGGAGGAAGATGAACCCGTGGATCAGCGCGAGGAGCGACAGCACCACGGAGAGGAAGAGAACCCACGAGCGCAAAGGCATGGAGGAAGATTAGCCCGTACGGTCCGGCATGCAACCGGTCAGCGTTTGCGGATTTTGGAGGCGGAGCGTTGTTTTTTTTGGGCCCAGAGGACGTCCTCGATCATGGGAATATGAAGCAAGTCTTTGGGACGCCGGATGAACTTCTTGCTTGCGAGGATCCGCTCCAGGGGAAGAACTTGGATGGTCATTCCATTCCAACGCAGAGGAAGCGAACGCTGGTATTCCCTGTAGAAATCCCGCAGACCGTCCACATGAAAAACGAAATTTACCAACGAGTCGTCGGAGAGGGCGTAAACTGTTTTGGTGATGGGCTTTCCGCCATGTTCCAGGACCAGTTGGTAGAGCGTCATGTAGGCCCGTGTGGGGAGGTCGACCCAGATGTCGGTGTCAAGGGTGCTGCCGGGGACTCCCTGGAGCACGGCGGAAGACATGCCGATCAATTGAAACCGAATTTTTTTCTGGATGAGGCTTTGTACAAGCCGTGCGAGCGGAGGAAGTTTTCGTGCCTTTGCCAGCGGACGTCGGGGCTGGCCGCGAGACTCCGGGCGAGCAGGATTCGCTCGTCTTCGCCCAAGTGCTTCCGCCCTTTCAGAAGGTCGAACCACTTTTGTTCGCTTTTTTTTAGCACGGTTTAATTTATCCATTTGGGGGTTTGTTTGGAAGCAAAACCTCAGCAGGAAGGTGGTGCCGGGGCCTTGCGGCTCAGTGCAAGGATGTATTTGCAAAAATCCGGATCCTCGCCCTGTAGGAGGTCGCTGAGGCCGGAACGGAATTCCTCGCGCTGGCACCATTCCCACATGTAATCCTCCCAGGTCATCCAGAGGCGGCGGGTGTTCGGGTCCATGTCTTCCTCGTAAACCAGGAGGTAGGCGCGTTCGAAAAGGGAGATGAGGATTTCGAAAATGGCCTGGCGCCGCTCCTTCTGTTCCTCGGTCAGTTCGGCGGCCTGGGCCCCTTTCCGCAGGAGGTGCAGGTCGGGATGCTCGAGTACCAGCTTGAGGAATTCGCGGTATTCGTCGGAGAGGCGCTGGTAGATTTCCTCCTGTTCGCCCTGCCGTTCCTTGCGCTGTTCCAGCATGAAGACGACGATGGCGAAGGGGAGGCCGACGACGGTCACGACATAGCTGGCTGTTTCCCACCACTCGCGCATGTCCATGACCCCAATCTACGAACAGGGGGGCAAAAGACAAAAGGAATCCGGGCGTTGTGCCGGCCTTCCTTTTTGGTGTTCCTTCCCGTTTCCTCCCGCTTGAATGGCAGGGATGACATCGGACTACGAACTTCTGGACAGCGGCGGGTTTCAAAAGCTCGAGCGTTTCGGGGCGATCACCCTGGCGAGACCCTGTGCCCAGGCGGTCTGGGCGCGCGAACTTTCCGCCGCTGTGTGGCAGCAGGCCACGGCCTCGTTTTCCCGGGATGGGGGCAACCAGTGGCGGGGCCGGGAAAAATTGCCCGCGACCTGGGAGATCACTGTGGACGGCACGGTGTTCCAGCTGAGTTCCACCGACTTCGGCCACCTGGGGATATTTCCCGAGCAACGCGACCAGTGGAGCCGGATCAAAAAAATCTGCGGGGCCCACATCCAAAAACACAACCGCCCGGCCCGGGTTTTGAACCTCTTCGCCTACTCCGGAGGAAGCACGCTCGCCGCGGCCCGTTCCGGTGCGGAGGTCTGCCATGTGGATGCCTCGAAGGGCATGGTCGATTGGGCCCGGAAGAACGCGGCCCTGAACCGTCTGGAGGACAAGCCCGTCCGCTGGATCGTGGACGACGTGTCCAAATTCCTCGAGCGCGAGCAACGGCGCGCGCGGCAGTACGACCTGATTGTTTTGGATCCGCCCAGCTATGGCCGGGGCGCCCGCGGGGAGATTTTCAAAATCGAAAACGACCTGCCCAAATTGCTGGGACTGCTGGCGCAACTGCTGTCGCCCGAGCCGCTGGGGGTGCTGCTCTCCTGCCACACGCCGGAATTGACGCCGATTTCACTGCACCACCTGATGGGCCAGGGGTTCGGGCGGCGCGGGGGCGTGCTGGAGCAGGGGGAGATGCAACTGCGCGGCGGGAAGGATATCCTGCCGGTTCCGAGCGGAAGCTACTGCTGGTGGTTGGCGGATGGAAGTTAGAGTCTTTTCTGTTTAATCTGCCGCTCGTTCTCTTATTCGTACTCATTCTCGTGCTCTCTGGGTTCGAGAGAACGAGCACGAGTGCGAGTAAGAGTAACGAGTGGAGCTTGCCGCCAATAAAATCGAAAAGGCTCTAGGTCGTATGCCCCGGTTTCCGCAGGAGATATGACCGGTAGGAGAATTGGTTCGTTTTGAAGTAGTCGTACACGCGCGATCCCGGGAGTGCGGCGAAGTCGCGTCCCATGTCGCGGAGGAAGGCGGGGACATGTTCCTCCACCAGTGCCCGCGATCGCGCGGCGTTCCGGTCGAGGCCGTGGAGGATCTCGGCGTTGATTTCCCGGCTCTGGAGGATTTCCAAAGGGACCGTTGCCAGATCGTGCTCCCATTCGGGAAGGGCTTCCGTTGTGCGGAAATCGGCATAATGGAAATGGCCGCCGGGGCGCAGCACGCGGGCGACTTCCGCGAGGAAGCGGGAGAAGCGGGGATAGCAGTGGGAGGCCTCGAGGTTCAACACCGTGTCAAAGGAGGAATCGGGAAAGGGGAGATTCTCGGCGTCGCCCTGCAGGAAGCGGAGTCCCGCGAGCGGGTGGCGTTTGGAGCAAAAGCGGACGCCTTCGGGATTGAGATCGAGCCCGGTGTAGTTGGCGGGCTGGAAAGTGCGCATGAGATAGGAGGCCCCGCCGCCGTGCCCGCAGCTGACTTCCAGGACATTTTCGCCGCGAAGACTGCGCTGCGCCTGGGTCGCCAGATGGTGGTAAAGCTGGATGCAACCGCGGTCCGGTTCGTCCGCGGGCGAAAGGGGGATGGCCAGGGGTGGAACGGTTTCGAAGCCGTAGTTGAGGAAGAGGGTTTCGGACCGTGCCAGCCGTCGGGTCATGAAGGGATAGACCCATTTCCAGATCAATTTCCGGGTCGGTTTGAAAACGAGAAAGGAGTCGATCAGGGCCATGCCCGACTGTGGCAGTGCTCCCGGGCTGTGTCGATGAACCGATTGCGTGCGGGGGCGGTGGAAACCGTACGGGTTGTTGTCCGGGGATTATGCGATACGCTGGTGTTGTGTCCCTTCCCGTCCTGCTCCAACCGTTCAGGGCCCGCAATTACCGGTTGTTTTTCGGCGGACAGGTCGTGTCGCTCATCGGCACCTGGATGACGCAAACGGCCACGCTCTGGCTTGTTTATCAATTGAGCGGATCCGCGGCGCTCCTGGGGGTGTTGGCGATGGCTACCCAGATTCCCAGTTTCCTCGCCGCCCCCCTGGGGGGTGTGTTGGTGGACCGGTTCAACCGCCACCGCCTTTTGCTTTTGACCCAGGCGGCCTCGTTGGTGCAATCGGCATTGCTGGCCATATTCGCCTGGATGGGGATGCTGGACCTGCCCCATCTGGTGGTCCTGGGCGTCATGCAGGGGTGCATCAATGCCGTCGACCTTCCGGCGCGCCAGGCTGCGGTGGTGGAGTTTGTGGAGGACAAGCATTTGTTGGCAGCGGCCATCGCCATGAATTCGTCCCTCTTCAACCTGGCGCGGTTGATCGGCCCGGCCGTGGCCGGTTTTTTATTGGCAGGGTTCGGGGCGGCCTGGTGTTTCACGCTGGATGCGGTGAGTTACCTGGCAGTGCTGGCCGGTTTGCTGGCCATGCGGGTGAAGCCCTTCACACCCCGGCCCCACCTGCGCCACCCGTGGGTGGAACTCCGGGAAAGCCTGGCCTATGTCCGGAACTACCGGCCGATCCGTGTCCTCATCGCCATGGTGGCCGTCCACAGCATGCTGGGCATGGGGTACTCGGTTCTGGCGCCCGTCATGGCGAAGGATATTTTCCGCGGCGATGCGAGAATCCTCGGTTTCCTCATGTCGGCTTCGGCGCTCGGTTCTGTTTTTGGCGGCCTCTATCTGGGTTCGCGCCGGCGCATCCGCGGTTTGGGGCGGATCATCGTGGCCGGGGGATTGTTGTCCACGGCCGGGCTGGCCGGATATGCCCTATCAAGGAATTACGCGCTCACCCTGGTATTTCTCATGATCACCGGGACCGGCGGGATCTGGGTGATCGCCTCCTGCAATACCGTGGTGCAGACTCTGGTGGATGATGAGATGCGCGGGCGGGTGATGAGCCTGTTCGGGATGGCGTTCATCGGCACCATGCCCTTTGGCAGCCTGTTGTTGGGTTACCTGGCCCAGCACTGGGGGGCGCCGGCGGCGCTGGGGGTCTGTGCCGCGGGTACCCTGGTGTCCTCCCTGGTGTTCCTGTCTGTGCTTCCCGGACTGCGGGCCGCGGCATCGGAAAAAATGGCCCGGATCGAGCCGTTGGAAATCACCTGACACTTCCCCCTACTAAAGCATTTTTTGTTTTATTGGCCGTGGACTCATCTCGTTTCTCATACTCGCACTCGTGCTCGTCCTCTCGATCCCAGAGAGCACGAGAATGAGCACGAGTAAGAGGACGAGTGACCGATTAAACAGAATACGCGCTAGGAGGGGTCCCCATCCGCCGTTGCGCGGCTCAGCGGGTGCGGGGGATGGATTCGGAGTCGAGGATGTCCGAAGGCGGATGGAGGAGGCGGGTGAGTTCATCCACGAAAGCTTTGGCATCGGTGTCGGACAGGTTGCCGTTCTGCATTTTCCGGGTCAGGCCCTGCAGGGACAGGGCGATATCTTGGAACTGTTCCGGGGTCAATCCGGGGGTGGATTTCCCGATCGTGGCGATGGCTTCGGCGAGGCGCTGCCGGTCCCCCGGGGCGAGCGATTGGTCAATTTGCGGTTTCACCGCTTCCAGGCCCTTGGTCAGCATTTTCCCGGAAAAGGCCTGGAGGCCCCCGGCTTTGTCGATTTGGGTCTTGGTGTACCAACCGGCCCCGACCAGGGCCAGGATGACCAGAAGGGTGATGGCACCCAGAATGACCAGGAGTCCCTTGAAGATGCCGCCGCCCCGGGACCGGTGAAGGGACGGGGAGGATTCCATGGGTGGTATTTTAGGCGGGGGAGGTCCGGGTGGCGATGACAGAATTGCGAAGCGGTGGGTGAATGAGGGCTTCCGGTGCCGAGGGTTCTGTGGGAAACTGATCCATGCCCGCGCGATTGAAAGTCCTGTTTGTCTGTGGCCGGAACAAACGCCGCAGCCCCACCGCCGAACGGGTGTTCAAGACCGACCGGCGCCTGGAAGTCCGTGCCGTCGGCCTGGGCGAGACCAGTCCCCGCGAGGTTTCGCTCGCTGACATGAAGTGGGCCGACCTGATCCTGCCGATGGAACGGAAGAACGCGGTCCGCCTCAAGGTGAAATTTCCCCAGTTCGATCCCTTTCCGCCCATGGAGATCCTCGACATCTGCGACGACTACAAGTTCATGGACAAAAAGCTGATCGAGATCCTTCACGAAACGGTGGAGGACGCGCTGGAGCGGTACTACGAGGAATACAAGAAGGAGTGAGCGGACAGGGCGGCGTGCCCGGGTCGGTGTCGACCGGTGGAGTGGGACGGGATGCGGGCCAAAAGGTTCCGGTGAAGGGGTTTTCCCTCCCCAAAAACATCCCAGGTATTAATGTTTTCTTGACCCGAAAAGAAAAACTTATTACATACCAACCAGTTTGTATGCAAGCAGCGCCCCCCATCCGCAATCCGACGGCGACCCGCGAGAAGCTGGTGGGTGCGGCCCTGAAGTTGATGTTGAAGCAGGGGTTCCATGCCACGACGGTGGACCAGATCTGTGGGGAGGCCGGCCTGACCAAGGGAGGATTCTTCCACTATTTCGAAAGCAAGGAGGAACTGGGTTTGGCCGCCCTGGATGCTTTTGCCCGGATGGGGTTCGAAGAATACGCCGAAGCCTGGAGCCCCGGGGGGCAGGATCCCCTGGAAACCATCCACCGGTTGTTCGATATCATGACCGATTTTACACGGGGCGACTCCGGTCCCTGTGTCTGCATGGTGGGGATGATGTCGCAGGAAATGTCGGCCACGAATTCCTCCATGCGCAAGGCCTGCGAGGGGCACCTGGATGTGTGGACCGGGATGATGCGCCGGCTGTTGGCCGAGGCGAAGAGGCGCCACCGTCCCGCCACCGCGTTTGATCCGGAGCGGGTTGCCTGGTTTCTGAACAGCCTGTGGCAGGGTTCCATGCTCATCGCCAAGACCCGGAAAAACCCAAAAATGATCGCGGACAACATCCGGCTGGCCCGGGCCTATGTGGACGGGTTGTTCGCCGGGCCGCAACCATGATCGCCCATTTTCATCCGTCACCGGTCCGGGGTTTGGAAACCCCGGCCTTCCGCCTTATTGGACAAACAAAACTAACAAATCGGAAACAATAAAATGAAATACGCCCAAAATATCGTTGCCGGCCTGCTTGGCCTGCTGTTCATCGCCGTCGGACTCATGTTCTTCCTGAAGATGATGCCCGACCAGCCCGCCCCCGCCGAGG
>Ga0209066_10005368_pt1 | contig 13548 bp, 6 predicted proteins | sample All_14_2_FD_187198 | JGI IMG/M metagenome (GOLD analysis project Ga0209066, IMG submission 187198) | Freshwater microbial communities in response to fracking from Pennsylvania, USA - Allegheny Zone_MetaG_DW_15 (SPAdes) (version 2) ...
ATGAAGCCCGAGCCGTCGGCTTCCTCGGCTTCGGCTACTATCCGCGCTCGGGCTTCATGCACATCGATCTCGGCCCGGCTCGGCAATGGGGCGAGCGTTTCCCGGTGCGGGCGACGGCGTTCGCCGCTGAAACGGCACCCGCGCGGGAGGTCATGTCCGACAGTCGCACGATGAAGGGCAGCGGCGCGGCAGGCGTGGCGACGCTGGGCGCCGCCGGAATTGATGTGGCGCAGAACGTCCTGGCCGAGACGCAGTCCGCCGTCCTGCCGCTCGTGCCATATCTCGACACGCTGCGCTGGGTGTTCATCGCCGTGGCGCTCGCGGGCGTTGCTATGACGATCTACGCCCGCATCGACGACTGGAAGCGGGGGCGTCGATGATCGCTGCTCTGTTCACCGGGATCGCCGCCGGCCCGTGGATGCGGGCGGCCCTACGCTACGGCGCCATCGCACTCGCGGTGTTCCTGTTCCTGCTCGCGCTCCGGCGCTCCGGCGAGCGTGCTGGCCGCCTCGCCGAACGCCTCGAAACCTCGGAGAAGACCAATGACGTCCAACGCCGGATGCTCGATGCGGCGGCTCGCCGCCCTCGCGATCGCAATGATCTCGCTGACCGGCTGCGCAACGGTCGCTTCTGAACCCCGCGTGGCAACCGTCTGCCCACCTGTGATCGAGTACAGTCGCGAATTCCAGGCGCGCGCGGCCGAGGAGCTTGGGATGCTTCAGGAAAGATCGGCCATTGCCGAAATGCTCGCCGACTACAGCGTTTTGCGGGATCAGGCTCGGGCGTGCCGAGCCGAATAGGTCCGGTCGGACGCTGCGACCGCAGTCGGACGTGTGCTTGCCTTTGTCTGTACCCCTCGCAACGGACGCACAAATCAAGCGCGATGGTTTCGAAGCTTTTCAGGTTTGGCGCACAAACGACTGGCCGACATCACACCCTCGGTGGCATACGGGACGAATCCAGACGGCGATGAATGAGGGATGCCAGAGACAAGAGATCCTCGGCGTCTGCCTTGTTCATGGCCCAATGGATGCGAGGGGCATGCGCTGTCGGATTTCGGAACATTCCGAAGACGCCCTTGACAAGGTTGGCGAAGCCGCGCTGCTCGCCTCGCTCGCTCTCGGAGCTGAGATCGTTGATCGCCAGCATTGGAAGATCGCCACTGAGCGCACGATCGACGAGAACGGCTCCATCGTCAGTGAGGCCAGTGCGGGCGCGCAGCTTGTCAGCGATGCTCTTGGTGGCCTCCAGGACGGCATGAAAATAATCGTCCGCCACCAGTTCAGCTCGACAAAAGCGCAGCACGTCCGGGTGGACGCCGCGCGCCGTCAGGTCATCCTTCAGTTCCTGGGCCCGGCGCTCAGCCTCTGAGAGCGTTCGCGCCCGCTCGGCCGAACTCAGCGTCCCGGCGGCATCGACGGCAAGCCCAGCAAATGACAGCGCGCGATTGAGGTTCGTACGCATCGGCTCGAAGCGTTCGGGACAGTGGGCATAGCGCTCAGGCTTCATTGCATGGCGGATGAACGCCAGGATGGCCCGCCGATCTTGACGGCTGTTCTGGCTTTCTGCGAAGGCGTTATAGAGGCGATGCCGCTTGGTCATAGTCGGGGTCGGATCAGTCATGCGGCACGTCGCCAGGAGATGGCCGATCTCAGATCCAGTGAGGCCCTCGCTCGTGTCTGCGAGCGCTGCAGAAATGGCCTCGAGCTGGCTTTGAGTGAAGAGCGGCTGAACGTCGTTCACTTGGGATCCCTCAGACAATCCGTTTTGCCGGACCTATGTCTTGAGCCGCAGGTCAGCACTGACCTCCTCCAGCAGCCTGTTGATGGATTCGACGGTCTCGGTGCTGATCTCCTGGCCGTCCCCCAAGGTGACAGCTAGCTGGAACTGCAGGGGCACCCCGGCGGCAGCTTTGACGACGTCCGGCAGCACGTCGACCAGGTCTTGCAGCGCGGACGGCTCCAGGGCGGCCGAAGACATATAGACGCCCTTCGGCTTCGGCACATACCCGCCTGGCTGAGGCTCCGCCATTCCGCCCGGCGCGGCAGGCTGCATCAGCTCTACCGCCGAAGCGCCCGCCATATCGCATGGCCACGTGCCGCTCCCCGGTGCGAGCTCAAGCCACCGGGCCTTGATCGCGTCGTCGATGACGCGCCGCAAGACCGTCCATGGGATGGGCCGGCCGGCCTGGGCAGACAAGCCGACGGAAAGCGCAAGCGCCGTTGTCTGCCTATCTTTCCATGCGTCCGGCACCGCATCCTGCATCAGGCGGTCGACCGGCAGCGGCGGCATCGGTGCCCGCAGCTGGGCGGTCGCGGTAAGGACGCCGGAGGGTACCGGCTCGCCCTGGAAGCTTGCGGGTCCGTTCACGAGCCAGAGGATGCCCTGGCGGACAGCATCCGAGATCGCCGCTTCGACGGCCGCCCCCGGACAGGCCGGGATGACCACCGGCTCCTCATATCCCTCCCGCTGCACCATGACCGTCCGGCCGCCCGCAAAATAGGAGATCACGTCGGCGACGGTCACAGCGTCACCGTTCCAGAGGCCCGGCAGGACACCGGGAGCCAGCACGCTCGGATGGATTTCGGACAGGGCCGCCTTTTCCGGCAGGAACACTTCAAGGGCAGGCTCCCTGCGCGCCGCCTCGTCAATCGGCGTGCGCCACCAGGTCTTGACCGACTTGTCGGGCCGGGTGAGCGATGCAACGAAAATGCCCGCCTGCACACCCTGATCAACGGTGTCGAGGATCTCCTTCTGGCGCAGCATCTTCGGCAGCTTCGGATTCTCTGCAAACGCGCTCACCAGGTCCTTCACTCGGCGGGACGGCTCGTCTTCGCGCCACAGGTCATAGGGCCCACCCGGCAGCATCGCCTCGGCGCTGATCGCGGTGTCCTGAATGCGCGAGCGCTTGTCCGCCTTGACGGTCGAGAACAGCGGCTCCGAGCCGACCGTGACCTTGAATGCGTGGATGTCGTTCTGCTCGTTGACGGTCACGACGATCGACCACGCCTGGCGGATCGCCTCCGGAATCCGCCTGCGCGCCTCCTCGGTCCAACGGGCCAGCATTTCCTCGCGGATGGGGTCCTGCGGCTGGTCCTTGAGCTGGCTGCGCACCTCCTCCCAGCCGAGATACTCCCGGATCCGGGTGCGGACGGCGTCGAGGCCATCGCGCGAGGGAGCAACCAGCACGACCGCATTTCGGTAGGTCCGCGGGCGGTCCGGTCCCGTCGTCTCGTCGATGAAGCGCCGGGCCTCCGCGCTCGGCTTGCCCGAGTCCGAGACGGCCTTGGGACCGAGGATGGCGAAATGGAAGTCCCCGTCGTTTCCGATGTCGCGTGGCCGCTCGGGAAGCGTGTGGACGCGGGCGCCCGCCGCTGCTGCCCCCTGCGTCAGGCTCTTCGTCTGCTGGACATCGGCCAGAAGCTTCAGCTCGATCGCCTCCGCCGTTACGCGGTTGTTGCAGGCATCGTGGTGCATCTGCTTCAGGTTCGGCCGGTTGCCGAGACGCCATGCCTTCGGCAGCGCCTTTGGCTGGCCATTCTCCGCGACGTCGCTGGCGAACTCGGCTTCATCGAGAAACCAGGACAGCTCTGTCCAGCGGCGCAGGCCCTTCTCGAGCTCGATGCGGTCGGGGCGCGTCGCGCTGACCAGGGCGATGAGGTCCGACGTGCGCGCCTTCTGCCCGATCGGCTGCGAGCTCAAGAACACCGCGCAGACGGCCTGCTCCATCTCCCGGAATCTCAGCCCGGGCTGCTCCGTTTGGATCGTGCGCGCCTTGGCGAGCTCGCCCTCCAGGATCGCGGTCCATTCGTGCCCGCGGCCCTCGGTGACTTCGCGCGTGGCGATGCCGGTCAGCTCGCGCGCCGCCTCCGCGACGCCCGTCTGCTCCGGCGCCGGCAGGAACACGTTCGGGCCGACCAGGGGCGAGTTGTCCCATTTCTCCGCGTCCCGCAGCGCCAGCGCAAATGTGCGCAGGATACCGCGCGTCCGCTGGAAGCCGTCGAGCTGCGTCCACCGCGTATAGAAGATGTCGGTAAGGTCGGGATGGAAGGGATAGCTGCGGAGGAAGCGGTCCTCCGCGTTCTTCCTGTCCTTCCGCACGGTTTCGTCGAGCTCGGCGATGTTGGCGACCGCCGTGGTGACGTGCGGCCGGAACGCCTCGGTGTCTGCGATCGACGACGTCTCGAAGAAGCGGCGGCGCAGCACCTCGGCCACGTCCTCCTTCTGCACTGGCTGGACGCCTTCCTCCTTCTGCCGGTTGAAGATCTCGTAGATCTGCGCGATCAGCTCCTTGCCGAACGGATCGCTCTTCTCCGGATCGGACGCGAGCAGGGAGGCGACCATGGCGCAGCGGTCGATCTTGGTGACGGCTTGGCAGAGATACTGGAAGAAGTCGATCAGGCGACCGCGCCAGACTTCGGCCATCGCGACCTTCTCGCGGGCGTACATCAGCACTTCGTCGATCAGCACCAATGTCGACAACCCCTCGGCTTGGGGTCTCGACAAGAGATCGACGAGCAGCGGCTCGGCCGGTGGCGTTTCGCGCTCGTCAGCATTGCCGTCGGCGTGCAGGGCGCGCAGCCCCTCATCGCCGGCGATCTGGAAGGCGAGCACGCTCCAGGGATGCTTGAGCCAGCGCATCTCGCCCTTGGGCCCGCGCACCTCCATACCCTTCTCCACGTCGAGCTTGTCAAAGCTCAGGGCTACGACCCGCGCCTTCGGCAACGGGGTGCCGATATGGGATTTGAACTGCTCGACCGCAGACAGCGACGGCAGCGACGCGGGGTCGTGCACGAGGTGGCGGAGTGTCACCAGCGTGTGCGTCTTGCCGCCGCCATAGGTCAGCTCAAGCTGGCGGATTGCCTTGGTGTTTTGGGCCGCAAGGCGGAGCACCACATCACGCGCCAATTCGCGCAGCGAGAATGTCGGATAAGTGAGCGCGAAGAACCGGGCCGGATCCTCATAGATCGGCCGGGCGCCCTTCTGCATCATCACGTCGTGGAGATCAGCCGCGAAATCGGCCAGCGACAGCGCGCCCGTGCGCACGTCCTCGCGCAGCTTCACCACGCCGTGCCAGGGGGTCCAGGGAAGTTTCGGTGCCATTTCAGACCTCCATGCCGATCTGCCGTGGCGCTGAGATGCCGCCGCGCGATGCGATGTGGTTCGAGAGGGATTCCAGGATGGAGCGCTCCTCCGACCCGGCCGGGGCCAGCTCGATCAGCGCCTGGAGAAGCTGGGCGAACAGCGCGTTCCGCTTGAGCCCGCGCGTGTCGAGGTAGTCGTCGACCTTCGCCTCCTCACCGGCGCGCCAGAGATGCATCAGCCGGTGCGCCTGGTCGATCAGCGGCACCGGACGGCCGCCCGGCCCTTCGTAGCCGAGCCATTTGGCCTTGCGCTGGTGCCAATGCTTCAGCTTGACCTTGTTTCCTTTGCTACCGGAGCCGCTGTCGGCGTCTTCGGTATCGGCGCCGCCTTCCTCGTCAGCATCCTCGGCGTCGTCCAGGTCATCAAAGAGCGTGCCGCCGGTCCGGGACAGAATGTCGAAGCGGTCGGCGAGATCACCGTCAGAGAGGTTGCACGACAGCGCGTAGAGGATGCAGGCGCCGATCGGCGCATCGTCGAGGCCGAAATCATTTCGATGCAGCAGATAATAGGAGGTGACTTCATCAAGGGAGGAGGCCATCTCCGTCGCCTCGCCGTGCGTCAGCACGCGGCCCACGACGAAGTCCACGACGAGGCGGCGGACCTCGCGCAGGAACTCCGAGACCGTCATCTGTGCGTTGGGCTCGTCGGCCTTCTTGACCACCGGGTATTTCGAGAAGGCTTCGAGCGCGGGCCCTGTTGCCGCCCAGACGAAGTCGGGGCCGCGGATGCCCGCATCCCAGAAAGCACGGAGTTGCGTTTGGATGCGCTCGCGCATCTCGGCGAGCACGGCCGTGTCCCAGCCAGGACGGGCCGCGGCGCGCTTCTTGCAAACGAGCCAGACGGAAGAAGCGAGTGCAGCCGATGAAAGAGACCGAGTTCTGGCTTGCCTTTCGGTCTGTATCGGCCAAGACCCGTCGACCAAAAAACCCGCCCTGATAAGTGCTGCAACTAGTGTTTCCCAGGCATCAGGCGACTTGCTGGCGAATACGATGACGAGCCTTCCATCTGCCTTCAGGGCCTTGTTGCAGGCAACGAATGCTTGGAACATTCCATCTTCATAGGCTTTCTTGGAAAGCTCGGAGTCTCCTCCAAACCGGCTCGCGTCGTCGATGAGCTCGCCGTCTGCCCTATCCTTGTCCCACTTGGGTGTGTTCGGCTGTGAAAATGCCTCATCCATTTCCGCGGACAAACCTAATAACGTGCGTCTTAGCCACACATAGAAAAATTCCATTAGATCAGAGTACTGAATGGCGTTGTAATACGGGGGATCAGTAATGATTGCGTCGAATGTGTTCTCGGGCAGCTGCTGAATGGCAGATGACCTAAGAACAGTTGGTGCGCTAGACGAGGAAAGCGCTGCCAACGTGTGGTCAAAAACGCGACCGATCCAATCGATTGCGCTTGGGAGGCTGCCGCTGCCGTCATTAAGCGGACTTCCCTCTGCATAGTCCCAAACCAGAGGCAGGGCATAACGGACGAATGTATGACCCAGAAATTCGCCACCGGGGGTCCAAGTAACTGACGTGCTCAGGAAGTCTGCAAGGCGGCTCACTGCACAAGCCATGGCCGCGGCGATACCTTCCCTCCATTCCACGTCGCATGTTTGCATCGACGGCTGCGCGGACATCGAGCGAATGACGCCAATTGCAGCGGCAAAGAAAACCCGCTGTCGCGGTGCGAACAGCCGGGACCACTCATCGATTCCGTGTGCTATGATTGGAAAGCCATAACTTGCACCAGGGCCAAATCGCAAAATCTTCTCTGTCAGGTCACCAAATGGCAAATCTGCGAATGCTTCAGAAACTTCCTGTGAAGAAGGTTGCGACACTGCAAACTCGTGCTCAGTGGGAAGCCGGTACTCTTTATGTCTTGTGCCCTGCACGCAAACGGCTGTGAGAGTAGCTCCGACCCGTTTAGATTGGTTTTCCAGTCGGATGTCTTCCATCGTCATGATCGTCGGGCAGCACGGGCACTGGGCGCCGGAACGGCTCATGGTGCCAGCGCCGCGCCGCTTGTCATGCTCGCGTCGCTGTGCGGCATTGCCACCGACTACCGGGACGTTGTTCTCGACACCGAAGACAACTCCAGTACGGTCGGCATTCGGTGACATGGTTAGGAGAACGCGCTTGTTGTCATTTTTGACGAGCCAACGCGTCTTAAGCAGAGGGATAGTCGCCCGGCAGCCCTTGCAGCGCACGGTACGGGCCCAGAGATAGGCGACCGCAGGCTTCGCCACCCAGCGTGGATTGCGCGGATCGTCGAGATACGCCTTGGCATAGCTCGCATTCAGCGGCCCGACATCGACATTGCCATTCTCGTCCGGCTCCAGCAGCTGCAGCGGCTGCGGCTCAAACGGCTTGCCGGGCTTGAGCGGCTGGAACTCGGCGTAGGTCGGATAGCGGTGGGCGAGCTTCTTGCGCGCCTCCGCCAGCACCCAGCGGCCCCAGGCGCGCACCTGCCAGGCGAGATCGGCCTCGAGCAGCGGGTCTTGGGCGATCAGCTCGGGCTCTGCGTCCTTCCCATCCTCATCGAGGCCGAGCTTCGCCAGCTGGCGCTTCAGGCTCGCGCCCTTGAAGCCCTTCGCCTTCAGGAAGGCCTCCATGAACGCGCGGTCCTTGAGCGTGAAGTCCGGCAGTGGGCGGGTCTGGCCGGCCAACTTCTGCGGGTATTCCAGCGTGCACTTCAGGATGAACCAGGCGACCGGGTTGATGTCGATCGCCGTCACCTCGCAGCCGAGACGCATCGCTTCGAGCGGGATCGCGCCGCCGCCCGCGAAGGGGTCGAGCACCTTCGGCGCGCGCCCGCCATAGGCCTCGCGGATCTTCTCCCGGAACCAGTCGAGATCGGGGCCGTTCTCCCGCCCCCAATGCAGGATTCCGCCCTCCGTCTCGCGCTTGCGAACCTCGACCGTCCGCCCACCGACCTTCTTCTGCTCGATCCGCTCCTTCACCGTGCCGGCAAGACGCCGATAGATCGCCTTGCGCTCCTCCTCGCTGCCGGGATCGGGCAAGAGCGTTGCGATCAGCGCCGCCCGGCTTGCCGCGAGCGGCCGCCGCGCCGGCCAGATGTGCAGCGTTGAAATGTGCCCATGCCGGACGTTCTTCTCATGCACCGAGTCAAGCGATACCTGCTCCAGCGGAAAGTCGACCTCGATGAGGCGTTTGCCGTTCTGCATAATCATTTCCCCAAAGACATGAGCGAAGCCGGCGCGATCGAGTTGAACCATCGTGACGAGGCTCCATTCTGTCTCGCGGGCCAGCGGCAGCCGCGAGGAAGGAGCCTGCTTGACAGGGTGGCTACGTAATCTTCGATCAGCGCTTGCTCGCCCGCCCATTCCTCGGGCTTCCCGAAGTCATTCATCTCGGCGTAGCGCCGAAAGATAAACGCAAAGAGATCGGCGACCTGCACAAGGCCGGCATGGTGCGACTTGATGCTGAAGGTCGTATCGACGATCTGGTCCAGCCGATTCTGCTTCTTCTGCTTGGCGTAATAGTCGTCGGTCCATTCCGGCGGCTGCCACAGAAGATCGCTCAGCGCGTCTGCCTTCGCTTTGTTGTCGTCAAAGATCAGGAACGTATGTCCCTTGTTCTTGTCCTTGCCCTGATGGGACTTCTGAATCTGCAATGCGATGTGCAGACCTCCGGCCAGCCATTCGTCGCGGCATTCCTTCGGAACGCCCGCAGTTTTATCCTTCGTCAGCTTGTTCCGGTCGATTGCCGAGAGGGCAAGGTAATGCTTGCGGTCGGCGATCCAGTCGCAAAGATAGCCGGCAATCCTCTTGCGGACTTCCGGATCAACCTTCCTCCACCGGTCCCGGCCGAAGATCATCTTCGAGCCCTTGAGTTCCCTTAGGTTCTCTTCGAAAAGGTTCTGAATTTCGTCGAAGATTTCGGCGAATTCCTCCCGCGTACGGTTCAGGCGATAGGCATCAACGAGGACCCCGACCATGACAAGGCAGGGATCCTGGGGGCTGTTGCCGCTCTCATCGACGTAGCAGATCTTCATATGCCCCCTCAGTCAGTGGCAGCCATCAAGATTTCGGTCTCGGCGATCAGGACGCTGCCCTTGGCCTTGGCCAGCAGCTTTCCAAACGGGTCCTGGACCTTCACGAGACGCGGCCGGGGCGTGGCGCAGTCGAAGGCGACGTAGAGCCAGTAGCGGCCGCGCAGATTGCAGGCCTTCGCCCATTCGTTCTCGCTGACCTCCACGCCACCGGCGCCGGCGCGGCCCTTGACCTCGATGGCGCGCTCTTCCGCAGGTGCGTGCGGGGTGGCAGGACGCAGCGAGCGGAGATCGAATCCTGGCCAGTCGGTGAGGCCGGCCGCCCGCGCCAGCTCGGGCCGCGACACGTCATGGACGGTGGCGCCGGCCGCCTCCTCGTGCACGCGCGCCAGACGCATGGCGATCGCCTCGACCTCGGCGTCGTGCCGCCGCCGCTCCTCCGGATCGTCAGTGGGCAGAACGATTGCATGCGCAACCATCTCCGCTTCGCCCGGAACGATCAGGGCCGGCTCCATCTTCAGCAGCTTGAGCCGCCGCTCCTTCTCGGCAGCGAGCTGCCGCTGCTGGTCTTTAACCCTGGTGAGCTCGGCCTTCGCATGGGGATCGCCTCGGCGGGCCTCCTCGCTCACGCGCTGCCGCTTCGCGATCAGCTCGGCGGCCTTGTGGTCGTAGCCGCGGGTGATCCAATCAATACGCTCTGGCAGAGTACTTTCGATGCGCGCGCGGTGCTCCTCCACCAGGCGGGCGAGCGCATCGCCCTTGAGCCATTCGGCGGCGGTGTCGGTCAGCCCCCGCGCAAGCCGGGCGAGCGGCACGCTGCCAGGGGGCACACCATGCGCACCCCGCAGCAGGAGCAGGTGCTCCAGCGGACAAAGAGCGATCGTGCCGTCGCTTTCCTGCCTCAGGCCGATCAGGCGGCTCTCGATGATCTCCGAGCGGACGCTGTCCTGACGCCCAGCGTGATCCCCGAAGAGCTCGACGGCCTCTGTGGCCGGCTGGCGGTGGACAACTGACACTTGGGCAAGGTGGAAGAGGTAAGGGGCTTTGGCATGCGGATCGACGAAGATCGCGCCGCGCCGCGCCTCGTCCCCACGGCGCGAGAGCAGCGTGGTGCAGAAACGGTCGAACACCGGCTCGCCGGGGTGCATCCAGATGGCATCGGCGCGATCCCTGGGCCGATAGACGGTCAGCCGGCCCTGCATCTCCACCGGATAGAATTCCATCGCGCTGAGCACGGGGTCGAGCCCGCGCGTGCGTTCCGGGATGAGCTCGAAGATGCCGTCGGGATCGCCCTCCAGCCGCAGATCGATCAGGGGTGCCGCGGTCTCGACGAAGCGGCGGATGTATCCGGGCAGCAGGCGCCGGTACTGCTCCTGCTCCATCGCGGCGTTGAGCTCGGGGAGGTGGCTCTTGACGTCGCCGCCCCCGAACAGTGCGCGCTCCCGCTCGCCCAGCGCGCGCACCTGCTCTTCGGTCAGCAGCCCGTCGATGCCCTCGATGGCGGCGCGGACGCCGTCCTCCGTCGCCGCCATCTCCAGATAGGCCTTGAGCGACACGTTCTCGAACAGCCGCCCGACGACATCGAAGACCTTGTCCGACCGGAGCTGCTTGCGGATCAGCTCCAGCTTGTCGAGCAGGGTCTTCAGGACTCGGCCCTCGCGCGTCTCCCCCGCAATGAGATTGACGATGATGACGGGATCCCGCTTCTGGCCATAGCGGTGGATGCGCCCCATCCGCTGCTCAAGGCGTGCCGGATTCCACGGCACGTCGTAGTTCACCATGAGCCAGCAGAATTGCAGATTGATACCTTCGCCGGCGGCGTCCGTGGCGACCAAATAGTTGGCGCCCCCTTCGTCCAGCGGGCGCCGGAACAGCTCGACCTGCGCCTCGCGGTCCCGGTAGTCGAGGCCGCCATGAATCAGCGCGACCTGTCCGGTGAAGCCAAGCCCTTCAAGACGGCGCACCAGGAACTCGGCCGTGTCGCGGTGCTCGGTGAAGATGATGAACTTCTCGCGGGCGAAGGCCGGGTCCCGCAGCACCGCGCGGAGCTTCTCGAACTTGGAGTCCTCGCCCGCATCGGCGAGGCGCCGAGCCTGGGCGAGCAGGGTCTCGACCTCGGCGCGCTCCTCCTGGAGCTCCATCAGGGTCAGCGCGACGAGGCCGCCCAGGGCGCTCTCCTCGAATTCCTCGTGGCGCTCCCGCTTGCCCGCGTCATCGGCATCCTCGTCGGCGGTGCGGGTCTCGAAGAAGTCGGGCGTCTCCCCGATGCGCCTCTGGCGGCGCTCCAGCTCTTCGGCGCGGCCCGAGCGGACGAGCTCGATGGCCTCGTCCAGCCGCTCGAGGCGGCGCTCGAAGGAGCGCATCAGCGCATAGGTCGAGCTGGCCTGGCGGCGCTGGAACACGCTCATGGCGAGGCGCGCCGCGGAGCGGTTCAGGATGCGCGCCTTGTTGTAGGTCTCGGTGATGTAGCTGGTCGTCGCCTCGTAGAGCTGCTGCTCCGTTGGGCTCAGCTCATAGCTGAGGGTGTCGCATTGCCGCTGCGGGTAGAGGGGCTGCCCGTCGAAGCGGACCATTTCCTCCTTGGTGCGCCGGATGAAGTGGTGGCGGCGCTGTGCCTCGGGAAAGGCCTGGAACGCATCGAAGGTGGCGAGTGCGTCCGGCGCCAGGAGCCGCCACAGGCAGTAGTACGGGAAGTCCTTCCCCATATGCGGCGTCGCGGTCAGCAGAAGGACGTGCGTCGCCGACCAGCCGAGCTCCCACCGCGGGGCATCGGCCGGCAGGCCCGCCAGCGCCTCCGCGAGGCGGTACCGGTCGGTCTTGCGGACGTAGAAGTCCTGCTCGCGGTCGGCCGCCAGCTTATGGGCCTCGTCGAACACCACAAGGTCGTATGGCAAGGCGGCACCTGAAGCGACCGCTTCGCGCAGCCGGGCGAACATGCGCTCGCCCGCAAGGGTGTCGACGCTGACGATGAGGCGGTCGCTATCCGCTCCGACGAATGGATTGCCGGTGCGGGCATCTGCCCCGCGCACGATCCGGAACGGGAGGCGGAACAGGGTGCGCATCTCGCGCTCCCAGTTGCCGACCAGGCCGGCCGGCGGAACGACGAGCACGCGCTTGATGAGGCGCCGCGCGAAGACCTCCCGGAGATAGAGGCCAGTCATGATTGTCTTGCCGGCGCCGGCGTCGTCCGCGAGAAGGAACCGCAGCGGCGACAGGCCGAGCATATGCTCGTAGACGGCGATCCGCTGGTGCGGCAGCGGATCGATCAGCGATATCTCCGTGGCGAAGGCCGGATTGAAGAGATGGCCGTAGGCGAGGCGGTTCGCCTCGGCCACGGCGGCAACCACGGCAGGCTTCGCCGCGAAGTCAAGCGCTGACGGAGCTTTTGCGGGAACAGCCGCGGGCGCAACCCTCTCCTGCGACGCCGCAAATTCAGATTCGAGATCGAGGATCTGCTGCCACGCCAGCCGATTCGGCTTCGACTGGCCGTTTTCCCATCGATTTATTGTTGCAAATGATACGCCGATTCGCTGGGCTAGCTGCGCCTGCGTCAGATCAAGACGCCCCCTAACGGACCTCACGCGGACTGGATAGTCGACGGGAATGTCGGTGCTGGCCTGTCGCATCAGGTGCCTTCGCAGCGGATCGTAACTCCGCGAACACTAAGGCTGTGTCGCGTGTTATGTCAAGTGCTATATAACATGTGCTATATGGCCTAATCCCCCGGCACCATCGACATTCGCCCCGGAGTCAAGCACCGCCTTGGTGAGGTTCGCCAGAGTCCGAGGTGCTGGAGCGGATCATCGCCTGCTCGTGTTCCTCGACGTCGCACAGGCGGTAGACCACCCGCCCGCCAACCTTGAGGAACTTCGGCCCCTCACCGGTCCAACGCCACCGCTCAAGTGTGCGATGGCTGATCCGCCAGCGTGCTGCCAACTCCATTTGGTTGATGCATGTTGTCTTCATCTTCGTGCACTTTCGTTCTGGCAAGTTTGACTGCGACACGACGAAGGCGTGGGCGGAAAACACTATCAAGGTAATTCTGGAGTGAGCGGCAAAACCGGGCCATTGCGGCGCCCCGTCTTGCATAGAGAAATTGCACGAAAGCGAAGACTCACCTACGAGTACGAGGGCATTCTGGCGCGCTGTGGGCCATACTTCGAGCGAGTTTGTCGAAGAGTCCTTTCCCTCCGCCAATCCATCAGTCGCAAACCTTCGGCAGGGCGCTGGACAACCCCGAGTTTCCCGTTGTTTCAAAGGGATTTGGCGATCTCAGAGTCTGATTCAAAATTATCGCGATAGATTTCATGCTCTTGCGATACGGCGGACGAAGAGCTGAATTGAGGCGATGAACAGCCACGCGGTTGCCGATGCGATGGTCTGCTCGAAGTCTTTGGCGAG
>Ga0209066_10005369_pt1 | contig 13542 bp, 13 predicted proteins | sample All_14_2_FD_187198 | JGI IMG/M metagenome (GOLD analysis project Ga0209066, IMG submission 187198) | Freshwater microbial communities in response to fracking from Pennsylvania, USA - Allegheny Zone_MetaG_DW_15 (SPAdes) (version 2) ...
ACGCCGTTGGCAACAGCGGCTTGATCTAAAGTCACAAGTCTCTGCGACTGTCACCAGGGCATCCGCTTCAACGGCGGATGCCCTTTTCTTTTTGAGAACAAGCTTGCCTGATTTCCGGATAGTTCCCGATGGTTCCTCATGGTTCCCGATGGGATAGTGACAAGTTGGCAGAAGGCAGCGTGTAGTTCTGCCGGTATCATGCGCCATACTCTTCGACAGGAGCATCTGGGTGAGCGCTAATCGCCGCGAGTTTTTGCAGCGAATCATGATGCTGAGCGGCTTCGAGGCCAGTACCGCCGGGCTGCAGATGCTGGGCCTGGTGCCGATGGCCGCACATGCTTTGCCGACCTTGTCCCCGCAACAGGGCGCGGGCATGCATGTGGCCGTTCTTGGCGCGGGCATTGCCGGACTGGTCGCCGCATACCAGCTTGAACGCGCCGGTTTCAAGGTGACCGTACTGGAGGCCCGTTCCCGGATTGGCGGATGCAACTGGACCTTGCGCCCTGGAAGCAGAATCCAGATGCATGGCGAAGCGGAGCAGGTGGCTGATTTTTCCGCAGGCCTGTATCTGAATGCCGGGCCTTCGCGCATTCCCAGCCATCATCAGGGTATCGTGGATTATTGCCGGATACTGGGCGTTCCGCTGGAGGTGATAGTCAATGCCAACAGAAATGCTTTGCTGAGTCCCCAGCAGGCAGGCAGCCCACCCATGCAACTGCGCCAGGCGATTAACGACACCCGTGGACGTCTTGCGGAACTCCTGGTTACAGCGGTCAATCGAGGTGCGCTGGATGCCGAATTGACGGATGAACACAAGGCAAGGCTGCGCCATTTCCTGCGCGTGTATGGTGATCTCGCGGATGACATGACATTCCGGGGTAGCGAGCGGTCTGTGGGTGCTTCGCATGCAGGCGCCGTGTCACAGAAAAAGTCGGCGCTGGCGCTACGGCAGATCCTGACCAATGATGTGCTGAAAGCGACTGTCTATGAGGAAATTCTCGGCATGCAGGCGACGATGTTGCAGCCTGTTGGCGGCATGGACCAACTGCCGGCGGCTTTTCGACGCGCCATCGTCAGCCCGATCATTATGAATGCCGATGTCCAGGAGGTTATCACGAGAGATGGCAAGGCGCTTCTCGGCATGCAGGCAACGATGTTGCAGCCTGTTGGCGGCATGGACCAACTGCCGGCGGCTTTTCGACGCGCCATCGTCAGCCCGATCATTATGAATGCCGATGTCCAGGAGGTTATCACGAGAGATGGCAAGGCGCAGGTGACTTATCTTGACAGCAATCAGGCGATCAAGCGTCTTGCCGCCGATTATGCAATCGTCACGATTCCCTTGCCGGTCCTGGCGACAATACGCAATGATTTCAGCCGCGATATACAGCGTGCGATCGCCAGCGTGACTTACGATCATGCCAACAAGACGGCTTTTGAGGCGCCCCGTTTCTGGGAGCGTCAGCAGATTTACGGTGGCATTTCGTTTGCGGGTGGCGAGACATCGCTGGTCTGGTATCCCAGCCAGGGTTTTCATGAGCCGACGGGGGTTCTCGTCACCTGCTACAACAGCGATGTGCAGGGCACCCGGTTCGCCCGACGCCCGGTTGCCGAGCAACTGGCCATGTCGCGGGATGCTGTCGACAGGCTGCATCCGGGCCATGGCGCGGCGCTTGTTCGGGGCGTCGCCATCAACTGGAAAAAAATACCCTATAGCCTGGGTGCCTGGCCGATTTCATACCAAGCAGGCAAGCCAAGCAATGCGCTCGACAGTGCAGCCTATCGCATCCTCAGGCAAGCGCATGGCCGGGTTCATTTTGCGGGTGCCTATTTGAGCGAATTACCGACATGGCAGGAAGGTGCGGTGATGTCGGCGCACCATGCAGTGAATGCGTTGCTTGCCCGTGTCCGCAACAGCAGCTGAAACCTGGGCTGGTACAAGCCTCAGGTACGCACCTCGCCATCGCCCAGCACGATCCATTTTTGCGAGGTGAGCCCCTCCAGGCCCACCGGGCCGCGGGCGTGGAACTTGTCGGTGGAAATGCCAATCTCCGCGCCGAGGCCATACTCGAAGCCATCGGCAAAGCGTGTCGAGGCATTGACCATGACCGAGGCCGAATCGACTTCGCGCAGGAAACGCAGCGCGTGGCTGTAGTTTTCGGTGATGATGGCGTCGGTGTGGTGTGACGAATATTTGCCGATATGTGCGATGGCCTCATCCAGCCCGGCGACCACTTTGCATGAAATGATGGGCGCGAGAAATTCGGTTGCGTAATCTTCTTCGGTGGCGGCTTGCGCTTGCGGCACGAGCTTTTGGGTTTCGGCACAGCCGCGGATGACGACGCCGTGGGTGGCCAGCATTGCCGCAATGGCCGGCAACTGGCTGGCGGCGACAGCGCGCGCGATGAGCAGAGATTCCGCCGTGTTGCAGGTGCCATAGCGCTGGGTTTTGGAATTTTCCACGATGGCCAGCGCCTTGGCCGCAGCGGCGGCGTCATCGACATACACATGGCAGTTGCCGTCCAGGTGCTTGATAACCGGCACGCGCGCTTCACGGCTGATGCGTTCGATCAATCCCTTGCCGCCGCGCGGCACGATGACGTCGACATATTCCGGCATGGCGATCAGATAACCGACAGCTTCGCGGTCGGTCGTGGCGATGACCTGCACCGCAGTTGGCGGCAAACCGGCGGCAGCCAGTCCGTCGCGCACGCAAGCGGCAATCGCCTGATTGCTGTTGAACGCTTCCTTGCCGCCACGCAAGATCGCGGCGTTGCCCGACTTCAGGCACAGCGCGGCGGCGTCCGCGGTGACATTCGGCCGTGCTTCGTAAATGATGCCGACGACGCCCAGCGGTACGCGCATCTTGCCCACCTGTATGCCTGACGGGCGGCGCTTCATGTCGCTGATTTCACCGACCGGATCGGGCAGGGCGACGACCTGTTCCAGCCCTTGCGCCATGGCCTCGATGCCTTTTTCAGTGAGCGTCAGGCGATCGATCAGCGCGGCGTCCAGGCCATCCGCCTGCGCGGCGGTGATGTCAGCGGCATTGGCTGCGAGCAAGACGGCACGGCTGTTGCGGATGGACTTGGCCATGGCGATGAGCGCGGCATTCTTGACACCGGTGGGTGCGCGCGCCACGGCATGCGACGCGTCGCGCGCGGCCTGGCCAATCTGCTGCATGCTGCCTTTGATATTCATGATGCGGTCCTTGTGCGTGTCAGGCGCAATGCGAGTTGCAGAAATCCGTCCCAGATGTCGCCGCTCGCCAGCCCCTTGATCATGCGGTCGATTTTAGCGGCATGCAGGAGCGCGGGGCGGGCCTGCATCGCGCGCGCCTCGGTGGCCAGCGCCCACAATACCAGCGGTGGTGCGGCGTCTTCGGCGTGCAGGCCTTCCAGTGTGCGCAAGGCGCGCACCGTGTCGCGCGCCTTGACGGCATCGCGCAAATCGGCAATGTCGTAACGGGCGACATTCGATACGGCAGCCTCGATCTGCGGCAGGGAAATTTCACCGGCGGGATAGAGCAGCCCGAGCTTCTGGATTTCCTGGTGCGCGGCGAGCAGGTTGCCTGCGACATGCAGGGCGATAAATTCCAGCGCGGCGCGCGGCGCACTCTGCTGCTGGCGCGCCATGCGTTCGGCAATCCATTGCGGCAGGCGGGCCAGGGGCGGCGCATTGCATTCAATGGCCACGCCGGCATTTGACAGCGCCGTCACCCAGGCGGCCTTTCTGGCCTGCCAATCGAGTTCCGGCAGGGTAATCAGGGTCATTGAGCCGGGGCCAAGGGTTTGCACATAGCGCTGCAATGCGTCACTGCCTTCGCGTCCCGGTTTGCCGGAAGGAATGCGCAGGTCGACGATTTTCGATTCGCCGAACAACGACAGATTGCCTGCGGCGAGAAACAGGTCGTCCCAGCGGAAGTTGCTGCCCGCGATGATGACTTCGCGGTCGGAAAAACCCTGCTTGCGTGCGGCGGCGCGGATCGTGTCAGCGGCTTCGATGACCAGCAGCGGCTCATTGCCGTGCAGCAGGTAGAGCGGCGCGAGCGGTCGCTCCAGATGCGCGGCGAGTTGTTCAGGGCGCAACTGCATCGTCGTCTGGTGCTTGCAGCTTGGCCGCCGATAAACGGCGCAGCAACTGCTGCAACAGGTCATTCTGCATGTCGCGCCAGAGCAGCGCTTCTTCGGCATCCTTGGAGAGCACTAACTCGTCGCTATAGGTCATGTCACGGCGGATCACGATCTGGCTGGGCGGGATATATTCTGCGCCGTTCTGCCCGCTGACCTTGAACCTGAATGTGCGCACCAGTTCATATTCGCGTGCGCGACCGGCGGAGTTGAGCGAGAGGATGGATTTTTCCGGATGGTCATAGAGTATGCTCAGGATTGCTTCGGCGTTCTTGGCATCCGCGACAATTCGGGTGGGTGAGGATGCCTCGATATTGCGCTTGAGCTGTGCGTAAAGCGGTGTATTCGACGGCAATGCAATGGCCATGGTTTTGAAAGGCAACGCATAACTGCCGCGCAACTGAAATCCGCAGGCGGCCAGCAGGCCGGCTACACACAGGATGATGGACAGGCGGATGGCGCGCACGGGTTACTCCTCTCAAACAACGATATTGACCAGGCGGCCGGGAACCACAATGATTTTCTTCGCCGGGTTGCCGGCCATGAGCTTCTGCGCAGGTGCCGAGGCCAATGCCGCTTCCTCGATCGCCGTCTTGCCAGCGCCGACTTTTACGCGGATGTTGCCGCGGTGCTTGCCATTCACCTGTAGTACCAGTTCTTCCTCGTCCTGCACCAGCGCGGCCTCGACCGGTTCGGGCCAGGGCGCGGCCAGAATGTCTTCGCCATAACCCAGTTCACGCCATAGCGTGTGGCAGATATGTGGCGTGATCGGCGAGAGCAGGCGCAGCAGGATGCTCAGGCACTCGCTGATGACGGCCGCGCCGGACGGATCAACAGGCGCTTTTTCCAGGCTGTTGAGTATCTTCATTGCGCTGGAGGCAACGGTATTGAACTGCTGCTTGCCCAAGTCATAATTTGCCTGACGCAGCAATAGATGCACTTCGCGGCGCATGGCGGCGAGCGGCTCGGGCAAGCTGCCTGCCACGACAGCGTGCGGCTGGATGACATCCCGCGTCGCATGCGCAAAGGCCCACAGGCGGCGCAGGAAACGGTATGCGCCTTCGACGCCCGAATCGGCCCATTCCAAAGTCTGCTCTGGCGGCGCGGCGAACATCATGAAAAAGCGCGCCGTATCGGCACCATATTCAGTGATCAGCGCCTGCGGATCGACGCCGTTGCGCTTGGACTTGGACATCGTGCCGATGCCCTGGTAATCGACGGCCTGACCATCGGCTCTGGCCTGCGCGCCGGTGATGCGTCCGGCGTCGTCCCTGAGGATATCCAGCTCTTCGGCCGCGAAGTATTCGATGCCGCCCTGGGGTGTGCGACGCGAAAAAATATGGTTGAGCACCATGCCCTGCGTCAGCAGGTTGGCGAATGGTTCATCGTAGTTGACCAGCCCGAGATCGCGCATCACCTTGGTCCAGAAGCGCGAGTAGAGCAAGTGCAGGATGGCATGCTCGATGCCGCCGATGTATTGGTCGACCGGCATCCAGTGGTTGGTGCGCTCATCGACCATCGCCGTGGTGTTATCCGCCGCGCAGTAGCGCGCGTAATACCAGGACGAATCGACGAAAGTATCCATCGTGTCGGTTTCGCGCCGCGCCGGCTTGCCGCATTGCGGGCAAATGCAGTTGACGAACTCGGCGCGTTTGGCCAGCGGATTGCCGGAACCGTCGGGCACGCAGTCAGTCGGCAGTTGCACCGGCAACTGCTCATCCGGCACGGGCACGGTGCCGCACGCATCGCAATGGATCAGCGGAATCGGGCAACCCCAGTAGCGCTGGCGCGAGATGCCCCAGTCACGCAGGCGATATTGCACCTGCGTATCGCCGAGGCTTTTTGCTTTCAGGTCGGCAGCGATGGCGGCGATGGCCGCGGCAAAATTCAGTCCGTCGTATTTGCCGGAATTCACGCAATGGCCGCGCTGCTTATCGCCATACCATGCCTGCCAGCCATCCAGCGAAAAGCTTTCGCCATCGATGGCGACCACTTGCTTGATCGGCAGGTCATATTTTTTAGCGAAGGCAAAGTCGCGTTCATCGTGCGCCGGCACCGCCATCACCGCGCCTTCGCCGTAACTCATCAGGACGTAGTTGCCGACCCAGACGGGCAGCTCTTCGCCGGTCAGCGGGTGGGTGACGAAAAGGCCGGTCGGCATGCCTTTCTTTTCCATGGTCGCCATGTCGGCTTCCATCACCGAGCCATGCTTGCACTCATCGATGAAGGCCGCCAGCGCCGGATTGCCCTGCGCGGCATGCGTCGCCAGCGGGTGCTCGGCGGCGACGGTGCAAAACGTGACACCCATGATCGTGTCGGCGCGGGTGGTGTACACCCAGAGTTTTTCCTGCCGACCATCCAGTGCATAGGGAAAGGCGAAACGGATGCCGCTGCTTTTGCCGATCCAGTTGGCCTGCATGGTCTTGACCCGTTCAGGCCAGCCGGGCAGGGTGTCCAGCGCGGACAACAGTTCATCGGCATACTGGGTGATGGCCAGATAGTAGCCGGGAATCTCGCGCTTTTCGACGACCGCGCCCGTGCGCCAGCCGCGACCGTCAATGACTTGCTCGTTGGCCAGCACAGTTTGATCCACCGGATCCCAATTCACCACCTGGGTCTTTTTATAGGCGATGCCCTTTTCCAGCATGCGCAAGAACAGCCATTGGTTCCATTTGTAATACTCGGGCTTGCAGGTCGCCAGCTCGCGTTGCCAATCGAGGGCAAAGCCGAGCGATTGCAACTGCTGCTTCATGTAGGCAATGTTGTCATCCGTCCACTGCGCGGGCGGCACCTTGTTTTGCATCGCGGCATTTTCGGCGGGCAGGCCGAAGGCATCCCAGCCCATTGGCTGCAGAACGTTGTAGCCGCGCATATGGTGGTAGCGGGAGAGCACGTCGCCTATCGTGTAGTTGCGCACATGGCCCATGTGCAGCCGACCCGATGGATAGGGGAACATCGACAGGCAGTAATATTTCGGTTTGTCCTGGCTCTCGGTGGCACGAAAACTTTGTGTGGTGTTCCAGTAGGCCTGTGCAGCCTGTTCGATTTCAGTCGGTTGGTATTTTTCCTGCATGGCCGGGCGAGGTTTTTATGGGGTGCGGACAGAGGGAGTGAATTATACTCAGCCCCTCGATGGAAAGGACTCCCATGCGGTTTCTTAAGGCGCTCTGCGCTACCTTGGCGATGCATGCCACGCTGGTTTTTGCGGTGGTACCGGCGACAGTCGAAGCCGTGCAGTCGCCCGCCTGGATGCTGGTTTTTGCGGCGGTCCCGGCGACAGTCGAAGCCGTGCAGTCGCCCGCCTGGATAGATCGCGCCGGGCTCACGGTGCCACTGGCGGCAGGTATGGCGCTTGAAAATGGCGATGTCGTGCGTACCGGCGGTAACGCACGGGTTTATCTGCTGCTGGCCGAAGGCAGCCGCGTCAAGCTCGGTGAAGCGACGCGATTTACGCTCCGCTCGGGCAGCCTGGATGCCACACGCTATTTCCGCAGCGTGCTGGAAGTTGCGGCGGGTGCCTTTCGTTTTACGACAGGTGTGCTGAGCAGAGCGAACAAGCGTGACGTGGCGATACGCGTGGGTACTGCCACGGTTGGCATTCGCGGGACTGACGTGTGGGGAAAAGCCGACCGTGATGGGGATCTGGTAGCCTTGCTGGAGGGGCATATCACTGTTACGCGCAGTGGCGAAGTGACCGGGCTGTCGCAACCGGGGACATATTTTGATGCACCGCATGACCAGGCCGCCCAGATCAAAACGCTCAGTTCCGAAACCTTAAAAATCTTAGCTCGCCAGACAGAAATCGAATCAGGTGATGGCGCGTCACGCGCGACAGGGAAATGGAAAGTATTGGCGGCGACCGTCGAAACCAGTGACGCCGCATTGGCGCTTTATGACCGGCTACGCGAGGCCGGGTTTGTTGCACACATTCGTCCCGTGCGGCCTGTCGTTACGGAAGGCAGTGGTTGGCGTTATCAGGTGCTGCTGGGTGGTTTCCCCAGCGCCATGGAAGCCAGGGTAGTGGCCCTGCGGCTCAAGTCGCTTACCAATCTTGAGGCCGAGGTAACGCGTTAAAAATATGCTGCGTTAACCCGGTGCGCCAAGATTCTTGGCGCGCGTTGCGGCGCTTGTATCGGTTTGCGCAGACAAGGGCCAGCCGGCCAGATGGGTTGTCGCGATATCACCCAGTGCGGCTATCCAGTCAGTACGCTCGTTGATGCAGGGGATGTAGTGGAATTCCTTGCCGCCGGCGGCCAGAAAGGCGGCCTTGCATTCGAGGGCAATTTCTTCCAGCGTTTCCAGACAATCGGCGACAAAGCCGGGACAGACCACATCCACGCGCGCCATGCCTTCGCGGGCCAGTTTTTCCAGCGTGGGTTGTGTGTAGGGCTGGAGCCATTTGGCCTTGCCAAAGCGGGATTGGAAGGTGATGTTGTAGTCAGCGGCGTTTAAACCAAGGGCTTCGGCCAGCAGGCGTCCGGTTTGCTGGCAGAAGCAGAAATACGGGTCGCCCAAGTCGAGCGAACGGCGCGGCAAGCCGTGAAAGCTCATCACCAGGCATCCGGCACGGCCGTTGATGGTCCAGTGTTCGCGCACGCTGGCGGCAAGCGCGGCAATGTAGCCCGGATGATCCGGATACTGTTTGACAAAACGCAGCTCGGGCGGGTTGCGTGTGCGCTTTATCCAGTTCGCCACCTCGTCCATTACACTGGCCGTGGTGCTCGCCGCATATTGCGGGTAAAGCGGAAAAATCAGCACGCGGTCCGCGCCCTGGTGCTTTAATTCGTCGAGCGTTGCGCCAATCGCGGGCTGGCCGTAGCGCATCGCCCAGACGACCTCCACCTGCTGCCCGCGCTGACCAAACAAGCCCTTCAGCAATTTCGCCTGGCGTTCGGTATGCACGCGCAGGGGCGAGCCCTCGGGCAACCATATCTTGGCGTATTTGGCGGCGGATTTTGCCGGCCGCAGGTTGAGGATGATGCCGTGGAGAATCAGCCACCAGAGCAGGCGCGGAATTTCCACGACACGCGGATCCCACAGGAACTGCTTGAGATAACGGCGCACTGCCGATGCCGTCGGTGCGTCCGGTGTGCCGAGGTTGACGAGGAGTATGGCGGTGCGGCGGGCATCACCGTGATGGTGTGCGGGCTCGATGGCGTAGCGGGGCATGTCAGGGTGTGGAGAGCGCCGAAGAAAGCAGCTTGGCGGTGATGTCGACAATCGGGATGACGCGCTCGTAAGCCATGCGCGTCGGGCCGATCACGCCGATCGTGCCGACCACCTGGCCATCGACTTCATACGGCGCGGCGACCACGCTGCATTCGTCCAGCGGGGCGATGCCGGATTCGCTGCCGATGAACACCTGCACGCCTTCGGCATGGCTGGAGATTTCCAGCAATTGGGCGAGCATGGTTTTCTGCTCGAACAGGTCAAACAGGCGACGCAGGCGAGCCATGTTGGCGGTCAGGTCGTGCACGTCCAGCAGGTTTTTTTCGCCGCTGAGCACATACTGTTGCGAGGTCTCCGTCATGGCCTGGCTGCTGGCGGCCAGCGCCGCCGTCATGAGTTCGGACATGTCGGCGCGCAGCTGGTGCAGGTCTTCGGTAACGCTGGAGCGAATCTGATCCAGGTCCAGCCCGGCATAATGCTGATTGAGATAGTTTGCAGCGGTGACCAGTTCCGCCGGCGAGTAGCTGCGCTGGGTGAACAGGATGCGATTCTGCACGTCGCCATTGGCGGTGACGATGATGAGCAGGATGCGTTTGTCAGACAACCCGAGAAATTCGATTTGCCGGATGCGTGGCGGCTGCCGGCGCGGGGCGAGCACCACGCCGGCGAAGGCGGTCAGTTGTGACAGTAGCACGGATGCCTGGCTGATCACGCGCTGCGGATGGTCCGGCTGCATGGCCGTGTGGATTTCGGACAAGTCTCTGCTGGCCAGCGGGCGCATGGTCAGCAGCGAATCAACAAACAGCCGGTAGCCGAGCGGCGTGGGCACGCGCCCGGCCGAAGTATGCGGGCTGGAGAGGAAGCCCATTTCCTCGAGATCCGACATCACGTTGCGGATCGTGGCGGGGGATAGTTCCAGGTTGGAATACTTCGAGAGCGCGCGCGAACCGACAGGTTGCCCATCGGCGATGTAATGTTCGATCAGGGTCTTGAGCAGGGTCTGGGCGCGGGAGTCAAGCATGCCTGCAATTCTAATCAGAAAACCCTGTCGCCGCACGGTTTCCTGCTTGCCCTGACAGGCCGGGTTTGCTATAGTGTCGGGCTTCCCTTGCTCCACCCGTTCGCATGCGGGGGGGCTAACCTAACCAAAAGGAGATTGCATGCGTCATTACGAAATCGTTTTTATCGTCCATCCGGACCAATCCGAGCAGGTTCCTGCCATGATCGAGCGTTACAAGACGCTGGTCACCGCACGTTCCGGCATTATCCATCGTCTGGAAGACTGGGGCCGCCGCCAGATGGCGTACCCGATCCAGAAAGTGCATAAGGCGCATTACGTGCTGATGAATATCGAGTGCGATGGCGAAGGCCTGGCCGAGCTCGAAAATGCATTCAAGTTTAATGATGCCGTGCTGCGCCATCTGACCATCAAGATGCGCAAGGCGGTGACAACGCCTTCATCCATGATGAAGGAAGAGAAGGCGCGTTCCCTGAATCAGAATGAAGTCAAGACACCTGACGCTGAGGTTGCGGAGGCGCCGGCTGCCGTTTGAGGTGAGCCGGAAAATTGTCCAGCAACCTGACGCAGTTGTCGGGCTGTCTGCTTGAACGTGGTGCATTAAGGCGCACGCCAGCCGGGATACCGGTGCTTGAATTTATCCTTGCCCATCAATCGACCCAAATCGAGTCGGATGTTGAGCGCAAGGTGGAATGCGAGATGGGCTGCATCGTCGTCGGACAGTTGGCGCATGTCCTGGCCAATACCAAGCCGGGTGATGCGCTGAAGCTGACAGGTTTTCTTGCCGCACGCAGCCTCAAGCGACGCACACCGATACTGCACGTAAATACAATCGAATTTTTGGAAGGAACTGAAAATGGCATTCAAACCGAAAGGTAAAGCCGCCCTCAAGGGCAAGAACGACAAGGGCCGCAGCATGTTCAAGCGACGCAAATTCTGTCGTTTCACGGTAGAAAAAATTGAAGAAGTCGACTACAAGGATGTCGAAATCCTCAAGGACTTCATCGCCGAAAACGCACGCATCATGCCGGCGCGCATTACCGGTACCAAGACGCACTATCAGCGCCAGCTGTCGACGGCCATCAAGCGCGCCCGCTTCCTGGCGCTGATGCCCTATACCGATCTGCACCAGTAAGCGGGAGAAAAACATGCAAATTATTTTGATGGAAAAAATAGTCAACCTCGGCAATCTGGGCGATGAAGTCAAGGTCAAGGATGGTTATGCCCGCAACTACCTGCTGCCGCAGGGCAAGGCCAAGCGCGCGACCGAAGCCAACCGCAAGGTGTTTGAAGCCAGGCGTGCCGAGCTCGAAGCCGTGCAAGCCAAGCTGCTGGCCGAAGCGCAGGCGCAGGCCGCCAAGCTGGATGGGCTGATGCTGCAAATCACTCGCAAGACCGGCATGGATGGCCGCCTGTTTGGTTCGGTGACGAATATCGACATCGCCGAGGCGCTGCAAGCGCAAGGCCAGGAAGTCGAGCGTTCGTCGATCCGCTTGCCGCTGGGGCCGCTCAAGACGGTGGGCGATACGCCAGTTGAAATCGCCCTGCACGGCGATGTGATTGCCACGATCACGGTATCCGTACTCGGCGAACACTAAAAACTGCTATTGCAAAGTACACCGGGCCGCCCGTCGATCGACGGGCGGCCCGTGTTTTTTTATTGCACTGCGGATAACCCATGCACCACATTTACACAGCTTGTGCACACAATTTCCACAGCTTATACACTTATCAGCGCGCTGCTCGCAGGGTAGACTTGCTCATCCATTGCGGAGATCACCATGGCCAATATTCGCGCGCTCAATTCCAGTCCATCCCCTGATGCCGAAGTCGCTGCACTCAAGTTGCCGCCCCATTCGGTCGAAGCCGAACAAGCCCTGATCGGTGGTTTGCTGATCGATAACAGCGCCTGGGACCGGATTGCCGACGTGGTGCGTGAAACCGATTTTTACCGCGACGACCATCGCCGCATTTTTCGCCATATCGGCAAGCTGATCCAGCGCGGGCGGCCGGCGGATGTGGTGACCGTGTATGAATCCATCGAACAATCCAACGAGATCGACCAGACGGGCGGCTTGGCTTACCTTGGTGAAATCGCCAATGCCACGCCATCGGCGGCGAATATCCGCCGCTATGCAGAAATCGTGCGTGAACGCGCGATCCTGCGCCGGCTGGTGACTGTAGGCGACGAAATTGCCGGCAATGCGCTGAACCCGGCCGGACGGGATGTCAAGCAACTGCTGGATGATGCCGAGCGGCGCATTTTCGAGATCGCCGAATCCGGGCAGCGCGACAACAGTGGCTTTGTGCCCATCCAGCCGCTGCTTGGTGAAGTCGTCGAACGCATGGAGGCCTTGCTCGCGCGCGACAGCCCATCCGACATCACCGGTGTGCCGACGGGTTTTGTCGACCTTGATCGCATGACCTCCGGCCTGCAGGCGGGCGACATGATCGTCGTTGCCGGTCGTCCATCCATGGGCAAGACCGCATTTGCGCTGAATATCGCCGAGCATGTCGGCGTTGAGTTGCGTCAGCCGGTGGCTATTTTCAGCCTGGAAATGTCCGGGCCGCAACTCGCTTCGCGTTTCCTTTCATCCGTTGGCCGCATCGACCAAAGCAAGCTGCGCACCGGCCGCCTGACCGATGAGGAATGGGGACGGCTGACCGTCGCGCTGGGCAAGCTGCACGAAGCGCCGATCCATATCGACGAGACCGGCGCCATCAATTCCACCGACCTGCGTGCCCGCGCGCGGCGTCTGCATCGCCAATTTGGCAAGCTCGGCCTGATCGTGATCGATTACCTGCAGCTCATGAGTTCCAATGGCTACGGCGAAAACCGCGCCACTGAAATCTCGGAAATTTCGCGCTCGATCAAGGCGCTGGCGAAGGAGCTGCAAGTGCCCATCATCGCCCTCTCGCAGCTCTCGCGCAAAGTCGAGGAGCGCATCGACAAGCGGCCATTGATGAGCGACCTGCGCGAATCCGGCGCCATCGAGCAGGATGCCGACATCATCATGATGATGTACCGCGAGGAATACTACAAACCCGATACGCCTGACAAAGGCATGGCGGAAGTGATTATCGGCAAGCACCGTAACGGCCCGGTGGGCACGGCAAAAATGACCTTCATCGGTGAATTCACGCGCTTCGAAAACTACGCTCAAGGGCGCTGAAATTCGAGTTTAAGGCCAGGCATCCGAAAAAGTCGGCGCTGGTGATACGGCG
>Ga0209066_10005370_pt1 | contig 13536 bp, 11 predicted proteins | sample All_14_2_FD_187198 | JGI IMG/M metagenome (GOLD analysis project Ga0209066, IMG submission 187198) | Freshwater microbial communities in response to fracking from Pennsylvania, USA - Allegheny Zone_MetaG_DW_15 (SPAdes) (version 2) ...
TCCAGGTCGCCGGCGCTGCGCGAACCGTCCGTCGCGGGGATGTGCCGGAAGAAATCCTCGCCCGCTTTCTGACCGATACGGCCCGTGGGCGAACGCTCGGCTTCTACGTCGACGCCCGGGCGACGCGGCCGGCGTTTCGAGATCGTGGAGATCGGCTCTTCGTCGATCGCAACGACCCCGCCGCCATCCGCGCCATGATCACGGTCGCCCACCATCGTGGCTGGAGCACGGTACGGCTTGGCGGCGATGAGGCCTTCCGCCGGGAAGCCTGGCAGGAGGCGCGACGCCGCGGCCTTGAGGTTCATGGCTACACGCCCACCGCACGGGACAGGGAGGAGGAGGCGCGGCAGGAGCGGCGGCGCGATACGGCCCGAGAGCCTGCGAGGTCCACGCCCAGACCGATGTCGCCGGAGCGACGCGCCGCGATTGTTGAATCGGTGATCGCTGCGCGGATGCTCGATCCCGAACGCGCCCGCCGACTGCTCGACGCTGCCCGCGCACGCGTTGGGCCTGTGATCGCGGCCGCCCAGCGTGGTCGCGCACGCGACCGTTGAGGTCGCCTGAGCGGCAACGCCTCGCGTTCGACTCCGCCGACGCCCGTTGAGATCCTGGCGAGCCACTAGGAGACCGTTCTTGACTCAAAGCAGCTGCTGAGAACGTCGGCTCCTTGGGAGGTGCTCAACGCTTTCTGCAAACGAGGCAGGAGTGACACCCCTTACCTGACTTGAGCTCCTCGGCTTCCACCTTCGCGCCGTTCGACCCCCGGCAGGCAAAGGTAGGGTGACAGGTTTTGTCGCGCACGCCTGCGAACGTGGACGGGTTGATAACACCTCCCGAAAGGAAACGCCCATGGCGACGCGTTATGTAAACAAGTCCGGAAAAGACAAGGACGGCGACATCACCAAGCTGTGCAACAGCAGCGAGAGCTGGTCGCCCCGCCTCAAGGCGGATGCGATCCGCGATATCGAGAACCGCGACCACGAGTACTGGGTTAACTGGACCGACGGCCAGAAGACCCAGATCAAGGTCGTCAACGGCTCGACCGGGAAATACTTGCGCACTCAGCGCGACGGTTCGACGAAGAACAATCTCGACGATCTTCCGGACTGCTGACCTCGATGACCGGCCAGCGCGCGGTCGCTGGCCGGCCATTCCTTCACGGCAGGGACGGAAAGTCGGACCGACGGTGATCCTTCACCATCAGGCGCAGTACCTCCGGCTCCAGCACCTCGACGTTGTCGCCCCAGGAGTAGAGATGCCAGCACATCTCCAGATGGCCCGAGGCCTCGAACCGCACGATCAGAGAGCCGTCCGGCTGGTCCTCGAACGCTTGGGTTGGGTGGAACTCGTACCGTCGCGCGCGCGATGCTGCCTCGGGCATGAACCGCCAGACGATCGGCCCATGTTCGCCGCCACTTTCATAGGATCCGAAGGCTCGCTCGGAATGCGCACGAAGACTGAAATCCGTGTCGAGGGCGAAGCTGTCCGGGAGGACTTCGGCCGCCTCGATATCTTCTACCCGGTAGTGCCGCAGGTTAGAGCTCGGCTTGGACAGATCACGCGCCACGAGGTACCGGCGCACGCCGAGAAGCAAGCCGTGGGGCGCGACGATGCGTTCCCGGGGTGCCGCCTCGACGCGGCTCCGATAGAGCATTTTCAGCTGGAACGGTCCCTTCAGCGCCTGAAACAGGGCGGCGTCGACCGGTGCGCGCGTGGCCAAGCGCGGCCCCGGTCGCGTCGCATGGCCCAGAGCCTCAAGCAGGGCTTCCTCGTCCGCTTCCAGCCTTACGCTCACACCGGGCGGAATGAGGGAGCGGACCTTGTAGTCGAGGGTGCGAAGATGCACGGCTTCCGCGCCCATGCCGCAGCGTTTGAGCTCATCGATCGCCGCCTTCATGGACACCAACTCGTCGGCGGAGGGCGTCAGGAGCGGTGCGACGGGCCGCGAAGGAAGCACCCAGTGCAAGGTCCGGTCGTCGTCGACCCGAACCTCCACGGCCGGGAAGCAATCCTCAAGGGCCTTGGTCATGCGCTGGGCGGTGCGACGATGGCAGCCGAACTCCTGTTCGATATCCCTCAGGCTGACGCCGCGGCGGCTCGCCGCCATGAGGGCGAGCCGGACCAGTTCAGTGGCCTTATGGAACGACATGCTGCCCTCACGGGTGACAAGCTGAGCGATACTACCCATGGTGTATCGCAAATGCGGGGGTCACGACTATGAGGATGATCGATGGCGAGCTGAGGCTCTCCGCCTCGGACCTGATGCGGTTCCAGGGCTGCGCGCACGCCAGCGCCCTCGACCTGCGGCAGCTGGAGGTGGGCGACCTCGCTCCGGACGAGGACACGGCCGAGGCTAGACTTCTGCAGCGCCAGGGCGACGACCATGAAGCCGCTTACTTGGAGGCCTTGCGCGCGGAGGGCCGGTCGATCGTCGAGATCACGAAGGATGATCTGACCCTGGAGCAGGCGGTGGCGCAAACCGCTGACGCCCTTAAGGCGGGGCCGGACATCATCTTCCAAGGTGCTTTCCTCGGCGGTCGCTGGGGCGGCTACTCAGACTTCCTCGAAAAAAAGGACAGACCGTCGGGCTTGGGCGGCTGGTCATATGAGGTAATCGACACCAAGTTGAAGCGGTCGCCCGATCCCAAACATGTGCTTCAGCTCTCGCTCTATTCGGACCTGCTTGAACAGATGCAGGGGCTGCGGCCGCAGGCGGCGCATATTCAGTTGGGCGACGGCAACCGGTTCTCCGTCCGTCTTGACGATGTGGCCGACTATGCGCGGCACACCCGCTCTACCTTCGAGGGCTTCATCGGCACCCGGCCATCGACCCGGCCGACCCGAGTCTCGAGCTGCAAGCTGTGCCGCTGGCGGTCGACCTGCCAAGCGGAGTGGGAGGACGCTGACAGCCTGACGCTTGTTGCGGGCATCACGACGAGCCAGCGACTGAAGCTTGAGGCGGCCGGGATCGTGACGATGCCGGCACTGGCCGCGCGGCAGGAGCGCGTGCCCCAGCTCAGCCCCGACATTCAGATCCGACTGGCCATCCAGGCCCGGTTGCAGCAGGCGCGCCGCGCCGGTGGGCCGCCGGATTTTGTCCTGAGGGCGATCGAGGCGGGCAGGGGATTGTCGCTAGTGCCGGAGCCCGACGCGGGCGACGTCTTCTACGACATTGAGGGCGACCCCTATTACGCGGACGGCCTGGAGTATCTCCATGGCGTCTGGTTTTTCGAGGACGACACCTGGCGCTACCGCGCCTTCTGGGCTCACGACCGCGAACAGGAAGGAATCGCGGCTGGAGAGCTGCTTGAATTCCTGGTGGAGCGGCTCGAGCGCTTTCCCGGGGCCCACGTCTACCACTACGCCAACTATGAGATCGCGGCGCTGCGCCGCGTGACGGCCTTCCATCGCCGGGGCGAGGCGGCCATGGATCAGCTGCAGAGACAGCTCCGGTTCGTTGACCTGCACCGGGTCGTTTCCGGAGGTCTGATCGCGTCCGAGCCGGGCTATTCGATCAAGGATCTCGAAGTCTTCTATATGGAGAAACGGGACGGAGACGTCGCGACGGCCGGGGCCAGCGTGGTCATGTACGAAACTTGGCGCGAAACCGGATCTGACGAGGCGCTCGCACAGATCCGCGATTACAATGAGACCGACTGCCGCTCGACCCAACTGCTCAGGGATTGGTTGGTGACGCGGGTGCGTCCGGCGGACCTGCCATGGCGTCCGCTTGGTCCGGTTCCCGATGCCGGCGCCCTTGCGAGGGTGGAGGCGGAAGAGGCGGAGGTCGAGGCGCTGCGTGAGAAGCTGGCCCCGGTGCGCGAGGACTTCAGCGACGAGATCGCCGACCTGGTTCTGGACCTCAACGCCTTCCATGAGCGCGAGGACAAGCCGACCTGGTGGGCGATCTTCGACCGTCTGTCGCGTGAGAGCGAAGATCTGATCGAGGATCTCGATTGCCTCGCTGGCCTCGTGGCGACCGGCCCTGCCGAGAAGGACAAACTGTCCATGGCCCGGGTGTACAGCTATCCGCCGCAAGAGACGAAGCTGCGGGCCGGCAAGAAGCCCTGCGCCAAGCCGGCTGACGGGCCGACGGTGGTTGATCTCGCGGAGATGACCCACGATACCGTCCGGTTGCGCAGCACACTCAAAAACTTCGTGCTGCCGGATCGGCTGGATCTGATCCCACCCAAGCCCATCGGCAACAAGCCGCTCCGGGCGGCGATAGCGGCCGTCACCGAGGGTCTCATTGCGCGAACGGGAGAACATCCCGCTATCGCCGACCTTCTGCGACGTTCTCCGCCCCGGTTCACGGATGGTCTGCGGCCCAACGGCATCATTGACCCGTCGGCCGAATTGGTCGCCGAGACGAGCGCCGCGATCCAGGCGATGGACCACAGCGTGCTTGCCATCCAGGGCCCGCCGGGCACCGGCAAGACCTATGCGAGCGCGGCCGCCATCGTCGATCTCGTCCGGTCCGGTCGACGGGTGGCGGTCTCCTCCAACAGCCACAAAGCAGTCGCCAACCTCCTGACAGCAATCGCGGCGCGTGCCCGGTCGAAGGGCGTTGACTGCAGCATCGTGCAGAAGGTTTCGGACGATGGAGACGCGGCCGAAGATCCGGACGTTGTGGCGGTGAAAGGCAATACGCCGCCGGAGATAACGGCGGCGGACGTCGTGGGCACGACAGCCTGGCATTTCGCCACCTATGCAGAGCCGGCGTTCGACCACCTGTTCATTGACGAAGCGGGTCAGGTCTCCCTGGCCAATCTGGTCGCCATGGCGCGCTCGGCCCGCAATCTGGTCCTGGTGGGCGACCCGATGCAGCTTCCCCAGCCGCTGCAGGGACTGCACCCCGGCAGTTCTGGCGCGTCCTGCCTCGAGTATCTGATCGGCGAGCACAGGGTCGTGCCGGCCGATAAGGGGATCTTCCTCGGCGTCAGCCGTCGCATGCACCCCGCCATCTGCGACTTCATCAGCCAGGCCGTCTACGAGGGCCGGTTGACCAACGATGCTGGCGCTGGGCTTCAGAGGCTGACGGCGCGCGACGGGACGACCTCCCTGGTTGGCGCTCACATTGAACCCGTTGTGCACTCGGGCCGCAGCCAGGCGTCGCCAGAGGAGGTGGACGCCGTCGTCGCGGCCGTCGGCCACCTTCTCGGCGCGACCTTCCACGACCGCGACGGGGCGGTCCGGCCGATCGAGGGCGAGGATATCCTCGTGGTCGCGCCCTATAACGCCCAGGTCAACGCTCTGAGGACCGCGTTGCCCGCGGACATCCGGGTAGGGACCGTGGACCGGTTCCAGGGCCAGGAGGCGCCGATCTGCCTGATCTCGATGGCGACCTCAAGCGCTGAGGAACTGCCCCGCGACATCGAGTTCCTGTTCTCCCTGAACCGGATCAACGTCGCCATCTCTAGAGCCCAGGTCATGGCGGTCATGTTCGCGAGCCCGGCTCTGCTCGATACCCCCTGCCGAACCGTTGACCAGATGGCGCTCGTCAACACTTTGTGCCGCCTCGCTGCCTACGTCCCCCGACGACCATGACCGTTTTTGTCGCCCCCCTAGGTCAGGCTTGAAGTCTCCGCGGACGGTCCGCGGGGAGTTGAACGGAGACGATGATGCGATCTCATATTCGGGGCTCGTGGACAGGCTGGCGCGGGTCCACGGTCGTGACCTTGGAGAACGGCACCATGTGGAAGCAGGCCGCCTACCTCTATCACTACCAGTACGCCTACCGGCCGGCGGTCGTGATCGAGGGTGGGGAGATGTACGTCGAAGGCATTCCGGAAGGCGTGCGAGTTCGTCGGATTCACTAGAGTGACCACGCTCATCCTGATGCCAGTTCGATCGCCAGCTGCTCTCTGAGAGTTCAGCCTCTGCGACCCCGAAGGAGGTTCAATCGGGACCGCCCTGCACTGAACATGGCGTCCTGACGCGTAGGGAATGGCCGCTACTGGCGCTGTGCTAACCGAGCGCGCCAGTCGACGGGCGTTCCGCCGAGGTAGAGCCGATCACCCGAACTCATAGCCGGAATGCTGGCGAGCCGCGGGCGCTTAGAGCGGCTTTTGATGAGGGCCAACTGCCACAGCAGCCCGCCATGGCGCGGCTTGTTGATTGAGGAACCGCGTCGCGCCTAAAGTCTGCTAGAGCGTCAACCTAAGCTCGATTGCTGTCCTCCAGAGACGCGCCGATGTCGAACCCGTCCGCACCACTCGACTATGACTGCTTGGTTCTCAGCGGGGGCGGTGCCAACGGAGCGTACGGGGCGGGCGCCGCCAAGGCACTCGATGCCTATCGCGCGCACAAGGAGGTCACCCGACCCATGTGCTACATCGGCACATCCGCCGGGGCTCTGAATGCCTACATGCTCGCCGCAAAAGGTCCCGACGAACTAATCCGCTTCTGGCGAACCCTGTCCAACAAGGCCATTCTTGGCTCGGACAAACCGGCCAACCTGCCCCGTCTGGTCGGTCGGCTCACGGTGTGTGGCGCACGGCGTGTCCCGTTCTCCATGTATGACAACGTCGCCCTGAGACGGCTCATCGAAGAGAATGTTGACATAGCCGATCTGCAGAGCCCGCTGATTATCGCGGTGACGGACTACACGAGCGGCGGACTCCGGGCATTCTACCATGGCGACATCATCGACCGCGTTGTCGCTGAAGACGCCAAGGCGGCGGAGCGAGCGCGGCGGCTCAAGCACTTGCGCCGCGTTGGCGACACCGAGACGTTGGTTAACGCGTTGCTGGCTTCGTCCGCCATTCCCGTTTTCTTCCCGCCCGTGGAGATCCAGGTGGTGAACGCCGGTGTGACCGAGGCAAGCGCCTTCGTGGATGGCGGAGTTGGGAACAATACACCCACGCGAGAGGCCGCCTACTTCTCCCGTTATCTGGAAGCGCTTGGGGAAGGCACAGTGGACACCGTGTTTTGTGTGACGCAGGATCCGCCGCGCATCTTCCAACACGGGATGGGTCCCAGCGGATTGCTCGACATCGTCAAACGGACGCTCGACGTCTTTCAGTATGTTCACACGGCCCCCATCATCGACGGCTGGACCCGCATCAATCGGGAAGTTGAGGACCATCGCCAGAAGATCGGTGAGATCTCGGAGTGGCTCGATACATCGCCCTTGCTGCCCAAGACGCGAGCCGAGTTGAAGGCCCGAATCGAGAATGCGTTCGGCGGATTGGGTGGGCGTACGGCACGGGTGACAAAACCGCTGGTGAAAATCGGTCCAACGAGCGACCTCGGTGACTTCCTCGACTTCGGTCCGGCGCTGTCCGAGAGCCGCATCACCGCAGGCTACATCGACGGCCTCAAAGCGTTGCGCGCGACTCCTGATCCTTCACAACCCACCGAAACCTTGATCGATGACGCCGAGTTGCAGCACTTTCTCAACAAGCCTATCTGGCCCGCCTAATGTCCGCTTCGTGCCGTGCTAGACTAGTCAGATGAAAAGACAGATCGACGCTCATCAGATCGCTCCAGCGTCTAGACTCACGTCATGACTAGGCTTCTGGTCCTCGATACGGAGACAGGGGGCATCGATTCTGCCACACAGAGCGTGCTGTCCGTAGGTCTAGTCGTCTGGGATGACGGCCAGCTTGTGGCGCAGACGGAAGTACTGGTCGCGGAAAACCCCGTCGTCACGACTCCCGAAGCCATGGCGGTCAATCGGATCGACCTCGAGAGGCATAAGGCGCAGGCTCTTCCTCCGGCCGTCGCCGTCGAACGAATCGAACAATTCGTGGCTGCACACTTCGGGGACGCCTTTGAGGCTGGAGAGAAGGTGGTCCTCGCCGGTCACAATATCGGCTTCGACATCGGCTTCCTGAAGCGTCTCTATCGGTTAACCGAGATGCCGTTCGAGCGCCGCTTCAGTCACCGGTCGGTCGACACCGCCTCTATCATGCGCTTCCTTCAGCTTTGCGGCTTAGCTCCCGCCGAGGCTTTGACCTCCGACGGAGCATTCGCGTTCTTCGGTATCGAGCCAGCACTTGGCGACCGACATACGGCGCTTGGTGACGCACGAGCTACGGCGGAGCTGCTACAACGGCTTGTCGGTCTCGTTCGCGAGCGCAACCTTGGCGGCGGCCCGCATGCGAGTGGCGACCCATCTAACGGCGGCGACTAGACGTCTACTTTCTGGCGCGTATCCAAAGACCGCTTCTGGCGCAAGCTGCCCCTGCTCCGAGCCAGTCAGCGTGTTCGTCCCCGGCTCGGCGACAGACGCCGTCCAGGTGGATTGCCGATCTCCCTTGCCAGCGCCATTCGTCGACTCTCGATGGCCGGCATCTGTTGTACAAAGAGACGGACGTCGGCAGCCAATACCCGGTCGTCGGGGTCGGCAGATCGCATCAACACTGCGGCCTGAGCCAGATACATCCCGCGCAATCGCGCTTGCCGCTCGACCATTGCCTCCTCCCAAACCCGCCGTTTGTCGTTTCTCGTCGCCGCGTCGCGAACGGCCTCCACAAATGCGTTGCGGGTCGCGTGCGGAATCGGCCCCTGCCCTCTTTCATGCCGCTCGCGCAGACGCCGTGGCGCGGCTCGCTCGGCCTTGCGCACCACGCCTCGTGCACGGCGCGGCGTCGCCTCGGCCTCAATGCCCCGATCACGGAGGGCTTCGGCGAACCGCTGCCGCCAGCCGGCCAGGTCCGCCTTTTTCGGGTTAAGCCGCTCCCCCCCGTAGCCGAGCGCCCGCACGCTGAGATGGACATGCGGATGGTCGGTGTCGGTGTGCAGCGCCAGGACAAAGTCGAAGCGCCCCCCGAACTCCGAGCGGGCAAAGTCGCGAGCCGCGTCCCGCAGCGCGATCGGATCGGTCTGACGCGGCATCGACAGGATCATCGAGACGCTGATCGGACTGTTGGCGCGGCGTCCGCTGTCGAGCTCGGCCAGCGCGGCCCAGTCGCCGGCCGCTTCCCGCACCTCCGTCCGGCCGCGGAGGTCGACCTCGTCCTGATCCTCCAGGCTCAGCTCGCCGTTGCGGGAAATGTACTCGAGGTGCGCCCGCAGGTGAGCGGCGTCGCGGGTGCGCCCCGTCACCTTGACCATCACCTCCGGCGCCCGCCCGGCGATCCGTCGCAGCCGCGCGCGCGGCGTCATGTCGGATCGGCCGATCACGGCCTGCGGCCGCACCTGGCGCGGACGCACCGGCGGCCGCCACACGTCCTCGAAGCCCGGCACCAGGCGGAACTCTCCCATCACAGCGTCTCCCAGTAGGCGAGGTTGCCCTCGAAGGCTTCGCGCAGCCCGACGATATGAGAGCGGATCTCGGCGCGTAGCGCGCGGATCCAGGCGAGCTCGGTGTCGAGCACCCGCCCCTCCATCACCGCCGTGTTCATAGCTCGGGCGATCTGATTGATGTTCACGCCGACGCGGCGCAGCTCGACCTGGATCGCCATCAGGGTCAGCGCATCCGGCCGCGGAAAGCTCGGCTTGCCGCGCACGCGCCGGCGGACCAGCGCCGCCACCCAGCCGGCGCGCGACAGCCCCATGTCAGCGGCCGCGGCATCGACGCCGGCGACGTCCGGCGCGGTCAGCCGCACCATGATCCGGGCGCCGTCGCGTGGCCCCGCGCCCGCCATGCGGGACGTCGACGCAGGCGCGGCCGCCTCGGCGATCACCTGCCGTAGCAGCGCCGAGCGACCGCCGGCGAGCGCCGCCGCCGCGTCAAAGCGGTCGGCAAGATCGTCGGCGAGACGGACGTTGAAAACGGCCACGGCGAAGCCCTGTCATACAACGCTGCCGCGAAGGCTATCCTGCCCTAGACCGCAGCCCCGGCAGACTGCCCCCTCCCCTCGGCGGCCGCTACGCGCAAGGCTACGCGGCCGCTCGCCCGCCGCCCTGCGTGCGCCCCAACCGAGCCAGATCACGCGATCAGGAGAAGCCGCGCCCTTCCGCGACATCCAGGGCCATGGCCGCGGCGAATGCCGCCACGCCAGGCGACACCTCGGCGAGCTCGGCGGGGTCGCCGCCGTTGGCAAGCCAGCGCGCCGTGAACCAGTCCTGAAACGACTGGTGGGCGAACCTGAACACGCGCGCGCCGGTCAGCAGGTCCCGGCCCGCCGGCTGCATGAGCGAGTTCAGCGCGACCTCCTCGACCTGACCGTAGGTCCCCACCGTCTCGAGCACGATGGCCTGAAGGTCGCGCTCGTTGATCAGCGACCCGGCGCCGTCCGGTCGCCCCATCCGGATTGCCACCGCCTGCATTGCCGCCATCATCCGGTGGATGATCTCGTCCAGCCCGAACTGCTCGGCGATGGCGCCTTCGCGCACCGGACGGCTTTGGGCGCCGTACCGATCATGGAGCAACTTGCGACGGAAGTAGACGCCGTAGAGGCGGTGGAGATGCGTCTCGGGCGCGAGACCGGCCCAAGCGTCTTCGGCTAGCATGCCGAGGAACAGAGGCCGTTTGGGGATGTCTCCGTAGAGCGCCTCGTATCGGCACGCCGCGACCGCCTCGCGAAACTGCGTGAATGCGGCGGACGCCTCGCCGGGCCGGTCCCCCGCGAACCGGTCGAGGAAGCGACCGATGAGCAGCTCCGGCCAGTCCTCCAAGCTGATCAGCTTGAAGAAGGGACCACGCCCTGGAATCCCACCGTCCCCCAGAAACTCATCTGGACGCAGCGCCAGCAGCTCCTCACGAACCGTGACGACGGTAGGGAGTCCCAGGTCATTGATGCAACCCCATAGCGAGGCTAACGACGAATGCCGCGCCCAGTTGGGGCTCTCGTCGATCGCGTCGATCAGCAGAATCCATTTCTTGGTGCGGGCCAGCTCTCGCTTGAACGCCTCTCGCAGGAGAAGCGCGGCCAAGGGATCGGGATCCTCATGCATGGGCCGGATCAGTTCGAGAAAATTCTCGGTCAGAATCGCGGCGTTCGGAAACGCCGAGGCCGCGAGCAGCGCGGCCGGCACGTAGAGCACATGTCCCCCAGCGCTGGTCCACAGCCCAGAGACCGCATGCAGGGTGCTGGTCTTTCCGAAGCCGAAGCTCGCTGTCAGCAGATAGCGGGGCGGCGCCCGATCCTTGCCGATGTGGGCGTCATGGATCCTGCCCAGGTAGCTGTCGATCTTCGCGACGATCCACTGGGCCGGATCGTGCCCAGCTTCGGCGGCCGCGAACGGCGCGCCGTCGATGTAGCTGACGACGGCGAGCCGCGCCTTGAAGTCGGCTTCGAGCTCGGCCTGCCGGGCCAGCGCCCAGCCGGCGATCTTCTGTTCGGCAAGCTCTTGCGTATGGCGGATAAAGCCTTCGAGATCGAGGAAGCGGGTCGACGCGGCCTTGCCCTTCGCACGCAGCCCGTCCAGCGCGACCTCGATCGCGGCGCGCTGGTCATCATTGGCTCTGCGGTTGGCGATCAGCCAGTATTCGGCGACGATCGGGCCCTTGGTCCCAAACTTGGCGATATCTTCGAGGCACTGCGCCAGCTGGTCGTCGCCGAACGGGAGCTCGAAGCCCTTGCACTGGACTGCCAGCGTCGTGGCCTCGGTCGCCTCGTCGAGCTGATGGCAGTCGATGCCCTGACAATCGAGCGTCCCGAGCCGCCGGCTGCGGATAAAACGGGGCAGGAGGTCGGCGAGAATGCCGCTGACGCCAAGGTCGAAGGCGTCGCGCGAGGCCCCCTGCAACGTCGTCCGGACGGTATTGAGCCCTTTTCCCAAACGCCACACCTCCCCCGCCTCTCATGGCGGGATCAGCCAGGCGTCGCAACCTTCAATTGACGGGCGGGTGAGGTGGTCGCAGGCGCGTTGCGCTTGGGCGGCGGCGGTGAAGATCGCCCGCTTGTCCTCGCGCAGGACGCCCAGCCAGTGATCGAGATAGGCCGCGTGATCTTCGCGCGGGCGAAGCGCCAGCCCCAGGTCGGCGCACAGGAAGGCGGCGCCCAGTTCGGCGACCAGTTCCTCCCGCGCATAGGCCGCCGTTCCCATGCGGCCGGTCTGATCGCGGCCCAGACGCGAGGCGTGGCCGGTCCAGTGGGTGCATTCGTGCGCCAGGGTGGCGTAGTAGCCCTGCGCGTCGTGGAAGCGCCCGAACGGCGGCATCCGCACCTGGTCGAGATCGGGGCTGTACCAAGCTTGGTCGCCGCCGTGCCGGACATCGGCCCCCGTGGCTGCGAAGAACCGCTCGGCCCGGTCGATGCGCTGGCCGTCGTCCAGCGTTTCGGTGACCGGTCCGCTGAAACGGTCGGGCAGACCTTCGATCTGGGCGATGTTGAACACCGTATAGGCCTTCAGGAAAGGGATCGTTCGATCGACGTCCCGGCCGTCGTCGCCGGCTTCGGTGCGGACGCTGCGGTCGGCGTAGACGACCGTGGCGCCACGCTCGCCCTTGCGGACATGGGCGCCCAGGCTCAGCGCCTGGCGGAAGGTCATCCAGATCGGAGCCTCGTAGCCGGCGAGCATGGCCCGCGACCAGAGCAGCACGACGTTGATGCCGCTGTAGGGCTCAAGACTGTGGCGCAGCGGACGGCTGACCGGTCCGGCGGAGTGGGCGGCCTCCCAGGGCCGGGTCCAGGGGCGTACGCCGGCTTCAAGTTCGGCGATGATCTGGGCGGTGACGGTGGCGTAGAGATCGGCGGCCTTGCCTTGCGGCCGCGAGGGTTGGCGAGGGCGCGTCATGGCGGCCTCCTTTGATGTTCGGGTCTTGGGGAAGGGGCGCGCCCCGCCGCTGGGCGGGGCGCGACCTGCTCGGCGTCAGTCGCTGCTCGGGCGGGACCGGGACCAGACCAGGCTGTAGCCTTCGTCCGCCTCGACCAGGGCCGCGAAGATCGGGCCGGCGAAGCTCGGATCGTCCAGCTTGACCCGCAGGTAGTCCTTGTTCTCGCGGGAGGTCTGCTTCCAGGCGGCGCCGAATTCGGTCTGGCCGGCGAGGATGCGGTAGTCGGGGGCCTTGTCGTTCTCCGAGGGGGCCTCGGGCTTGAAGACCACGGCCTTGACCGCGAGGTTCAGCGTCTTGATCGAACCGCCGTAGCTGCCGTCCGCCGACTTGGTGAAGGTACCGATGGTGGCCATTGTCGTCTCTCCTGTCTTGCCTCGGCCGCGCCCTTCGCGGCCTCGATGGCGATCGGAGAGGTCGGGGGCGGGCGGCTCCGCAGGCGCAGCCCCGCAGCGCAGCGGAGGACGGCGGACCTGGGTTTGTTGTCTCGCGAGGAAGGGCGGCGCAGCCGGCCGGGGAAGAAACCCGTCAGGGGACGTCGTTGCGGAGGCCGTCCGGCGGGCCTTTGAGGCCCGCGCACCGCCGACCAGATCAGGCCATGAGAGGCCGCGAGGGCCGACCGAGCTCCAGGAGTGCAACGTCAGGCCGCCAAGGTCCTCAACCGCGGCGTACGGATCTGGCGAACAGGTTGAGCCCAGCGCCCTCAGCGGCCAGCATCCGGTCCAGCGGCCCATCCCACGGCGCGCGAAACGCCCGGCCGCCGGGTCTTCACCGCCGCCGCCTCGTCGCCGCCGCCCTGGACACGCGGCGAGATCGGCGTTCCGCACGGCCGGCGCGCCGAAGGTTCGTCCTGCCCGCCCCTCGCCCCC
>Ga0209066_10005371_pt1 | contig 13534 bp, 13 predicted proteins | sample All_14_2_FD_187198 | JGI IMG/M metagenome (GOLD analysis project Ga0209066, IMG submission 187198) | Freshwater microbial communities in response to fracking from Pennsylvania, USA - Allegheny Zone_MetaG_DW_15 (SPAdes) (version 2) ...
AGCCCCGCCATTGGCCCTGGCCGCAACCAGCCCAGCCCAGCGCCTGTGGCTGATGGGCGAGCTGACCGCCACCTTGGCCCACGATTTCGGCCAGCCCATCAACATCATTCGCCTGAACGCCGAAAACGCCCTGGACAATCTGGCGGAAAAGCGTCTCAGCGACGACCGCCTGCGCCGCGCCTTGACCTCCACCGTCGAACAATGTCAGCGCATGCAGGACTTCGCCCTCCAACTGGTCAGCACCACGCGCCGTCCCGGCCAGCCCCCCTCGCGCATTTCCGCCCTGCCCGCCTTGCGCGCCGCCCTGGCCGCCATTCAGGACCGGGTCCGCATGCAGGCCATCGCCTTCTCCTGGCACGTCACCCCCAAGCTTCCCCCAGTCCTGGGCCATGCCCCACGGCTGCAAAGCGCCTTTGCCCAGATCCTGACCAATGCCTGCGACGCCCTGGCCGCCGAAGCCGTCAGCCGTCACGCCGCCAATCCGCCCTGGCGGCCCCGTCTCAGCGTGTCGTGCCGCGTCGATAGCGACAATCGCGGCATCATCGTCATGATCGCCGATAACGGCCCCGGCATCCCCCAATCGGTGCAAGACGGCTTGCGCGACGGCAGCATCCGCAGCCTGGGTCTGCCCATCGCCGCCGGCATCGTCGCCGAAATGGGCGGCACCTTGGATATGGAGTGCGGCGGCGGCAGTAAAGTCACCATCCGTCTGCCGACGCCGCCGCGCCGTCTGTTCCTGGCCGCCGCCGCCGTCCCCTTGGCGCCGCGACTGGCCGCCCTGGGATGGGTGGCCGCGGCTTTTCCCGATAAGGCCGACGCGGTTTTGCTGGCAGGCGACTGGCCCGTGGTACAGGCGGCATTGCCGGTGCTGAGCGCCACCGTCGCCGACTTGCCGGTCTTGGTCATGGCCGCCGCCGACGAGACCCAGGCCCGCCAAGCCGTGGCCGCCGGCGCCATGATGGTGATCGCCCCGGACACGCCGCCGGAAGAGATCGCCGCCTGCTTGAATGAATGCATTCAAGATACCGGTTTCAATTAACTTTTTCTTGCGCGTCTCCGCCCAAAGACGTAACACAGAAGGGTGGGAGAGGAAACGCCATGCGCATAATTCTTGCCGATGATCATGTCATGTTGCGCGAGGGGCTACGCCCCTTTGTCGAGAGAATTGCGCCCGGTACAATCATCCAGGAGGCAGGGTCATTCACCGAAGCCCTGGCCCAGATCGAGGCAGATCCGGCGGTGGATTTGCTGATCCTGGACATCAAGATGCCGGGAATGAACGGTTTTCAGGGGCTGTCGACCATCAAGACGCGCTTTCCCGCCATCCGCTGCGTCATCCTGTCCTCCATGGCTGACCGCGACCACGTGCTGGAAGCCATGCGTTTGGGCGCCGACGGCTTCATCCCCAAGCACCTTTCCGGCGGCGCCATGGTGTCGGCCCTGCAACTGGTGCTGTCGGGCGAACGCTTCATCCCGTCCATGCTGATGGACAGCGCCAACAATCAGATCAGCGGCGCCAGCGACCGCTCGCCCTCGGGCGACCTGCTGGGACGGCTGACCCCGCGCGAACGCGATATCCTGCATCTTCTGCGCGAGGGCTTGCCCAATAAGGTCATCGCCGCCCGCCTGGATGTCAGCGAAGTGACGGTGAAGTCGCATTTGGGTAATATGTTCCGCAAACTTGGCGTGCAGAACCGCCTGCAAGCCATGCGCATGCTGGTTGATACGGAATCACTGTAATATCCACCCATTGATGTTTTCACCGCCCTGGACCCATGGCATAGTGGTTGTTCAGGGGGGAGAACATTCCATGCTGTCGCGCGCCTTTGTCCACGACGCCAATCAATGTCTGCATGTTATTCGTCTGGCGGCGGAATCGCTGTCGTTGGACGACAAGGATGGGCGATTGACGCCGGAGCGTCTGCGCAAGCGGGTCGATACCATCCTGGGCCAAGTGGATCATCTGACCGCCCTGATCGGCGGCGCCGCCGTTCCCCGCACGCCGGTGCAGCCGCAACAGCCGGAACTTCAGGAGCATTCACAGGCCCCGCTGATCCTGTTGGTCGATGACGAGGTCCTGGCCGCGCTGATGCTGGCCGATCACCTGCAACAGCAGGGCTATGCCGTCGATGTCGCCCATGATGGCCAAGAGGCCTTCGATCTGTGTCACCAGCATGTCTATGACGCCGTGGTCACCGACATCCGCATGCCGCGCATGGACGGCATGGAACTGATCCGCCGCCTGTATGACCTGCAACCGGGTACCCCGGTGATCGTCGCCAGCGGCCACGTCCGCAGCGGCCACGCCGAAAACTTTCCCGACAGTGTCGCGCAGGTGATCGGCAAGCCGTTTTCCCCCACCCAGATCAGCGAGGCCCTGACCAAGCTGGCCATTTTGCCGGGGACTGGACAATGACCCAGATGGAAATCCTGCTGGCCGACGATCATGCCATGGTGCGCGACGGGTTGGTGCCATTCCTGCAACGGGTGACCGACAATGCCAGCGTGCTGGAAGCGGGCAGCTTCGATGAAGCCCTGATCAAGGCCCGCCAGGCCAGCAATCTGGGCCTGACCATCCTGGACCTGAACATGCCCGGCATGGACGGCTTGAACGGCTTGGCCACCATGCGGGCTGAATTCCCCCATGTGCCCGTGGTTATTCTGTCGGGATCGACCCATCCCGCCGATGCCTTTCATTCCATTGAAAGCGGCGCCAACGGTTTCATTCCCAAAACCATGCGCGGTGAAACCATCATCGGCGTGCTGCGTCTGGTCCTGTCGGGAGAAAAATACGTTCCGCCCTTCCTGTTCGACTATCACGAGACCATGAACCGCAAGGAGCCGGAAAATACCGGCAAGAGCGGTCCGCTGGCCGTGTTGTCGGCGCGCGAGATGGAGATTTTGGGGATGATCGTCGATGGCGCCCCCAACAAGGTCATCGCCCGCGCCTTTGAACTGCAGGAAGTCACGGTCAAGGCGCATCTGCGCAACATCTTCCGCAAGATCGCCGTCAGCAACCGCACCGAAGCCGCCCGGGTCGCCATCCTGGCCGGATTGACCGGCAGCGGCGCTAAGGACTGAATTCCAGGCTTATTTCACCGCAAGGCTCGGCCCGAAGCTCGGCCCGCAATTGCTGCGCCAGCAGCGTGACCAGACGCAGGTTCAGACAATCCTCGCCCGCGCACAAGCCCGACAGGGCCAAGCGCATCCTGCCCGATTGCTGACCGAGTTCCACCCGCAGCGACCGACCAACGCCATCACCGGCCCGCTTGGCGGCAGCGCTGAAGACTTCATGGACGATCAGGGCGATGGGGACGGCGACGTCGATGGACGGGGCCGCCAATTCCGATGCCGCCTCCAAAATCAACGGCAAGTCCGTCTCGGCGATGTTGGCGGCAGCACAGGCCATGGCATGCAGCGAGCGGATACAGGCGATCAGGTCGATCATGGCGATGCCGTCGCGCACCACCAGGGTATCATGGGCCTGGGCCATGGCCAGAATGCGGCCATGCACCTGCTCGAACACCGGACCATGGGGCGCGGACTCGAAATACATCATGGCCGACAGGACATGCAGGGTATTGCGGACCCGGTGCTGCAATTCCTGCGCCCAGGCCTGATTGTCGGCCCGTAACTGCACGATATCGGATTTCAACCGCGCCTGATGGGTGATGTCGACAAACAGGGCCAACACACGGCCGGGGCCGGTCATGGCCCGCAATCTGGCTTCGATACGCCGACCACCGTGCAGATCCATCACATGAACCTGATCACGTCCGCCCTGGCGAACCCGGCGGCACAAGGATGCCAAGACGCCGGAATCGGCGACCGAGAGCACCGTATCGTTCCAATGCCGCGGCGCGCGGCCCTGACGGCCCAGCAACAGCCTGGCCTCGGTGCTGACAAAGCTGAATCGTCCGTCCGCATGGGCGACGATTGCCGCCAGCCCAGCGGTGTCGGCAAAATTCTGCCGACAGCCACCCACGCGCTTTGTCAATCTGAGCAAAAGCCGCCCTCATCAGGAGCCGAAACCGTCCCCCTGATTAAACCTAAAGTTTGATAAAACCAAACGGGCATCGGGCGGATGGACCAAGCCCTCTTTAGTTCCGAAGAACTATTCGATCAATCCGCGGCGAATGGCATAGGTAGCCAATTCGGCGGAATTATGCAGGTCCAGTTTCTGCATGATCTTGGTGCGGTGGGTTTCCACCGTCTTGATGGCAATGGACAAGGTATCGGCGATCTCGCGGTTTTTCAGCCCTTGGGCGATCAGGCGCAAAACCTCCATCTCGCGCGCGGTCAGCGACGGCACATTGGCCTCGCCGCCGTCCAGATGCTCGCGCACCAATTCCACGTCCAGGCCCGGCCCCAGATATTGCCGACCCATACGGACCGAATTGATGGCCGACATCAACTCCTCGTGCCCCAAACGCTTCAGGGCATACCCATCGGCCCCGGCGGCCAGGGCTTCGGCCACCCGGCGCTCGCAATTGGCGATGGTCAGGATCAACACGCGAATCTGCGGCGCCGCTCGCTTCAGACGGCGCGTCGCCTCGACCCCGTCCAGGCCGGGCATGGACAAATCCATCAAGACGATATCCGGCTTCAGGCTTTTGGCCATGTCGACGGCGCTGCCCCCGTCCTCGGCCTCGCCAATGATCTCGACGTCTTCGGCCTTCAGCAAGGCGGCCAACCCCTGGCGCACGAGTAACTGATCCTCGGCGATCAGGATGCGAATGGGCACGTGGATTCTCCTTTACCCGGTTGCATGATGAACTTGGGGGGCCTGCGACAACATGCACCATTTGCGCGATGAAATCGAGAACCGACATGCATTTATCGGGGAGTGCCGCCCCTTGCCGCATGGCGCATGTGCACATATTGTAGACAAGACTTATGGTTTGCGGAGATTTTGGGCAATGAAGATCGCCATCGCCAGTTCGGATTTTCGTTCGGTCAGCGGCCATGCCGGGCGCGCCAAGCGTTGGCTGGTGTTCTCTGCCGACGAATCCGGCCAGGTCAGCGCCCCCGAACGGATCGAATTGCCCGGCGATCAGGTGTTTCATTACGTCGAGGAAAACGGTCAAGCCCACCCTCTGGACGGCATCGATGCCATCATCACCCTGTCGGCGGGGGAAGGTTTCATCAAGCACATGGAAAAGCGCGGCGCCATCGTCGCCTTAACGGCGGAAAAGGACGCCGCCAAGGCAGTCGCCGATTATCTGGCGCAAACCTTGTCCGATCCCAAGCCGCGCCCCATCGGCGCCCTGATCTGCAAGACCCTGGACATCTTTTCCAAGCACAAATAGCCCCGTGCCCTGACGGGTACAGTATTTCTCAGGGGGTTTCGCCCAGCAGTTCCAGCAATTGGGCGATGCGGTGGCGGGTTTGCAGGTTGATCACCGCCTGAGGGGGAAGTCCGGGGGCCGCCGCCTTGACGAAGGCCACCCAGGCATCCCGGTATTTCAACCAGGCGCGCTGCACCCCACGGATGGCCGCCGGGCTCAGCGCGCCACCGTATTCGCCGAAATCATGGGCCATCACCCGTTTGTAGACCCGGTTCAACTCGGCGTCAGCGTCCGTGTCGGTCGCAGCCGCGGCCAACCTCATCTGCGACCCGGCCAAGTCGTGCAGATCATCATACAACCGGCGCCTGACTTCGGCTTCCGCCTCGATGACCAAAGCAGCACGTGCGGTGCCCGACTGATCGACTTCGTTACCGCGCACGGAGACGAAGTTTTTGGCGGCGGCCAACAGCGCCTCCAATCGGACGGCAGCCTCGCCCTCGCGCCAATGGCGACGGAAGGCTTTGACGTCCTCGGCCTGGGTGGCCTCGTCGAATCGGGCGGCGTGCGCCGCGCACCAGCTCATGTTCAGACCGCTGGTGATATCGTCGCACCAGTGGAATTCAGCCGTCGGCGTCACACCGCGCCGCTGGGTCAATGACTGCACCCGGTAATGAATTTCCATGGGAGCCCCGGTGCCCACGCACGCCAAGGCAATCGCCTTGTCCAGGTCAACCGCCACACCTTTGCCATTGGCATACATGGTCATCAGCATCATGTCGCCGCTGAACATATCGTCCGCTTCCAGCTGGGCGCAGGCAAAGGCGGCCTTGGCATCGACCGGAACGCCGATGCCATAGTAAAGCGCCTCGGAACGGCAACCGGCCATGCCACCTTGCTCACGGCGATCCGGCCGCTTGGCATCGGGCAATTCCACCCGACGAAGCTGATCGCAAATCCGCCTGGAGGTCGCGAATTCAGCATGTTGGGCATATTCGGGATCGTCGGCCCAGTTCCCTGCCTGAGCCGGAGCCGCCAGCGAAAGGGCCAGCGTAACCACCAAAAAGAAACGCATTCCGCCCTCCCTATTGCCGCTGGCGCTCCTGCCACGCTTGCAGGCGACAGCGTTCGGCCACCTCGCGCAACTGCTCCAAAGACAGAAAAACGCCGAACCCCATCAGGTCGTTACGGATCTTGATCAAGATCCAGGCTTCCGATTCGCGCGTCTGCACGCGGGCGAAATCGGCATCAAGCAGCAATTGCACATAGGTTTGCTGACTTTCATCGGTCAGGTCGCTGAACCATTGGGCCAGCAGGTGGTTGCGCCGGGCCCTGATCCAAAACGCCGATTCCTGCCCGGCGATGAAGTTGAACTGGCTGGTGACCCCCTTGGCATCGACCGTGTGGACGAAATCACCCATCCGCGTTTTCCCGCTTATTGTCATTCCATTGGAAAATCTCACCGACCATCATACATTTCAAAGAGAAAATAGAGGTCGAAGAGAAACCACTGGATCGGCGATGCGCGTCCTGACCACCGATGTCCTGGTACGAGCCTACACCATGGGATTATTCCCCATGGCCCGCACCCGCGGCGATTCCAAGCTCTATTGGATCGACCCGGAGGAACGGGGAATCCTGCCGTTGCCAGATTTCCATGTGCCGCGCTCTCTGAAAAAGACCCTGCGGCAAGGCCGTTACCGCATCAGTGTGGACACCGCTTTCCGGGCCGTCATGGAAGGCTGCGCCGAGGCCAAGAGCGGACGCGAGGATACCTGGATCAACGGCCAGATCATCGACCTGTTTTGCCAGTTGCACGCCATGGGTCTGGCCCATTCGGTGGAAAGCTGGGACGGCGACCGCCTGGTCGGCGGCCTGTACGGCTTGGCCCTGGGCGGCGCCTTTTTTGGTGAAAGCATGTTCAGCCGGGCCACCGACGCCTCCAAGGTGGCCCTGGTCGATCTGGTCGCCCGCCTGAAACTGGGTGGCTTCCTTCTGCTCGACACCCAATTCATCACCGAGCACCTGAGCCGCTTTGGCGCCACCGAGATTCCGCGCCACCACTACAAGCTTCTGCTGGCCGCGGCGCTGAATGAGCCGGCTTTCTTCCTGCCCAATCCGGTTGATTGGTCGGCAGCCCTGGCCCCTGGCCCATAGGTTGCAATGCCCCACGGACCAGAACTACTTTGGGGGCAAGGATGATTTCCGGCATCGACAACGACAACGCCGCCATGGCCATGACGATGGCAGCGTCACCCGTGGGGGCCAGCACCGGCGGCACCGGCTTCGACGCGGCATTGCAGGCCGCGCAAAAGGCCCAGGCACGCCAGCAGGCACATGAAAGCGAGATGGAGTCCATCAAGGACAAGGGCTTTACCGCCTGGGTGCGCGACACCCGTATCGAGAAACTGAAGGAAGAACTGCGCAAGAAAGTCATGGCCGAGATGGGCCTGGACGAAGACTCCCTGGCCAAGATGGAGCCTGTGATCCAAAAAATCCTGGAGCAGAAGATTCAGGAGGAAGTGGAAAAGCAGCTGCAACAGGCGCTGAAGGAAGAGGAAAAGCAGGGCGCGCCGGGCCAATCGGTGGCGCAGCAGGCTGCCGATCAGGCCGGCAAAAATGACCGACGCGGCATTTCCTGCCCGGTTATTCCTGCCCTGGTGGATTCCGGCGGCGCGTCGATTTTCTGAGACCGGCTGCCCGTCACGGGCGCCTTGATTAAGCCCGAGCGGCGGCTGAGCCGCCCGTCACGGGCGCCTTGATTAAGCCCGAGCGGCGACTGAGCCGCCCGTCACGGGCGCCTTGATTAAGCCCGAGCGGCGACTGAGCCGCCCGTCACGGGCGCCTTGATTAAGCAAAAGGGCCGGCTTTCTGATGAAAGCCGGCCCTGCTTCAGGGGACCGAAGAGAGGCTGAGACGGCCCCCTGTTTTCGCTTACGAGCAGCCGGTGGTGCCGCCGCAGGTGTCGCACTTCAGGCAGGTGCCGTTGCGCACCAGGGTGAAGTTGCCGCATTCGGGGCAGGCGTCACCCTCATAGCCCTTCATACGCGCCTTACGGATTTCCTCGGCCCGGGCGTCGAATTGCTGGATCGCGGTTTCCGGGTCGACCGACAAGGCCACCTGGCTGGTGGTGGACATGGTTGCCCCCGAAATGTCCGCCGACAGCGAGGCGGCACTGGCTCCGCCCGACACCACCAGGAATTTAGACCGCACATAGCCGCGCGACGTGACCCGCTCGACCACCGCCGCCGCCTTTTCCAACTGACCTTCCACGTTGCCGCGCCCGACGGTGTCGGGGGTCAGATCGGCCGGTTCCACATGGGCCAAATCGTTGCGCGACAGGTAGGAAATGGCCAGTTCGCGGAAGATATAATCCAGGATCGAGGTGGCCATCTTGATGGTCTCGTTGCCTTCGACCATGCCTTGCGGCTCGAACCGGGTGAAGGTGAAGGCCTCGACGAATTCCTCCAGCGGCACGCCGTATTGCAGGCCGATGGAGATGGCGATGGCGAAGTTGTTCATCATGGCGCGGAAGGCGGCGCCTTCCTTGTGCATGTCGATGAAGATTTCACCGACCTTGCCGTCCTCGTATTCACCGGTACGCAGATAAACCTTGTGGCCGCCGACCATGGCCTTTTGCGTATAGCCCTTGCGGCGGTCGGGCAGTTTGCGCCGGGCGGCGGCGATGCGCTCGACGATACGTTCGGCGACGATTTCCGCCCGTGCCGCCAGCGGCGCAGCGGTGACTTCCTCTTCCAAGGCACCGGCATCGTCCAGCAAAGCCGCCTGCAACGGCTGGCTCAGCTTCGAGCCGTCGCGATAGAGCGCATTGGCCTTCAGGCCCAGGCGCCACGACAGCATGTAGGCGTCCTTGCAATCCTCGACGCTGGCCGAGTTGGGCATGTTGATGGTCTTGGAAATGGCGCCCGAGATGAACGGCTGCGCCGCCGCCATCATGTGGATGTGGCTTTCCGCCGATAGGAAGCGCTTGCCGATCTTGCCGCAGGGGCTGGCACAATCGAACACGGCCAAGTGCTCGGCCTTGAGGAAGGGCGCGCCCTCCAAGGTCATGGCGCCGGTGCAATAGGTGTTGGCGGCGTCGATCTCCGCCTTGCTGAAGCCCAGATGGGCCAGCAGATCGAAGGACAGGTCGTCCAGCTTGGCCGCCGGGATCTTCAGCACCTCCGTGCAGAATTCCGCCCCCAGCGTGTACTTGTTGAAGACGAACTTGATGTCGAAGGCCGCTTCCAGCGACTGCTCGACTTTCTCCAGCACCTCGTCGGTGAAGCCCTTGGCCCGCAGCTTGTTGTGGTTGATGCCCGGCGCATCACGCAGCGTGGCATGGCCGACGGCATAGCGGATGATCTCGGCCACGTCGCTTTCGGCATAGCCCAAAGAGCGCAGCGCCTCGGGCACCATGCGATTGATGATCTTGAAATAGCCGCCGCCGGCCAGCTTCTTGAACTTGACCAGGGCGAAGTCGGGCTCGATGCCGGTGGTGTCGCAATCCATCACCAGACCGATGGTGCCGGTGGGCGCGATCACCGTCGCCTGAGCGTTGCGGTAACCGTGCTTTTCCCCCATGGCCAGGGCGCTGTCCCAGGCCAGCCGGGCGGCGGCGACCAGGGAGGAATCCGGGCAATTGTCGGCATCCAGCGGCACCGGGCTGATGTCCAGGCCTTCATAGCCCGAGGTCAGGCCGTAGGCGGCGCGGCGATGGTTGCGGATCACCCGCAGCATATGGGCCGAGTTGGCGCCGTAGCCGGGGAAAGCGCCCAGTTCAGCCGCCATTTCCGCCGAGGTGACATAGGATTCGCCGGTCATCAGGGCGGTGATGGCGCCGGTCAGCGCCCGCCCCTTCTGGCTGTCATAGGGGATGCCGTCGGCCATCAGCAGGCCGCCGATATTGGCGAAGCCCAGGCCGAGGGTGCGGAATTCATAGGACAGTTGGGCGATCTTCTCGGACGGGAACTGCGCCATCAGCACGGAAATTTCCAGCACCATGGTCCACAGCCGGCAGGCGTGGCGGAAGCCCTCGATGTCGAAGCTGGCATCGGCACGGCGGAACGACAGCAGGTTCAAGGACGCCAGATTGCAGGCGGTGTCGTCCAGGAACATGTATTCCGAGCACGGATTCGAGGCGTTGATGCGACCCGATTCCGGGCAGGTGTGCCAATCGTTGATGGTGGTGTCGAACTGGATGCCCGGATCGGCGCAGGCCCAGGCGGCCTCGCCGATGCGTTCCCACAGATCGCGGGCCTTCAGGTTCTTCTTCACCTTGTCGGAATTGCGGTGCTTGAGCACCCAATCCTGATCGTCGATGACGGCATTGAGGAAGGCGTCGGTAACGCGCACGGTATTGTTGGAATTCTGCCCCGACACGGTCAGATAGGCTTCCGAATCCCAGTCGGTGTTGAACACCGGGAACTCGATATCCAGATAACCCTGACGGGCGAACTGAATCATGCGCTGCACGTAGTTTTCCGGGATCATGGCGCCACGGGCGCCGATGATGGCCTTTTTCAGCCGCTTGTTCTGCTTGGGATCGAAACGGGCATCGCTGTCGGCGGCGCCGTCCCATTCCCGCATGGAGGCCATGACCTCGCCCAGATGCTTTTGCGCCAGCTTGGAGCCGGCGACCAGGGCGGCGACCTTCTGTTCCTCGACCACCTTCCAATTGATGAAGGCTTCGATATCCGGGTGATCGACGTCGACCACCACCATCTTGGCGGCGCGACGGGTGGTGCCGCCCGACTTGATGGCGCCGGCGGCGCGGTCGCCGATCTTGAGGAAGCTCATCAGGCCCGACGACTTGCCGCCGCCGGACAGACGCTCGCCCTCGCCCCTGAGCTTGGAGAAATTGGTGCCGGTGCCCGAGCCGTACTTGAACAGGCGGGCTTCACGCACCCACAAATCCATGATGCCGCCTTCGTTGACCAGATCGTCCTCGATGGACTGGATGAAGCAGGCATGGGGCTGCGGATGTTCATAGGACGACTTGGACCGGGTCAGCTTACCGGTCTTGTGATCCACGTAATAATGGCCCTGGCTGGGGCCGTCGATGCCGTACGCCCAGTGCAGGCCGGTGTTGAACCATTGCGGGCTGTTGGGGGCGCCCATCTGGTTGGCCAGCATGAAGGCCATTTCGTCGCGGAAGGCCAGGGCGTCGTCTTCCGACGAGAAATAGCCGCCCTTCCAGCCCCAATAGGTCCAGGTGCCGGCCAGACGGTCGAACACCTGGGTGGCGCTGGATTCACCGCTGGTGCGCTGCTCGACCGGCACCGCCTTCAACGCCTCGGCATCGGGCTCGTGGCGCTGCAGCCACTCGGGCACGCCCTTTTCCGCCACCCGCTTCAACCGGGCCGGAATACCGGCCTTGCGGAAATATTTCTGCGCCAGGACATCACAAGCCACCTGCGACCAGCCGGCCGGAACGTCGATATCCTTGGCCTGAAACACCACCGACCCATCGGGGTTGCGGATCTCGCTGGTGGCCTTGCGGAAGTCGATGCCCGCGTAAGCGGACGAACCGGACTTGGTGAAGTGACGCTGGACGCGCATGGATGCCTCTCTGGGTGTCTGTTTGGCCTGGACCGAGCGCCGGCGGCGACAGCGAAGCAAAGGGATTCCCTTGAGAATCACCCTTCATCGCGATGTCCACAACATGTTGTGTCTCGCCCCGAACCGAGACGCAGATTATGCCCACCCCGCCGTCGACGCAACCACATTTTGTCCCGAGATCATCATTTTAACACATCATATAGATGCAATAATTATCGCTTTTTACGGGATTTGATCAAATCCCCGCGAAGCTCTGGACGCCAGCCCCGGCTTTTGCCATAGTCCGCCCCTAAGTTTATTCCCATAAGAACAAGAGGGCGTCATGGCCGGCTTTGGAACTCTGCTGTTCACCTGGCTCAAGGGCAAACTGGTCGGCACCGACACTGCCGGCAACCGCTATTATATCGAGCGCGGCAAGCCTGCCGGGCGTCGTCCCAAGCGTTGGGTCATCTATAATGGCGTCGCCGAGGCCTCGGCGGTACCGGCGGAATGGCATGCCTGGCTGCATCACACCGTCGATGCGCCGCTGACCGATTCGGCCCGCCGCGAATGGCAAAAGCCGCATCAGATCAATACCACCGGCACCACCGACGCCTATCTGCCGCCGGGCCACGACCTGCGCGGCGGCCAGCGCGAACGCGCCGCCGGCGATTACGAGGCGTGGCAGCCCTAAACCGGCCAAGGGGGAGATGATGGTTACCAAGGGCGGATCACGCGATACCGTTACCGGCGCCATCGTCGTCGCCGTGGCGGCGCTGGCTTTGGTGCTGGTCTATGTCAAGGACGCCAGCAAAGCCGGTCAGATTGAAGGCTATTCCGTCACCGCCCGTTTCAACCGCCTGGATGGCATCAGTATCGGCAGCCCGGTACGTTTGTCGGGGGTGAAGATCGGGTCGGTGGTGGAAGAAACCCTGGACCCGGAATTCCGCGCCGTCACCCGTCTGCAAATCGCCGAAAACGTCGCCCTGCCCGCCGATTCCACCGCCGTGATCCGCACCGATGGATTGCTGGGGGCCAAATATATCGAAATCGGCCCCGGCGGCGATGATCGCCCGCTGCAGGACGGCGACAGCATTATCTATACCCAGGATTCGATGGTCATCGAAGACCTGATGGAATTGATCATCGAGCAGGGCAAGGGCAAGCGCGGCTATGCCGGCAAGCCGTTGCCCTCGGTCAGCAACAACTAACCGCCGACATAGAGGGGATCATGGGACGCAATCTCATCGAAACGATCATGGGGGCGGTTGTTCTGGCGGTGGCCGGTTTCTTTCTGGTCTTCGCCTGGCGCCACGCCGGCATGGAAGAGGTCAAGGGTTATACCCTCACCGCCCATTTCGCCGGTATCGGCGGCTTGGACAGCGGTGCCGACGTGCGCATCAACGGCATCAAGGTCGGTACCGTGGCCAGCCAGAGCCTGGACCCGGTCAGCTACAACGCCGTGGTCACGCTGACCATCGCCCAGGATATCCGGTTGCCCGCCGACACCACCGCCACCATCGCCGCCGAGGGCCTGCTGGGTGGTAAATACATCAAGCTGATCCCCGGTCGGGCCAAGGACCGCCTGCCCGATGGCGGCCAGTTGGCCAAGACCAAGGACTACAAATCCATCGAGGAAATGGTCGGCGAACTGATCTTCCTGGCCACCGCCGACGCCCCGCGCGCCGCGGCCCCCATGCCGGCCCCGC
>Ga0209066_10005372_pt1 | contig 13534 bp, 12 predicted proteins | sample All_14_2_FD_187198 | JGI IMG/M metagenome (GOLD analysis project Ga0209066, IMG submission 187198) | Freshwater microbial communities in response to fracking from Pennsylvania, USA - Allegheny Zone_MetaG_DW_15 (SPAdes) (version 2) ...
AACTGAGCGTCGGTGAGCTGCAGCGTCGCGCTGGCCAGAAGATCCGCGACCTGCTCGACCCGCGAGGCGCTCGCAATCGGGGCCACAACGTGCGGCTGTTCGCGCAACCACGCCAGCGACACCGCCGCCATCGTGCTCGCGTGGGCCGCGGCGATCCGCTCCAGGACCTGCAGAACCTGAAGTCCCTGCGGGGTGGCGTACTTTGCGGCGCCCTTGGCTCGCGGTGATGCGCCACCCTCGGCATCCGGCGACCGGTACTTGCCGGTCAAGAACCCGCTGGCGAGGGCGTAGTACGGCAGGATTCCAAGGCCGAACTCGTCGGCGATCGGGGCGATTTCGCTCTCGACCTCGTTGCGGTGCACGAGGTTGTAGTGAGGCTGCAGCGCGACCGGCTGAGCAACGCCCAGGTCGGCTGCTGTCAACATCCATTCGCGCATGCGATCGGGCTGTCGAACTTCACGCCCGATCGTGCGAACGAGGCCATCGTCGACGAGCTTGCCGAACGCCGAGACAGCCTCAGCGAGGGGAACCTCGGGGTCGTCGTAGTGCGCGTAATACAGGTCGATGGTCTCGACACCGAGTCGTTCGAGTGACGCTTCGGCGGCACCGCGGATGTTCTTCAGGCCCGGGAAGTCGGGATGGCGGCTGACCTTGGTTGCGATGGTCAGCTGTGCGGATGGACGGGCGGCGAGCCAGGCGCCGATGATCCGTTCACTGTCGCCCCCGGTGTTACCCGGAACCCACGCGCTGTATCCGTCGGCGGTGTCAACGAAGTCGCCGCCGCCCTCGGAGAAGGCGTCGAGGATCGCGAAGCTCTCGTCGCGGTCGGCGGTCCAGCCGAACACGTTGCCACCGAGGCAGAGGGGGAAGACGTCGAGGTCACTGGTTCCGATGCGGGTCATGGCTCCATCCTTGCACCGCCAGAACGTGAGGAGATTCTCATCGTGTCGTCGATGTTTGCCCCGAGGCGCCGTCGATAGCGTGTGGCTCGCGGCATCCATCTCCGCATCAGCGTCCGCACCCGAGAGGACCCCATGACCGTTCGCCTTGCCCGCCCCGGCCTTGTAGCTCTCGCCATCCTGAGCCTCGTGCTGGGGGCTTTGTTGGCCATCGTCCCGGCAACACGATCGGATGCTGTTTCCTGCGCTCCCGCGTGGTCGTCGGGCGCCACGTACGTCGGGGGAGACACGGCCAGCAAGAACGGTATCCAGTACCGCGCGAACTGGTGGACGCGCGGGGATGACCCTGTCACCCGCAACGGCGTCACGGGGACGGGCCAGCCGTGGACCTCTCTGGGCGCGTGCGGTGTCGTGACACCCGCACCGACGGCGACTCCCACTCCGACGACCGCTCCGACGCCCTCGCCGACGCCGAGTCCGACCGGGTCGTGCACGGGTGCCGCCTGGAGCGCAGAGACGATCTACGTCGCAGGAAACACCGCAACCCGGGGCGGCATCCTCTACCGGGCCAACTGGTGGACGCGCGGCGATGACCCGGCTACGCACAACGGCGTCACCGGGACGGGCCAGCCGTGGACCTCGCTGGGTTCGTGCGGTGCGACACCGACCCCCACGCCGACCGCTACGCCAACGCTGACTCCGACACCCACGCCCACGCCGACGCGCACCGCTACGCCCTCACCCACGCCGACGCCGAGCCCTTCGGGAACCCCGGGTGTCCCGCCCGAGTTCGTCTTCAGCCCGTACAAGGACGTCACGGTCGGCATGAACTGGAACACCTTCGCGATGGGGACCGCCGTCGCAGGCGCCTCCCGGCCCCTCGTGGGTGCCGGAGGGTTGATCGGCAGCAGCGCGACCGAGCTGGATGCCGTGACCTTGGCCTTTGCCACCGGAACGTGCGGGAGCGAGAACTGGGGCGGCGTGGCTGCCCAGGCCTTCGCGGACGCCAACATTCCCGCGCTCGACGCGGCAGGCGTCGACTACATCGTTTCCACGGGAGGGGCAGCGGGAGCCTTCCACTGTTCCTCGGCTGCGGGAATGACCGCGTTCATCGAGCGGTATGCGTCGGATCACTTGATCGGAATCGACTTCGACATCGAATCCGGTCAGTCTGCAACCGACATCCGTGATCTTGTTGCGTCTGCAGTCGGCGTCCAGCAGACCTACCCGGACCTGCGGTTCTCATTCACGCTCGCAACTCTCGCCGCCAGCGACGGCAGCTACGGCGGCCTCAACACGACCGGCGACACGACAGTGCGCGCGATTCTGGCATCCGGGCTTCGCAACTACACCATCAACCTCATGGTGATGGATTACGGCACCGCCGGTGCGGGCGTGTGCGTCGTCAGCGGCGGACTGTGCGACATGGGTGCCTCGGCGATCCAGGCAGCGGGGAACTTGCAGCACACCTATGCGATCCCGGCAGGCAAGATCGAGCTGACCCCGATGATCGGGATGAACGACGTGCGCGATGAGGTCTTCACGCTCGCGGATGTGCAGACCGTCGCCGCCTACGCGAAGACGCAGGGGCTCGCCGGCATCCACTTCTGGTCGCTCGATCGGGATGTGCCCTGCTCGCCGCCGAGCGCGTGGGTGTCGATCACCTGCAACTCCGTGTCCAGCGGAACCTCTTCGCTCTCGTACACGAACGCCTTCGTCGACGCGCTCGGGTGACGGATGCGCAGCGGAGGCCTAACTCACGGCTGACACTCCTGACGTCGGTGCTGCGGTTCGGTAGCGTGTGACGAGTGAACGCACCCGTCGATCCGACATCCACCCCCGCCTGGTCCGCCCTCACTGATGCCGCATCCGGATTCGCTCCGGACCTGCGTGCCTGGTTCGCCGCAGATCCTGGCCGAGTCGACCGGATGAGTCATCCGCTGGCCGACCTGCACGTCGACCTGTCGAAGAACCTCGTGACCGATGAGGTCCTTGCCTCACTCGTGCAGCTGGCGGAAGAAGCCGGCGTTGCGGAGCGATTTGCGCAGATGCTCGCCGGCGTGCACCTGAATACCTCCGAAGACCGAGCGGTGCTGCACACGGCGCTGCGTCGCCCGGCAGGCGAGAGCCCCGCGCTCGTCGTCGATGGCCAGGATGTCGACACCGACGTCCACGCGGTGCTCGACGCGATGGATGCCTTCGCCAACCGCGTGCGGTCGGGGGAGTGGCTCGGCGTGACCGGAAAGAAGGTCACGCACGTCGTCAACATCGGCATCGGCGGGTCGGACCTGGGCCCCGTCATGGTCTACGAAGCGCTGCGCCCGTACGCGACTGCCGGTATCGAGGCGCGGTTCGTCTCGAACATCGATCCGACCGATATGGCGCAGAAGACCGCCGATCTCGACCCTGAGACGACGCTGTTCATCGTCGCGTCCAAGACGTTCACGACGCTCGAGACCCTCACCAATGCCCGCCTCGCGCGCGACTGGCTGTGGGCGGGACTCACGGCATCCGGTGCCATTGACGGGACGGATGCCGCCAAGACCGACGCCGTCGCGCACCACTTCGCCGCTGTCTCGACCGCGCTCGATAAGGTCGCCGCGTTCGGGATCGACACCGACAACGCTTTCGGGTTCTGGGACTGGGTGGGCGGCCGGTACTCGGTCGATTCAGCGATTGGGCTCTCGCTCACGATCGCGCTGGGCCCGGATGCCTTCCGTGACCTGCTCGCCGGCTTCCACGCGGTCGATGTGCACGTGGCCACGACGCCGCTCGCGCAGAACGTGCCGGTACTCATGGGCCTGCTCAACGTCTGGTACACGAACTTCCTCGGCGCACAGACCCACGCCGTGCTGCCATACGCGCAGCAGCTGCACCGCTTCCCTGCCTATCTGCAGCAGCTGACGATGGAATCCAACGGTAAGCGCGTGCGCTGGGATGGCTCGCCGGTTGTGACCGACACGGGTGAGGTGTTCTGGGGCGAACCCGGCACCAACGGACAGCACGCGTTCTACCAGCTCATCCACCAGGGCACTCGGCTCATTCCCGCCGACTTCATCGCGTTCGTGAACCCCGCCTATCCCCTCGAAGACGGCGGCCGCGACGTGCACGGCCTCTTCCTCGCGAACTTCCTCGCGCAGACCAAGGCCCTCGCGTTCGGCAAGACCGCCGAGGAGGTCGAGGCCGAGGGGTCGACCGGTGCGTTGGTGGCCGCGCGTACGTTCCCGGGCAACCGTCCGACGACCTCGATCTTCGCTCCCGCGCTCACTCCGTCGGTGCTCGGCCAGCTGATCGCGCTGTACGAGCACATCGTGTTCACGCAGGGCACGATCTGGGGCATCAACTCCTTCGATCAGTGGGGTGTCGAGCTCGGCAAGCAGCTCGCGCTCCAGATCGCACCCGCGATCGAGGGTGACGAGGATGCCGTCGCGGCCCAGGATGCCTCCACCCGCGCGCTGCTGGAGTACTACCGCTCCCACCGCCGCTGATCCGGCACGGGCTGAGGTGTGCCCGACTCAGCAGCGCAGGGGCTATCGCGGACGTAGGTTGTTTGGGAGCCATTGCCTCCTGCGTCCGCGACATCTCCTACCTCGGCGAGCAGGAGTCACGTGTGCCGGCTCGTTGCCTCGCCTGAGAGACTGGAGAGCGTGCCAGAGCCGATGACCCCGCATCCGACCGACCGCTATATCGTCGCCACCGACGGTGCGTGCAAGGGTAACCCCGGTCCTGCGGGGTGGGCGTGGGTCGGCGAGGACGGCAATTGGGCGGCGGGTTCCCTGCCTGAGGGCACGAACAACATCGGCGAGTTGCTCGGGTTGCTCTACGCGATCACGGATCACGCCGATGTGACTGAGCTCGTCATCCAGGCCGACTCCAAGTACGCCATTGACACGTACTCGTCGTGGATGGATGGGCACCGTCGCCGCGGCTGGGTGACCAGCGCCAAGAAGCCGGTGGCAAATCGCGAGATCCTGGAACGGTTGATCGCAGCCCGGGATGCGCGCAGAGCGGCCGGGATGCCGGATGTCGTGCTGGAGCATGTCCGCGGCCACAGCGGCCACCGCCTCAACAGCTGGGCGGACGAGCGCGCGGTGCGCGCCTCGGAGCATGCCGCGAAGGGCGAGGCGCTCGTATGGACGTCGCTGCGAGGGCTCGATCCCCTCGATGTCAGCATCGACCCGCCTCGCTCAGCCGCGGACAGGAAAGGTCGCTGACCAACGATCTGATGTCGCGCGTGACGCACGCGCGCGGCGCGTATCGTCGCGTGGGGTCAGGAGACTGACTCCACTGCGTGGGGGTCTTCTGCGGGCAGGAGAAGGCTCGCGACGACGCCCTGGCCCTTCGTGGAGGTCACCTCGGCTCGTCCGCCATTGGCTGCGGCGAGATCTTCGGCGATCGAAAGTCCCAGACCTGAACCCGCCGTGTTGGTCGCCTCGGCGTAGGGGGTGCGATAGAACTGCTCGAAGACGTGGGGCAGGTCCTTGGCTTCGATACCGGGTCCGTCATCGGAAACGACGATGCGTATCGCTGGACGGCGCTCAAGCCCTTCGGGGTCGGTGTGCATCGTCTCATGAGCGGTACGGATGTGGACGTTTCCGTCCGGCTGCGTGAACTTCACCGCGTTCGAGATGAGACTTCTCAAAGCACGCGTCAACTGCTGGCGAGAGCCCCGCACCATGCCGTCGTTCTCGCCGACCGTGACGCGGATTCCGCGGGCGCGTGCAATGATCTCGAATGGCTTCACGGCATCGTCGATGAGGTCGGCGGCGCGGACAAGCTCGACGTTGGTGGGCGACGTGCTGGCGCGCTTGTCTCGCGCGGCGATCAGCAGGTCTTCGATGAGTTCCTGAAGCCGATGGGCGTTGCGGGACGCCACTGCCAGCCACTCTTGTGATTGCTCCGGCAGCTCTCCCGCCTCCTCGATGAGCTCCAAATAGCCCGTCACGCTCGTGATCGGTGTTCGCAACTCGTGGCTCGCGGTCGCGACGAAGTCGACTTGGCGTCGTTCGAGTTCCAGCTGCGTAGCGAGCGCCCAGGCACGCTCCTGTTCAGCAGCGATCCTCGCCTCGGTCGCTCGCGTTCCTTCGGTGACATCGACCAACTGCACCGACACGCGTTCGCTGACACCGGTGATCCGGGACGCGTCGACACTGAAGACTCGGCCGGCTTCGGTCGCATGCGTTACGAGGTGTCCGTCTCGGAGGCTTTCGATCATGGCCTCATGGAGAGGCCCGGCCCGCCATCGTCCTTCGTTGTCGATCTCGGGGCCGAGAGTCTCGCGGGACGCCGTGTTTGAGAGCAGGACGTTCCAGGCCTCGCCTACGTGTTCCACGACAAGGATGCCGACGCGAGCGTCGACCACGCCGCTGGTGACAAGCTCTGCCGCGGTCCGCGCAGATCGCAGCGCGGTTCGCAGTTAGTAGCTTGCGGATGCCATGAACAGGTTCGTGTTCGCAACCATGAAGATGAAGAGAATGACCAGAAGAGCGGGGTCTTCGGGAGTGAGTCCTGCTCCCGCGAACGGCCCGAGTCCGAGCACGGTGATCGCAAGGATCACGACGCAGGCGATGAGCGCCTCTGCGAAGGCGGCTCGGATGGGAAACCGGAAGGCTGCCTACGTGATGATGCCTACGGGCAGGAAGGTCAACGGCAGGCTGCTGCCTCCTGTTGCCAGAAGCACCAGGATGGCCGTGAGAATCACGATCTGAGCGATGATCTCGCCGATCGGCGTCGGCTGCCCGATGTGCGGGGGAAGAATCGCGAAGGGTGCGATGAGGAGGATCGCCCCCGCGTGCGAAGCCGCCGCGTGGACACCCACCACGGCCGCCTCGGAAGTCGATTGCGCGACGACCGCGCCCACCAGCACTCCCAGAAGGCCGGATGCCGCGATCGTAGAGAGCGAGAGCCGCCACGCGCTGCTCACCGAGTCCAGGAGAAGTCGGTTTCGGCGCCCGTAGTGGAGGAGCTGGGCGAACACGCCTGCCTCGGCCGCGTTCGCGATGCCGAAGCAGATCGACACCGGGAGCGGGCGTCCGGCCACGGCATTGGCTACTCCTGTGACCAGGCCCACCATCACGACGACCGCTCCCCACTGCGACCGTGGCGTCCTGAGAATGAACAGAGCCGATACTCCTGCGGCCGGCCACCACGCGGCGACGGTGCTGTCCTGGGGTGTGACCAACACGCTCAGCCGAGAGAGCACGAAAATGGCGATGGCCGCAAGAACCCACATCCACCAGGGAAGCGCCCTCAGCGGCGCTGATCCCTGCGCACCGCTTGGCGCAAGGAGACGGCCAACCATGAAGAGAATCTACCCGCCCGCGGCCAGGATCAGGCGGCGTTGTGTCACATTCTCGCGGAACTTCGACATCCTTCGCGGAAACACGGAGTCAGGGTGACGGTGTGTCCAGGCCGTGACGCCTGGACACGATCTGCCGAACGATGTCGACCTCCTCGACACCCGTCAGTCCCGCGCGCCGTGGGCGATCGATGCCCCGCTCTACCTCAGCCTCCAGCGTGCGGGAGACGGTCATCGCGAGCGGGCGGGTTGTGCCGCCCGCGGAGACAAAGGCGTCCGAGCGCCGCCTGGCGAATCCGGTGTACTCGGCGGGCAGCCACAGGGGCAGTGATCGCGGGCCTGCCCAGTAGGCCACATCGCCCGCGAGAAGTTCTTCGTCCGTTGCCGTGATGAAGTCTCCACCGAACCCCGTCGCGAGCCGCGCCTGCTCGAGAACCTCGGCGAACGGATGCGGCGGTCCGACGGCATTCGCGCGGCCGGTTGCACCATCGACACCGATCCGAACGAGCCAGTCGGCGAGGTCATCGACGTCGACGATCTGCACGTAACGCCCGGCCTCGGTCGGAATGAGGACTGTGCCGGGCCGCATCAGCCGCGCCATCCAGTACCCGAAGCGGTCCGAGGGATCGCCGGGTCCGACGATCAGGCCCGGCCGGGCGATGAACAGCCGATCTCCGAGAGCATTCGCCGTCGCGCGCTCTGCAGCGACCTTCGCGTCTGGATACCGCGACAGGTCGTTCGGCTCCACGAGGTCGGCCGTTTCATCGGCATCCGGCTCGTCGTTTCGGGCGTAGACCGAGACACTCGAGATGAGCGTCCAGTGGGTTGCCGCATGCGCGAGCGCCCGCAACGCGCCAGTTACGAGCTCCGGCGCGTACGAGAGCTCAATCACCTCATCCCAGGGCCCGACAGCCTCCTCATAGGCGGAAGGGAGCATGCGGTCAGCGCGAATGACGCGCACGCCCGGGGGAGCGGATCCCGTGCTTCCTCGGGCAAGACATACGACCTCAGCGCCCCGCTCGTGCCACGCTCGGGCGACGCGCGCTCCCAACCAGGCGGTTCCGCCCAAGACCAGCACCCGCGTCATGCGTTCAGCCAACCAGGCACGAGCCCTTCGGTGTGCCCTGGTTCGCTGCGGGCTGATCCCCTGGGCCTAGGGACTATCGGTGAGATGCGAAGCTGTTCTTGCAGTCGGAAAGCGCTTGAGCCGCTCCTCGAGCCCAAACCTAACGGTCGGCCACTCGCTCTCGATGATCGAATACACGACGGTGTCGCGAACGCTCCCGTTCGGGAGGATCATGTGGTTGCGCAGCACTCCGTCTTGCTTGGCCCCGACTTTTTCGATGGCGGCACGAGACCGACGGTTATGCCAGTGCGTGCGGAACTCAACCGCGATGCATCCCAACCCATCAAACGCCCGTTCGAGCATGAGTAGCTTCGCAGCGGGGTTGATCGCAGTGCCGTGATAGGCGTTGCCGATCCATGTTGACCCGATCTCGAGGCGACGGTTCGCAGGTTCCAGGTGAAGGTACGAGGACATCCCGATCGCCCGATTGCTGGTGTGGTCAATGATCGCCCAGGGCACAATCTCACCGCGCTCACCAGACGCGATCCGCGCGTTCACGGCGTCGGCCATGGAGCGGGGAGCTGGAACATTCGTGTACCAGGCGCGCCAGAGCTCACCCTCCTGCACGGAATCTGCGAGGGCGTCAGCGTGTGATTCCCTTAGCGGTTCGAGTCGGACGTATTGGTTCTCCAACGTCGTTGCCAGGCCGAAGCTCATTACCGCATGGTAGGGGAGCCGTACTGTTCATCCAGCGCTTTCAGCCAGGAATCGACCTCGCGCTGGCTGCGAAGCCGGACCACGGCGAGTTGGGAGAAGCCCGATTCGGCCTCGGGCACGAGGGTCTTCAGCTTGTTGCGTGTCGACCATGCCCACCGAATGATGTGCTCTCGGTTTGTGAAGAACGTGTGCAGCGGTGCTTCTCGGTTCCCGTTCCACAGCACCTCTTTGCTCATCCGTCGTCTGACGGTTCTCGTGACTACGCGCGGGAGCGTCACCGACGCAAACGGCAGATCGAGCCACACGAGAAGGTCGGCCCGTGCAGCCAGCACTGGTCGCGCCTCACGGTATTGCCACTCGGTGACCCAGGCGTCAGCAAGAGCCAACTCGCGAAGGTCGTCCTCGAACTCATCGCGCCGTGACCAGTTCGCACCATGGAACAGCGCGTCGATCTCGGTGTGAGGAATGCCGAGAACGTCAGATACGCGACGCGCGAGAGTGGTCTTCCCGCATCCGCTCACTCCGGCGACGAGCACCCGCTTCGGCAGGGAAGGCAGGTGCTCATCGAACCGAATCACACCGTGATCGTAGTCCGACGCTCCGCCTCAGCGAAGGGAGACCTCCGCGTCAGGCCGTGACAGCATCCCGGGTCGACTTCCAGCCCAACGCTGGCGCGACGTGCTTCGCAAAAGCCTCAACGATCCGGAGGTTGAAAGCCACTCCCAGCTGGCTGGGGATCGTGAGCATGAGCGTGTCAGCTGACTGCACCGCGGCATCCGCCAGCAGCTGCTCGACGAGGGCATCGGGGGCTCCCGCGTAGGTCTTCCCGAATGTCGAACGCATCCCGTCGATGTAGCCGACGCCGTCGCCGTCCTGTCGGCCACCGAAGTACATTTCGTCTTCGGCGGTCGTGATCGGGAAGATGCTGCGGCTGACCGACACCCGCGGCTCGCCGGCGTGACCGGCGCCGCGCCACGCCTCGCGGAACGCGTCGATCTGCTGCGCCTGAAGTTCATCGAACGGCAAGCCGCGATCTTCGGTCAGCAGGGTCGACGACATAAGGTTGACGCCCATGCGTCCCGCCCACTCGGCTGAGTCGCGGTTTCCCGCACCCCACCAGATGCGTGAGCGAAGACCGGGGGAGTGCGGTTCGATACGCTGCATCCCGGAGCCACCACCGAAGGGGCTCATCGCATCGCGCTCGGCAAGCCCGGCGCCCTCGACGGCCTGAAGGAACAGGTCGAAGTGCTCGCGGGCAATGTCCGCGCCCCGTGGGTCGTTCGAGCCGGTATAGCCGAATGCCTCGTAGCCACGAACGACGGTCTCGGGTGAACCACGGCTCACGCCGAGGGCGAGGCGCCCGTCGCTGATGAGATCGACGGATGCCGCCTCCTCAGCGAGGTACAGAGGGTTCTCGTAGCGCATGTCGATGACGCCGGTACCGACCTCGATGCGCTGCGTCTTGGCAGCGATCGCAGCCAGCAGCGGCATGGGTGAGGACTGCTGCCTGGCGAAGTGGTGCACGCGGAAGTAGGCGCCGTTGACGCCGAGGTCATCCATGCCCTGCGCCAGATCGATCGCCTGGAGCATGGAGTCCTGCGCAGTCAGGATGTGCCCGCCGCCGAGGGGGCCGTAGTGGCCGAACGAGAGTGTTCCGAATCGCTGCATGTCTTACTCAACCTCCGCGGGAGTTGATCTATTCCTCTGAATGGATGCCGGAAACGGGCGCGGCGAGCACGTAGTCATGCTCGAGGCGCGCGCCCACGAGGAAACGCTTTGTGCCGACGGTATGGAATCCGTGCTTCGCGTAAAACCGCTGCGCGCGGACGTTCTGCTGGTTCACGCCGAGCCACAGATGCCGGATGCCTCGCTCGCGTGCATGGTCGATCGTGCGCTCCAGCAGGCGCGAGGCCACCCCCGATCCGTGGGAGGACGTACGTGCGTAGCACTTGGACAGCTCGGCAACGGGGCGCGTGCTCTCATCGCCGAGTGCGGCACGGACGTCACCGTCGGTCGGCTCGCCGAAGACCAGCATCGTGTAACCGACAAACCTGCCCTCGACCTCATCAACCAACAAGACGCGGTCGGCATCGGCGAGGTAGGTGAGGAAAGACGTCTCGCTCAGGTGGGCGTCGATGAACGCGCGCTGGTCGTCTGCCGTCGACTCGGGCGGGCAGGCCAACGGGAACGTCGCCGCAGCGAGCTCATGCAGCGCTGCCGCGTCATCCGGTGTGGCACGACGAATCACGGCACCCATTCTGCCTCGTACGGCGCTAGCGTGATCGTCGGAGGAACCCATGCCGCAATTCGTCATCCGTCCCCTCGGAATCGACGAGGTTTCGGTCCCGGTGGACTGGGCCGCTGCCGAGGGGTGGAATCCCGGTGTGTCGGACGTGGGTCCGTTCTGGCATCAGGACCCGCAGGGGTTCCTCGGCGGCTTCCTCGACGGCACGATGATCGCCTGTATCTCCGCGGTCCGCTACGACGCGACATTCGGATTCGTCGGCTTCTATATCGTCGCTCCCGGCTGGCGAGGCCAGGGGTATGGCATCCAGATGTGGGATGCCGCACTCGCTCATCTGGCGGATGTGCGAACTGTCGGACTCGACGGGGTCGTTGATCAACAGAGCAACTATCGGAAGTCGGGTTTCGCTCTCGCCTACCGAAGCGTTCGCTACGCAGGCCTCGCGGCTCCCGGATACCACCCGGATGTCCAGGACAACGCGCGGGGACTTCGGCTGGTCCCCGCGGCGGAGACTGCCCTCGACTCACTCGTCAGGTACGACGCGGAGCACTTCGGCGCCGAGCGTACTCAGTTCGTGCGGGACTGGATCGCCGCGCCGGGTCACCACGGGATCGTTGCGGAAACCTCGGGCTCGCGTATCGCAGGCTACGGCGTGATCCGCCCGTGCCGTGACGGCTACAAGGTCGGTCCCCTCTTCGCGGACGATTCCGAGATTGCCGCGCATCTTCTTTCCGCGCTCCTCGCCACGGTCACGCCGGGAAGTCCGGTGTTTCTGGACCCACCTGTCCCGAACGCCGCAGCCGTGGAAATGGTGTCTCGCCTGGGTTGGCGGCCGATCTTCGAGACAGCCCGCATGTATCGAGGAGACCCGCTGCAGCTTCCCGTCAACGAGCTCTTCGGCGTGACGACGTTCGAACTCGGCTGATCGATTCAGCTCTGGAGCTGTTCCACGACCTTCGCGACCCGACGCGCGCGGGTGTCAGCCGCCTTCGCCTCCTCGACAGATCGAGCGTGCTCCTTGCGGCGTGACGGCGCCAGCGCGTCGAATGCCGCGCGGACCCCCGCAGCATCCAGAGCAAGCGCGAGGTCCTCGGGCACCTCGATGTCGCGCGGGGCGGTGTCGAGCTCGACGGTGACGCTGTGTTGTTCCCCGCCGGCGACGCCGGCAGCCGCCCTGGTCGCCGCGTTGACCGGGATGAGAGAGAGCCCGCGCATGACCCCGACCGTGGTGCGGTACTCGTATCCGTTGAGTACGACGCGCACGGGCGGGCGCTTGCCACCGCCGATCTCGGCGATCTGCTCGTCGGAGAGCGGGATGCCGACGTTGTTCCCGCCGGTACGCAACAGTTCCACGGTGAACGTCGGCATGGAGTCTCCTTGCTAGAGCGACGCGTAGGCCTCGAACACGGTGCCCTCGGGAAGAGGATCCCAGAAGATCGCCTCGAACGGAACGTCAGCGCCTGTGGCGGGCAGCTCGTCCACGTACGTCCACGCGCCGCCGATGATCTGTCCTGATGGGTCGCGGGCGACGACGGTCACCTGCACGAGCTCGAGATCTTCTGCGAAGTCGCCGCTGACAGTACCTGTGACGGTCGTGGACACCCCATCGGATGCCGACGTCAGCGCGCCGAGGGTGAGTTGCCCGGTCTCCGCGAACGGTGAGTACAGGGCATCCGCTGCCCCCGGAAGCACGACGTTGAGGTCTGCGATCTCGGCGTCGCCCACGTCGATGAAGTCGCCGACCAGGGCGGTTTGGCCGGAGAGGATGACGCGGTACTCGTTCGAGACATCGATGATCGTGCCGTCGGCGGCGATCGCTTCGACGTCGATGCTGGCGTAGTCGAAGATGTAGTCCTCGTTGGGATTCTCGATGACGGCGACATACCACCACGCCCCCGGGTCGGACTCGTACCGTCCGAATGCGGTTTCGAGAACGACGATGTCTTCGGCGACGACGGCGTCATCAGCGGGCTCGTCGTCCTGAGGTGGAACCGCGGTTGCTTCAGCCACCGGACCCTGATCCGGCTCGAGCAGAGCCGCCATGCCACCGATCCAGAAGAACGAGATCAGGATCATCACGAAGGTGACGATCCAGCCGACGACCGAGGTCACGAGCGCTGCGATGCTGAGGCCCTTGCCGCCATGCTTCTTGCTGATCAGCGCGATGAGGCTCACGATGAACGCCGCGATCAGAACCGGCCCCGCAAACCAGTTCACGAACGGGATGACGGCCATGACGAACCCGACGCCCGCGAGCACGATCGCGATGATCGCCAGCGTTTTTGGTCGAGTGTCGGGCGGAGCGGGAG
>Ga0209066_10005374_pt1 | contig 13530 bp, 7 predicted proteins | sample All_14_2_FD_187198 | JGI IMG/M metagenome (GOLD analysis project Ga0209066, IMG submission 187198) | Freshwater microbial communities in response to fracking from Pennsylvania, USA - Allegheny Zone_MetaG_DW_15 (SPAdes) (version 2) ...
GGAATCTTGTCGCCAGGGAAGTTGTACTTGGTCAGCAGTTCGCGGACTTCCATCTCAACCAGGTCAACCAGTTCAGCGTCATCAACCATGTCGCATTTGTTCAAGAACACAACCAGCGCAGGAACGCCAACCTGGCGGGCCAGCAGAATGTGCTCGCGCGTTTGTGGCATCGGGCCGTCAGCAGCTGACACAACCAGAATACCGCCGTCCATTTGGGCAGCACCGGTAATCATGTTCTTGACGTAGTCGGCGTGGCCGGGGCAGTCAACGTGTGCGTAGTGGCGGTTAACGGTCTGGTATTCAACGTGTGCCGTCGAAATCGTGATACCGCGGGCCTTTTCTTCTGGCGCTTTGTCAATCTGGTCATACGCGGTAAACGTCGCGCCGCCCGTCTCGGCCAACACCTTCGTGATAGCTGCCGTCAAAGATGTCTTGCCATGGTCAACGTGGCCAATCGTGCCAATGTTAACGTGTGGCTTGTCCCGGTTAAACTTTTCCTTACCCATCTTACTCTCCTCTTAATTTGTTTGGCCTAATCTTGCGGCCGTTATTTGTTCAAATTCAGTGTTGTTATGCAGCCATTTTCTTTTTGACTTCGTCAGCGATATGCGACGGAACCGGTTCGTAATGGTCATAGACCATCGAGTACGATGCACGACCTTGCGACATTGAACGCAGGAGGTTGATGTACCCGAACATGGATGCCAAAGGCACCATGGCGGAAATGACTTTCGCGTTACCGCGCTCTTCCATGTTGGCAATCTGGCCGCGGCGGCTGTTCAAGTCGCCGATGATGTCGCCCATGTATTCTTCAGGGGTTACAACTTCGACCTTCATGATCGGTTCGAGCAGTTGAGGGCCGGCTTTCGCCATACCTTCCTTGAAGGCTGCACGGGTTGCAATTTCGAATGCCAGAGCACTCGAGTCAACATCGTGGTAGGCGCCGTCTGTCAGCTCGACTTCAAAATCGATCACAGGGAAGCCTGCAACGATACCGTTGTCTTTCGAACCTTCGAGACCTTTTACAACGCCCGGGATGTATTCTTTAGGCACCGAACCGCCGACAATCGAGTTGCGGAAGTTGAAGGTCGCGCCTTTTTCCAGAGCTTTATCGGTGCTCATCGTGATCGGGCGGAAGGTCAGGATGACGCGAGCGTATTGGCCCGTACCGCCTGACTGTTTCTTGTGCGTGTAATCGACTTCCGCTTCGCGGGTGATCGTTTCACGGTAGGCCACTTGCGGGGCACCAACGTTGGCTTCAACACCGTATGTGCGTTTCAGGATATCGACTTTAATATCGAGGTGAAGTTCGCCCATGCCCTTCATGATTGTCTGGCCGGATTCTTGGTCGGTCTGGACACGGAAGGAAGGATCTTCAGAAACGAGTTTCGACAGAGCGATACCCATTTTCTCTTGGTCCGCTTTGGTTTTTGGCTCGATCGCGATTTCGATTACCGGCTCAGGGAATTCCATGCGCTCGAGAATGATCGGTTTGTTCGCATCGCACAGCGTATCGCCTGTGATGGTATCTTTGAGACCAACGAGGGCCACAATATCACCAGCTTCAGCTACTTTGATTTCTTCGCGGTTGTTTGCGTGCATCAGCAACATACGGCCAATGCGTTCTTTTTTATCTTTGGTCGAGTTAATCGTGTAGGAACCGGCTTCCAGCTTGCCCGAGTAAATACGGACGAAGGTCAAGGTACCGACGAATGGGTCGGTCATGATTTTGAAAGCGAGACCTGCGAAAGGCTCATCTACGGATGGGTTACGAACATCGTCTTCATCCGAGTTCATTTTCTTGCCTTTGACAGCGCCTTTATCAAGCGGGGACGGCAAGTAATCAACCACCGCATCCAGCAAAGGCTGTACGCCTTTGTTTTTGAATGCGGAACCGCACATCATAGGAACGAGTTTTGATGCAATGGTACCTTTACGGATACAGGCCTTCAGCGTTTCGACGCTAGGCACTTTACCATCGAGGTATTCTTGCATCGCGGCGTCATCCATTTCGACGGCGCGTTCGATCATTTTCTCGCGGTATTCTTTTGCTTTTTCGACGAGGTCGGCAGGAATTTCCTGTTCGCTGAACGATGCGCCAAGGTTTTCCGAATCCCAGACGATGGCCTTCATTTTCATGAGGTCAACGATACCGAGGAAGCCGCCTTCTATGCCGATTGGCAGCGTCAGCACGAGCGGGTTGATGCCCAGACGTTTTTGAACGCTATCAACGCACATATAGAAGTCAGCGCCGATTTTATCCATCTTGTTTGCAAAGATGATGCGGGGAACGACGTATTTGTCGCCCTGACGCCAGACCGTTTCGGTCTGAGGCTCGACGCCCTGGTTACCATCAAGGAGGCAGACTGCACCATCAAGCACTTTGAGCGAGCGCTCGACTTCGATTGTGAAGTCCACGTGGCCGGGGGTGTCGATGATGTTGACGCGGTATTGCTCTTTATCGGCGCCGACCCAGTAGGCCGTCGTGGCAGCGGAGGTGATTGTGATACCACGCTCTTGCTCTTGCTCCATCCAGTCCATGGTCGCCGCACCATCATGCACTTCGCCAATTTTGTGCGATTTGCCGGTGTAGTACAGAACGCGTTCCGTGGTCGTGGTTTTACCAGCATCGATGTGAGCCATGATGCCGATGTTACGGTAGCGATGAAGAGGTACCTGAGCCATTTTAATATCCTGTTTCCTTGCTTACCAGCGGAAGTGAGCAAAAGCTTTGTTAGCTTCGGCCATTTTATGGGTGTCTTCGCGTTTCTTGACGGCGTTGCCACGGTTACTTGATGCATCCATAATTTCACCGGCCAGACGATCGACCATCGTTTTTTCGCCGCGTTTGCGAGCGCTATCGATGAGCCAACGCATAGCGAGAGCACGGGCACGATCAAAACGAACTTCGACAGGCACCTGGTACGTAGCACCACCAACGCGGCGTGAACGAACTTCCAAGTGAGGCGCAACGTTTTTCAGTGCCTTGTGGAATACGATAAGACCCTTGTGCGTGATAACCGCACCGCCGGAGGATGTAGCGGTACCGGTGCCTTCACCGTCCTTATCATCTTCCTTCTTGTCTTTTTCATTGATGTTGGCTGCCTTCTTTTCGAGGACATCAAGTGCGCCATAGACGATTTTCTCGGCGGCGGACTTTTTACCATCATACATCAGATTGTTCATGAACTTCGTCAGAATGACGTCGTTAAATCTTGGATCTGGAAGGACTTCGCGTTTTTCAGCTTGTCTGCGACGTGACATGATTACTTCCCTTTCTTAACGCCGTATTTGGAACGGGATTTCTTGCGGTCTTTCACGCCTTGAGTATCCAACGCACCACGAACGATTGTGTAACGAACGCCTGGCAAATCTTTCACACGGCCACCGCGCACGAGCACGACAGAGTGTTCCTGAAGGTTGTGACCTTCGCCAGGGATGTAGCAAATAACTTCAAAACCCGTGGTCAGGCGGACCTTAGCCACTTTACGAAGAGCCGAGTTAGGCTTTTTCGGGGTTGTTGTATAGACGCGGGTGCACACGCCGCGTTTTTGCGGGTTCGATTTCAGCGCGCGATTTTTCTTGCGTGCTGTCTGCGCGGTGCGCGGCTTGCGGATGAGCTGCGAAATTGTTGGCATTAGTACCCTTGCTCCTTCTTTTGGATCTCGCTTTGGCCAGTGCCGCGGGCGAAACCCTGTGTCAAATCTTGTGGACCACATTCCCGGAACAAATTGGTCACAACAAAAAACGAGCCACTACGGAAGACCGGGGCTTGTTGCGTGTCATGACGCATAAGTTCCTTGTACTGTGTTTGATGCCTAAATTAACCAGTTTTTTCAAAAGGTTGGCATCACGACCAGTCCATTCGAAATTTGTATTTCGCGCGGACCTTATCGCAAACGACTCTTCCGAGTCAACAAGTTATTTACGATTTTTTAAGAGAAGCCGCGCCTTCCAGACTCATGCCGGTTAAAATATGCAGGCTTCCCGTACTGTATAACTAAAAATCCCGCCAGAGTCGGCGGGATTTTTGGATTATTTACCCTTCACTAGTCACGCCTGAGGTATTTGCCTAGGCGTGACTAAAAAGGTTAAGCGCGTTTGCGTTTCGGGGCTTCCGTTGGCTCATTGGCTGGCGGCAAAGCTGCCATTTCGCCTTCTTCAACAGCAGATGCCGATTGCTGGGCGGCAAGTGCCACCTTGTCGCGTTCGGCGGCCACTTTGCGGACGCGGTTGACGTAGGAACCCGTACCGGCAGGGATCAGACGACCCACGATCACGTTTTCCTTCAGACCGAACAGGCTATCGACCTTGCCTTGTGTGGCCGCTTCCGTGAGGACGCGGGTCGTTTCCTGGAAGGATGCAGCCGAGATGAACGACTTGGTCTGCAACGAGGCCTTGGTGATACCCATAAGGATGGGTTTCGCTTCAGCCGGACGTTTGCCGTCATCGAGGTAGCGCTGACGTTCGTTCTTAAAGTCTTCGCGATCGACTTGCTCGCCCATCAGGTAGGTCGTGTCGCCAACAGCCGTCACTTCAACCTTTTGCATCATCTGACGCGCAATGGTTTCGATGTGCTTGTCGTTGATTTTCACCCCTTGCAGGCGGTAAACGTCCTGGATTTCGTTGACGAGGTAGTCGGCCAGAGCCTCAACGCCCATAACGTCCAGAATGTCGTGCGGTACCATGGCGCCGTCAAGAACGGCATCGCCACGGCGGACGAAGTCACCTTCCTGAACGACAATGTGCTTGCCTTTCGGGATCAGGTATTCCTTCGACGGTTCGTTTTTATCGACAGGGTTCACGATAATGCGGCGTTTGTTTTTGTAGTCCTTGCCGAATTCAACATAACCATCGATTTCAGCGATGATCGCGAAGTCTTTCGGACGGCGGGCTTCAAACAATTCGGCCACACGTGGCAGACCGCCTGTAATATCGCGCGTTTTCGATGTTTCGCGCGGGATACGGGCAACAATGTCACCGGCTTTAACATCCTGACCGTTTTCAGCAGTCAAAATGGCACCGACCGACATGTAGTAGTTGGCAGGCAGGCCGTTTGGCAGGGTGATAACCTGACCTTTTTTATCGAGCAGCGAGATACGTGGTTTCAAATCACCCGCTTTAGGCATTGCGCGCCAGTCGATAACCGTCTTGGCAGCAATACCTGTGGCTTCATCGACATGATCGACGATCGATACGTTATCAACGAGATCGAAGTAGTGAGCCACACCGTCTTTTTCGGTGATGATCGGCATGGTGTACGGATCCCAGTCGGCGATTTTTGCGCCAGCTTTGATTTTGTCGCCACTCTTGACCAGCAATTTTGCGCCGTAAGGAATGCGGTACGAGGCTTTTTCAGACCCGCGGGCATCCTTGATGGCAACTTCGGTGTTACGACCCATGACGATTTCGACACCGTCAGAGTTTTTAACCGTGTTTTCATTGCGGATCTCAAGCGTACCATCGAGGTTTGCCTCGACCGACGATTGTTCCGCGCCTTTTTGTGCAGCCCCACCGATGTGGAAGGTACGCATGGTCAGCTGGGTGCCAGGTTCGCCGATGGACTGGGCTGCGACAACGCCGACAGCTTCACCAAGGTTCACCATGGTACCGCGGGCCAGATCGCGGCCGTAGCAGTTACCGCAGATACCGACTTTGGTCGTGCAGGTCAGGACCGAGCGGACCAGCACCGAGTCGATGCCGGCTGTTTCGATCGCGTCTGCAGCGATTTCGTGGATCTCTTCGCCAGCTTTGACGATGGCTTTGCCTGTCAGCGGGTCGAGGATATCAACGGCCGCATGGCGACCCAGTACGCGTTCGCCCAACGGGACGATCACGTCGCCACCGTCAATAACGGCGCGCAGGGTCAGACCATTTTGCGTGAAACAGTCACGTTCGGTGATGATCACGTCCTGTGCCACGTCAACCAGACGGCGTGTGAGGTAACCGGAGTTAGCGGTTTTCAAAGCCGTGTCAGCCAGACCTTTACGAGCGCCGTGGGTCGAGTTGAAGTACTCAAGAACGGTCAGACCCTCCTTGAAGTTCGACATAATTGGCGTTTCGATGATCTCGCCCGATGGTTTGGCCATCAAGCCACGCATACCAGCCAACTGGCGGATCTGGGCGGCGGAACCACGTGCCCCTGAATGCGCCATCATATAGACGGAGTTCAGACCGACATCTTTGGTGTTCGAGATTTTCTTCATCATGGCCGTTGCGACTTCGTCAGTGCAGTGGGACCAGATGTCGATCACCTTGTTGTATTTTTCGCCTTTGGTGATCAGACCATCGAGATATTGTTGCTCGAATTCTTTCACCTGATCTTTGGCAGCGTTGATCAGTTTCACTTTTTTTTCAGGGATGATGAGGTCATCCTTGCCGAAGGAGATACCGGCCACGCACGCCTGACGGAAGCCGAGCTTCATCATGCGATCGCAGAAAATGACAGTCTCTTTCTGGCCGCAGTGGCGGTAAACCACGTCGATCAGGGACTGAATTTCTTTTTTGGTCAGGATCTGGTTGATGACCTTGTAAGGTACTTTATGGTGCTTAGGCAACAATTCGCCCAGCATCATACGGCCCGGTGTGGTTTCAACCATATAGGTGATCATTTCGCCGGCTTCGTTAACGGACGAGACGCGCGCCTTGATCTTGGCATGCAGGGTCAGAACCTTGGCTTCGAGCGCGTGATGGATTTCGGCCATCGTTGCGAACGCCATGCCTTCACCCTTCTCGCCATCAGTCATGATGGAGAGATAGTACAAGCCTAGAATAATATCCTGCGAAGGCACGATGATAGGTTTGCCGTTTGCAGGGCTGAGGATGTTGTTTGTTGACATCATCAGAACGCGGGCTTCGAGTTGTGCCTCGATCGACAATGGCACGTGAACAGCCATCTGGTCGCCGTCAAAGTCAGCATTGAACGCTGTACAGACGAGCGGGTGCAGCTGGATGGCCTTACCTTCGATCAGGGTTGGTTCGAATGCCTGGATGCCAAGACGGTGCAGGGTCGGTGCGCGGTTCAGCAGGACCGGGTGCTCGCGGATGACTTCTTCCAAGATGTCCCAGACTTCAGGACGTTCTTTTTCGACCATGCGCTTGGCGGCTTTCACCGTTGTGGCCAGACCGTACAGTTCGAGCTTGTGGTAGATGAATGGCTTGAACAGTTCGAGTGCCATTTTCTTTGGCAGACCGCATTGGTGCAGTTTCAATTCTGGACCAACCACGATGACCGAACGGCCCGAATAGTCGACGCGTTTGCCGAGCAAGTTCTGACGGAAACGACCTTGTTTCCCTTTGAGCATGTCGGAAAGAGATTTGAGCGGGCGCTTGTTGGTGCCGGTGATGACACGGCCACGACGGCCGTTATCGAACAGGGCATCAACAGCTTCCTGCAGCATACGTTTTTCGTTACGCACGATGATATCGGGCGCGCGCAGTTCGATCAGGCGTTTCAGACGGTTGTTACGGTTGATGACGCGGCGGTACAGATCGTTCAGATCCGACGTTGCGAAACGGCCACCATCGAGCGGCACCAGCGGACGCAGTTCAGGTGGGAGAACCGGAATAACATCCATGATCATCCATTCCGGACGGGTGCCGGATTCGATGAAGGCGCTGACGAGGTGAAGTTGTTTGACAACTTTTTTGCGGCGCGCTTCGGAGTTGGTTTCAGCCAGTTCGGCTTCCAGTTTCTTTTTCATGTCGTCGAGGTTGACGGCCATGAGCATTTCTTTGATGGCTTCAGCGCCGATACCGGCACGGAAATTTTCATCGCCGTACTCATCCTGTGCCGAGAAGAATTCGTCTTCGGTCAGCAGCTGGAATTGCTTGAGCGGGGTCATGCCCGGTTCGGTCACGACGTATGATTCAAAATACAGAACCTTTTCAAGGTCTTTCAATGTCATGTCCATCATCAGGCCGATACGGGATGGCAATGATTTCAGGAACCAGATATGGGCGACAGGCGAGGCTAACTGGATGTGGCCCATGCGTTCGCGACGGACTTTCGTCAGCGTGACTTCAACGCCGCATTTCTCACAGATGATGCCTTTGTATTTCATGCGTTTGTATTTACCGCACAGGCATTCGTAATCCTTGATAGGACCAAAGATACGCGCGCAGAACAGGCCGTCACGTTCAGGCTTGAAGGTACGGTAGTTGATGGTTTCCGGCTTTTTCACTTCGCCGAAGGACCAACTGGACACCTGTTCGGGTGACGCAATCGCGATGCGGATCGCATCGAAGCTTTGTGGGCCTTGTACCTGACCAAAGAGGTTCATCAATTCGTTCATCGTTGCCTGCCTTTTTTAAAATTCTTTTTTAAAACCGCCGTTGCATATGCCCCGAGCGGCTCCGTGTTACGCTGCAGCCTGATACTTGCTGCCAAATTCCTTTTCAAAACTGGGACCGACTTTAAGCGGTATGACCCGCACATCACCCCAGACATTGCCTGCGACATACGGCTCGGCCTTTAACCATGCTTCAACTGCCGCCATATCCGGCATATCAAGCACGATGACCGACCCGCACATCGCTCCCGCATCATTCAGCATAGCCGCACCAAAGCGGCATTTGCCGTCATCGCGGGAAGCGTCCATGACCTTTACATGATCGGCGCGAGTGGCCATGCGGCGCTCGAGAGCACCCTCATCACCAGCATCGTTGGCCAAAATCATGAACAGCATGGACGCGTACCCTTTTCTTCTTACGAGCCTGTTTGTTTCAGATCGACGTTCAAGCCCAGTGCTTTCAATTCCTTCGTCAAAACGTTGAAGGATTCAGGAACACCGATTTCAAACGTGTCTTCGCCACGAACGATCGATTCGTAAACCTTCGAGCGGCCTGCCACGTCGTCCGACTTGACGGTGAGCAGTTCTTGCAAGGTGTACGCAGCGCCGTAGGCTTGAAGTGCCCACACTTCCATCTCGCCGAAACGCTGACCGCCAAACTGGGCCTTGCCGCCGAGAGGCTGCTGGGTGACCAGTGAGTATGGGCCTGTGGAACGGGCGTGGATTTTATCATCGACCAAGTGATGGAGTTTCAACATGTAGATGTAACCAACGGTCACATCACGGTGGAACTTCTCACCCGTACGGCCATCGCGAAGCGTGACCTGACCCGATTCATGCAGACCTGCCATTTTTAGCAGCTCGTTGATGTCGGCTTCATGGGCGCCATCGAATACAGGCGTTGCCATCGGCACGCCACCGCGCAGGTTTTTGGACATTTCCAGCATCTGCTTGTCGTCGAGTTTGGTGACTTTTTCGTTGTATTCCTTGTCACCGTACACGGCTTTCAGCTTGACTTTCAGCTGGTCCATTTCCTTGGCTGTGGCGTCTTTTGGATTGTGGAACGCATCGATCATTTCACCGATTTGTTTACCCAGCGTGGCCGAAGCCCAGCCCAAGTGCGTTTCCAAAATCTGGCCCACGTTCATACGTGAAGGCACGCCCAGCGGGTTCAAGACGATGTCAACCGGTGTACCGTCTTCAAGGTAAGGCATGTCTTCGGATTTCATGATCCGCGAGACGACCCCTTTGTTACCGTGACGGCCGGCCATTTTATCGCCTGGCTGGATTTTACGTTTAACGGCGATAAAGACTTTAACCATCTTCATCACGCCCGGTGACAATTCGTCGCCGCGCTGCAGTTTTTCGACCTTGTTCTCGAAACGCTGTTTCAGGTTGTCGATTGCTTCGTCAAAGGTTTTGCCCATGCCTTCGATCTGAGCCATCGTTTTTTCATTTTCGATAGCCAATTGGCGCCATTGACCGCGCTTGAGCTCATCGAGATCGGCGGCTTTCAGTTTTTCGCCTTTCTTGAGGTTGATGCCTTTGGGAACAGCAGCAACCGTTTGGCCGACCAACAGATCTTTCAGGTGGTTGTAGAAGCCGTTTTCGAGGATCGAGCGTTCGTCGTCGCGGTCTTTTGCCATCTGTTCAATTTGCTCGCGTTCAATTTGCAGCGCGCGGGCGTCTTTATCGACACCGCGGCGGTTGAACACGCGCACTTCAACGATGGTGCCAGATACGCCCGGCGGTACACGCAGGGAGCTGTCTTTCACATCGGATGCTTTTTCACCGAAGATGGCGCGCAGAAGTTTTTCTTCAGGCGTCATCAGGCTTTCACCTTTTGGCGTGACCTTACCGACCAAAATGTCACCGGGGTTACATTCAGCGCCGATATAAACGATACCGGCTTCATCGAGGTGACGCAGGGCTTCTTCGCCAACGTTCGGGATGTCGCGGGTAATTTCTTCCTGACCCAGTTTGGTATCGCGCGCCATCACTTCAAATTCTTCGATGTGGATGGAGGTATAGACGTCATCTTTTGCGATACGTTCGGAGAGAAGGATCGAATCCTCGAAGTTGTAACCGTTCCAAGGCATGAACGCGACCAGCACGTTACGGCCCAGCGCCAGCTCACCATACTGCGTTGACGGACCATCAGCGATGATGTCGCCAGCTTTCAGCAAGTCGCCTACCGTGACCAGAGGGATCTGGTTAATGCAGGTTGATTGGTTGGAGCGTTGGAATTTGGACAGACGGTAGATATCAACCGACGGTTCGTCCGCGTTGGTTTCTTCCGTAGCCTGAACAACGATACGGGTTGCATCAACCAGCGTCACGCGGCCTGAACGGCGTGCTGTGACAGCAGCGCCGGAGTCACGTGCCACAATGGCTTCCATGCCTGTACCAACCAATGGTGCATCTGACTGCAGCAATGGCACGGCCTGACGTTGCATGTTCGAGCCCATGAGAGCGCGGTTCGCGTCGTCGTTTTCGAGGAATGGAATAAGAGCGGCGGCGACCGAGACAATCTGTTTCGGGCTAACGTCGATCAGTTCGATGGAATCACGCTGGGCCATCAAGTTCTCGCCACCTTTACGGCAGGAGACAAATTCGGCTGCGAATTTACCGTCTTTGGTCATTTCCGAGTTGGCCTGGGCAATCGTGTATTTCGATTCTTCCATGGCTGACATGTAGTTGACTTCGTCTGTCACCTTGCCATCAACAACCTTGCGGTACGGGCTTTCAATGAAGCCGTACTGGTTGACGCGGGCGAATGTGGAGAGCGAGTTGATCAGACCAATGTTCGGGCCTTCCGGCGTTTCAATTGGGCAGATACGACCGTAATGAGTCGGGTGCACGTCACGGACTTCAAAGCCTGCGCGTTCACGCGACAGACCACCTGGGCCCAAGGCTGACATACGGCGTTTGTGTGTGATTTCCGAAAGCGGGTTGGTTTGATCCATGAATTGCGAGAGCTGCGAGGAGCCGAAGAATTCGCGGACCGATGCCTGAACCGGTTTCGAGTTGATAAGGTCGTGCGGCATGTAGGTGTCGATTTCGACAGACGACATACGTTCACGGATAGCGCGTTCCATACGGAGCAAGCCGATACGGATCTGGTTTTCCATGAGTTCACCGACCGAGCGAACGCGGCGGTTACCCAAGTTGTCGATATCGTCAATTTCGCCGCGACCGTCTTTCAGGCCAACGAGGTATTTTACGATCGCCAGTACGTCGTCCTTACGCAGGATACGCATGGTGTCTTCGGCTGTGAGGTCGAGGCGCATGTTCATTTTCACGCGACCGACCGATGAGAGGTCATAGCGTTCAGCATCAAAGAACAGCGAGTGGAACAGCGCATCGGCCGATTCAACCGTAGGCGGTTCACCAGGGCGCATGACGCGGTAAATGTCGATCAGCGCTTCTTCGCGCGTCGTGCATTTATCGGCAATCAAGGTGTTGCGAATGTAAGCGCCCACGTTCACGTGGTCGATACCCAGTAACTGGATTTGCGTGACCTGGCCTTTTTCAAAAGCCTTCATCGTTTCTTTGGTGATTTCTTCGCCGGCCTCGTTGAGGACTTCGCCGGTCTTGGCATCGAACATGTCAAGTGCCAGATAACCGCCGATGATCTCTTCTTCGGTGACGATGATTTCTTTCAGGCCATCTTCTTCCAGTTTCTTAATCTGGCGAGCGATGAGCTTGGTACCGGCCTCAGCCACGACCTTGCCGGTCTTGGCGTTGATGAGGTCGTGCACCAGTTTGACGCCGCGGAAACGAGCACCAATGAAAGGCGTGCGCCAGCCGTTTTTGTCTTTTACGAAGTTGGCCACGTCATAGAACGTGCCCAGAACTTCTTCGTTGGTCATGCCCTGAACCATCATCGGGTCGATGGCTTCGCCAGCTTCCATCTGTTTGGCGATATAGGCTTCCGAATCTTTCGAGTACAGCGCACGCAGGAATGTGGTTACCGGCAGTTTGCGGCGACGGTCGATACGGACGTTGACGATGTCCTTGGCGTCGAATTCAAAATCGAGCCATGAACCACGGTACGGAATAACGCGTGATGCAAACAGGTATTTGCCCGATGCGTGGGTTTTGCCGCCATCGTGGTCAAAGAACACGCCGGGTGAACGGTGCATTTGCGAAACGATAACACGCTCGGTGCCGTTGATGCAGAATGTGCCGTTGGCGGTCATCAAAGGCATATCGACGAGGTACACGTCCTGTTCTTTGATGTCGCGGATGGAGCGCAGGCCGGTTGTTTCGTCAATGTCGAATACCGACAGGCGCAGCGTCACGCGCAGCGGGGCTGCGAATGTCATGTCGCGCTGAATGCACTCTTCAACGTCGTATTTCGGGGCTTCGAGTTCGTAACGGACGAAATCGATTTCGGCTTTGTCAGCGAAATCCTTGATCGGGAATACGGTCGAAAGCACTTCCTGCAGGCCATGCATACGGCGCTTGTCGGCCGGCACGTCCATTTGCAGGAATTGTTCGTAGGAATTGCGCTGCACTTCGATCAGGTTCGGCATTTCGCAGACTTCGCGGATTTTGCCGAATGATTTACGGACGCGTTTGCGACCGGTGAAGGATGTGACATCCACGGTGCCCAGAATGCGCGAGGCGTTCTGGAGGCCCGCCATCTTGGTCGGGCTGATCGCCTTCGCGGATACTGGAGCTTCAGCTGCCAGCGTGCCGGTCTTGCGCGATTTGGTCGTGGCTTTTTTCGTTTTTGCGCTTGCTTCGTTCGCTTCAGCTGCTTTTTTCTTCGTCGTCATAGCCTGGTCCTTTTCAAAAACTCGTCCCGTTTTATTGCGCGCCGCATCTGTGGTTGATGCCAATGGATACGGCCTTCGTATGTTCTCTCGGTCTTTTTAAAGCCTCGACCGATAGGCTCAGGTTTTAAAAAACGCCATGCGGCGGGAAGATGACTCCCCGCCGGATGACCTAGAATTTAATTTGTGCGTTTATAATTTTTTTCACGCTGTACCTTAGAAAGCTTCTACTGAAAAAATCAGGTAATCGAATTTGAATAATGCTTTCGCGTCCCGGCATATACCTCAGACGCGAAAGTGGATTATTTCAGTTCGACTTTACCGCCAGCGGCTTCGATGGTCGCTTTGATTTTGTCAGCTTCGTCTTTCTTGACGCCTGATTTCAACGGCTTCGGAGCAGCTTCGACCAGGTCTTTGGCTTCTTTCAAGCCAAGGCCGGTGATCGCGCGGACTTCTTT
>Ga0209066_10005376_pt1 | contig 13528 bp, 9 predicted proteins | sample All_14_2_FD_187198 | JGI IMG/M metagenome (GOLD analysis project Ga0209066, IMG submission 187198) | Freshwater microbial communities in response to fracking from Pennsylvania, USA - Allegheny Zone_MetaG_DW_15 (SPAdes) (version 2) ...
CTCAACAGATGTACGAAGAAGGTTTGGCTTACGCCGAATCGAATTTCAAGGATGAAAATGCGCCGCACTTGCATGTGGACAAACGGCTCATTCGTGAAAAATTCAACATGGATGGCAAGCGGGTGCTGGACTTCGGTTGCGGCATGGGCGGCATGAGCCTCTGGTATGCCACCAACTTCAACTGCGAGGTGCACGGCATTGATATTGACCGCCACCACGTCTCCATCGCCAACGGCCTGAAGGAAAAATACAAGGCCAAGAACGTGACCTTCGAGGTGCGCAACGTGTTGGACAACCCCATTGACTGGAAGTACGATTTCATTGTGCTGAACGACGTGGCCGAGCACATCCAACTGCCGATTTTGAAGCAAATCTTCAAAGCGCTGAGCAAGAATGTTGCGAACAATGGCGGAATTTACGTTTCCTACCCACCTTGGCGCAGCCCGTATGCTTCACATGTGCAGCACGTGGTTGGTATGCCGTGGTGCCAGTTTTTGCCACAGGGCATGTTGATGAAAATGATTGAAAAAAACAATCGGCAGATAGTAGGCGAGGAGGAGAGCGATTTGATTCAAGCTTACAAGGGTCTCAACCACTTGAACCATAAAAAGCTGTTGGCAGCTTTGGAAGGTTCTGGCCTGAAGGTCGTTTATCGGAAAAGCCACAGCCTCATCAACAAGTACGGGCCGTTCAAGAACACGAACCTTCGGGTTTTTCCGCTTGATTTTTTGGTTTCAAAGGAGTTTGTCCTGCTTGAAAAAGCATGATGTGGCTTTAAAAAAAACAAAATCGCCCCCCAAAAATGGCGAAGAATATGCACTCAGACCTAGACATCATTTACTTCACACTGTTCCCGTGGGAAAATGCGTACTCGTCGGTTTCATTGTCGTTTACCCGTGAGTTCGTGAAGCACAATCGGGTCTTTTACATCAACCACCCTTACACGGTAAAGGATTTCGTCAAGGGTTGGAAGCAGCCGATGGTGAAGGCCCGCAAGACGGACATGCTGCTGAATAGGATGCGGTATGAGACCATCCCAGAGTTGCCGGATGTGGTTGCCGTGCAGCCGCCGCTCACCCTGCCCATCAATTGGCTGGGGCCTGGCAAGTTGTACGACCGTTTGTTTGAGGTCAACAATCAGATTATCCTCAAAACCATCAAGCAGGTCATCAAGGATTATAATTTGAAGAACTTCATTTACCTGAACTGCTTCAATCCATATTACGCAGGGGCATTGCCGAAGGAATTTGGCGCAAAACTGAGCATGTACCAATGCATTGACGACATGACTGAGGAGGCTTATACGGCCAAACACGGCGCAAGGGTAGAGGAGGAGGCCATCCGAAATTCCGATGTTGCCTTCGTGACATCGAGGAACCTGCATAAGTTGAAAAAGCATTTGAATCCGAACCTAAGCATTCTGCACAACGCAGTGGACATCAGCATTTTTGAAAAAGCGCTGGAAAGGCCACTGCCCAGGCCGAAGGAACTGGAAGGTGCAAAAGGTAAAATCATCGGGTTCACGGGCAATATCAACGAATACAGGTTGGACTACCCGCTGTTCAAGATGATTGCGGAGCAACATCCAGACAAAACGCTGGTGTTGGTGGGCCCGCTCAACTCGGATTGCTACAAGGAATATGGGCTGGACAAAATGCCCAACGTGATACTCACGGGCGGCAAGCACATCCGGGAATTGCCTGCTTTTTTGCAGCATTTTGATGTAACGATAATACCTTTTTTGAAAAACAAATTGACCGCAAGCATTTACCCGTTGAAAATAAATGAATATCTCGCAGCAGGAAAGCCGGTAGTAGCAACAAATTTTTCAGAAGATATTCGTAGTTTTGCAGACGTTGTTTACATAGCGGAAAATGAGAAAGCTTTTGTGCAGGCCATTAATCGGGCCATTGCCGAAAATTCCGCTGAATTGATTGAGCAAAGGGTACTCACTGCTAAACAAAATACCTGGACAGAGCGGGTGAAACAATTTTGGGAAATTGTGGACAAGCATCTCGTCGGTGTAGAAAATGTGATTTAGTTTTTTACAATTAATTGGTTTTCAGGAACTTAAGAATTCCATAACATAAAAAACAACATTATGACCCAGACACTCAATGTCTTTACAGATAAATTCTATGTGCCAAACACAAAGGATTTTCTGAATGAAAAGTACCAAGACCTTCAGGAGGTCGCAGCTGCATTCAAGGCGAAATATGCCAACGGCGACCCATTTCCCAATATTTATTTTGAGGAGTTTTTTAATCCTGATTTGCTGGATGCCGTGCTAGAAGAGTTTCCAGACCTCGAAAGTAAGGACGACATCAAATTCCAAACCCCCAACGAAATAAAGCTTGCCTCCCGTGGCGAGCGCCGCTTTGGCCCTATGACCAAAGCCTTTGTTCACTTTTTGAACTCCGAGCCTTTCTTGCTTTTTTTGCAAGAACTGACGGGAATAGAAGAAACCTTGACGCCTGACCCCTATTTCGAGGGTGGCGGCTTTCACCAAACCAAACCTGGTGGCTTCCTGAAAATCCATGCTGATTTCAACAAGCACCGCCAAACGGGCTTGGACCGCAGGCTGAACGTCCTCGTTTATCTGAATAAAGATTGGAAGGATGAATACGGTGGCCACTTTGAACTGTGGAACCGCGACATGACGAAGTGCGTGAACAAAGTGCCGCCTCGGTTCAACACGATGGCCATGTTCACCACAACCGACTTTTCCTATCATGGCCTTCCAAACCCGCTTACTTGTCCGCCTGACCGTAGCCGTAGGTCGTTGGCACTATACTATTACACCAACGGAAGGCCTGCAAGCGAAATCAACGAAGGCTTGGAGGACCACACTACTTTGTTCAAAGTGCGCAAAGGAGATGCCGTGGATTCGCAAATGGCCAAATTCAATACATCACAATCTGCCAAAGATTTTGTAAAAGATTTGATTCCTCCTATCTTTGTGAAACTTGGCAAAAAATTGCTGAAATAAGTTGTCAATCAAGTTCATGGAAAACCAGGAAAAAAAGTCGAACGGAACAACTCCAGAATTTGAGCTTTCGAACAAAGAGAAAGTTCAAGAAATGTTGGCAATTGGAATAGGTTTTTTAGTTTTGTTCGCGAGTTTCTTGAAAGTTCTTTTTCTATGAACCAAAGATATATTTGAATGGGTTAGGAATCGGGAGCTAGGTAAAGCCCGAAATGGTGGAACCGGTTCCCATTCTTTTTTCCCAAAACCTTTAGGCTTACCCTTTCCCTACATTTCCCACAATTAGGCTATTTTAGGCACACTGCTCCTTTTTACGTTTCTAGTGTCGGTTTGGGTTTTTTCCCCTAGCCAATGGTCTATGAGAAAATGAATTACACTATTTCGATATTTTCGGGCTTCAAGGCTTGGCTTACGAATCAGGTCATCCTGCAAAAGCTGAACAACCCATTGGGGTTTGTAATGGCCGGTCTTTTTGCCGTGGGGCTTGCGTTTGTGATTTCCATGTTGCCACTTAAGTTCGCCATACTGCTAGTTGGCGGATTGATAGCGATACCCGTTGTCCTTGCATGTTTTTATGACTTAAATTTTGGCATAGTCATCATGCTGTTCGCTGCCTTCCTGCTGGGTTTGGTGGCCAAGTACACGGATGCTCCCATCGGCACGGCGTTGGATGGTTTGCTGGTGCTAATGCTGGTAGGCCTACTTGCGAGACTCATCAAGGAAAAGAATTTCAGCTTCGCCCAAAACCCGATTAGCATCTTCATTTTTGCTTGGATTTATTACAATCTTCTCGAAGTGCTCAACCCATGGGCAGGGTCGAGGTTGGCTTGGGTTTACACGGTACGAACGGTTGCCCTGCTGCTTTCCTTGTATTTTATCGCTTGTTACGCCTTCAGTTCCTATAAACGAATCGTCTTCACACTGAAAGTGATTCTTTTCTTAGGTTTCGTTTCAGCACTTTATTCTCTGAAACAAGAATGGATTGGGTTCAGCAACGCTGAAACTACTTGGCTGAATGCTGACGAAGAGCGTTTCATGCTCATTTTCCAGTGGGACAGGATGCGGGTATTTTCCTTTTTCTCGGACCCCACCACCTTCGGAATCTTAATGGGCTACATGAGCATGCTGTGCCTTGTTTTGGCCGCAGGCCCACTGAAAGCTTGGAAGCGGATTATGCTGCTCATCGCCGCCGGGAGCATGCTTTTGGGCATGGCCTATGCTGGTTCCCGTACGCCATTCGTTATGTTGCCAATGGGCGTGCTGATGTACCTGGTGCTGACGCTGAACCGCAAAACAATCATTGCCACGGGCATATTTTTTATGATAGGTGTGGTTTTGATTATGAAATCAACCAGCAGTGCCGTGGTTTGGCGCATTCAGTCTGCCTTCAAAAGTGATAGTAAAGACACGATAGAAGTTAGGATGAAGAACCAAGCTAAAATCCAGCCTTACATCCACTCGCATCCAGTTGGGGCGGGGCTTGGTAGCACGGGTTACTGGGGCAAGCGCTTCACACCGAACAGTTGGTTGGCGAGTTTTGCCCACGATAGCCTTTACGTCAGGTTGGCGGTGGAAACGGGTTGGATTGGACTCATCATCTACATGGGTTTGCTGTTCACAGCAATGCGCACTAGCATACGCTACTATTTCCGGGTGAAAGACCCCACCATCAAAACGATTTACCTCGGACTCACCATGTCCGTGTTTTTGCTGGCGCTAGCCAGCTATCCACAGGAGGCGATTACATTGCTCCCGACGTCTGTGATTTTCTATATAATGTTGGCAATGATTGCGAGGCTGAAGGACTTCGACCCTGCCTATGCAAAGCCGAATAATACAGATTGATTATTTCATCCCTTCAAATAACCAATCTGCTATCAACTGCCGATTGGAGGCAAGAAAAAGCCGCTTCTGGTCAGTCGGGTGTTTGATATTCCCCATTTCGATGTAAGCGGCGGTAACTTTTGTTTCCCGAAGCATGTGCAAGTCACGAGCGGTCACTGTGCCATTGTACCCACGCTTTTTGTTGACCTTTTTGTAATTATTCTCCATGCTGTCGTGCATTTTGGTGGCCAATTTCTTCCCTTGCTTGTCATCAGGGTGGTAATAAAAAAACAAGTCAGTCTGCTCCCGCTTGCCCCGTGAATCCACATGGATGATGATAAGCTTTTGGTCTTTGACGCCTTGTTTCACATGCTTATCGTACAGTTCGTTAATGACATCCGAGCGCTGGAACAGCCGAGTTTTTTGCCTTCGGAAAATAGCCTCATTGCCCCAAACAACCTCATCGTTGTCACATTTCAAATACTGTTCGTCCCGAATACCATCGTTTTTGTCACGGGTAATCATGTAGGCCGTTGCTCCATGCTGGATCAGCTTGCGCACCACCCGCAGGGCCACGTCGTAGGCATATTCGTCTTCGCAAACCGTATGCGAACCTACCTTTGCCATTGCGCCAGGGTCAGGCCCGCCGTGGCCACTTTCAATGAAAAAAACCTTGCCTGACAGGGAATTGTCCAGCAACGGGACATGCTCGTATTTTTTGCCAAAAATGGGGTAACGACGGTTGCCAGCTGCCTCCACAGCAAGATTCACTTCACCATTGGAGGCTGTATCGTCCAGTTTTGGAGCGGCAACATCGGCATCAGGGCACTTGAGTAGGTGGTACGGGACCCACAGCTTTTTGTCCTTTTTGAACGACTCCTCTCGGTAGCCGTCTTTCAACATCGCTGCGTTGTAGGTTTCGATTGCTTTTGCAGTTTCCAAATCCTTAATCCCCACACTAGATCGGATGGTTTTTCCATCAAATTCATAGATGAAAATGGGTAGTTGGTAAATTTTGCCAACCTTCAACTGCGACCCGGTTTTCAGGTCATTCAATGCATAAAATTTGGAGACGTTGCAGGAATTGCGGTCAAGACCGTAGCGGCGCAAAAGGGAGAAAACCCCATCGCCTGGCAGGGCTTTGGTTTCAAAAAACGTCGGCTCGGCAGGCGGTCTATGTGCTCCTATGAGAATCACTAGGAAAAACAGGGTTAACAGCCGGGTCATATTGTTGTCAGATTAGAACATTAATTTTTCAACGGCAAAATTATCCAAAATGCCTGAATTAGACCAAATCCGGGCCAAGTCCACAGTTTTGTTCCTCACTTTTTTACAATCATTTTTTTAACCAAAAAACCATTTCCAGCCTTGAAACGGCAATAAAAAATCCCAGTGCTAAGCTCTTCGATTGGCAGCTTCACGGTGTGGCTGCCGCCCAGTTGGCTTTCCCACAAAACGGTCTTGAACAACTGGCCAGTGTTGTCCAGTAATTCAATCGTAACCAATTGTCTTTCAGGTAGATAGTATTCCAGAGTGGCTTGGTTGGAGGCGGGATTTGGGTAAAGTTCGAGGTGGGTAGTCTCGCTGAATGTTGTTTCATCCGCACTGACGACGGGGGCTTCCAAAAGCGCCCGCTGGTACACACCGCTGCCGTGTGTGGCCGCCCGCAGTTGGCGGTTGGCTGGCGAAATTTTCAGGTCAAAAACCATGACGGCTTCCGGCAGTCCTTCCAGGTAAGTTTGCCAAGTTTCTCCAAAATCAACCGAAGAAAAAACGCCGAGGTCGTTACCAACATACAAATTATTCGGGTAGAGCGGGTCTACGGCAATGGCGTTGGTTGGGAGGTCGGGCAGCCCAGCGCCAATGTCTTCCCAAGTCATGCCGTGGTCGGCAGTTTTGAACAAGTGGCTGGAGCCGTATCCCCCGATGGCAGCATAAGCAGTGGCATCGTCCGTTGGATCCACTTCCAGGTCAAGTATGAAGCGGTTTGGTAGCCCGGCAGTGATATTTTCCCAAGTATCGCCCCCGTTTTGGCTGATGAAAACATGGCCCGGATTGCCGTTGAAGGGCGCCGAAGCGATGTAAACAACATCGGGATTTTGGTTCGAAATGGCGATGCTCAGCATCGGGTTGCCATCCAATTCCTGACCGTTGTTCGTGGTCGTCCAGTTGTTGCCCCCGTCCGTTGATTTTGCCACAATGGCCGAGCCTGCGTAAATCACCTCCCCATTGGAAGGAGCGGCGGCGAACGGTGCAATAAACGCAGTTGGTGACTGGACAGGCGGGAGTAGGTAGTCAAAATTGTTGCCACCATCTTCCGAACGAAGTACGTTCAGAGTTTGCCAGGAAATGTAGCTGTACTGGTCGTTTTGCTGGTTGATGGCTGTCCAACTGCCATCGCCGCCAAAAAGCCGCCGCCACGTCACTGTGCTCCCGGTCACGGGGTCAAATATTGAGTGGAGCCGGATGGTGCCATTGTCTTGCAAGCCCCCCATGCAGTAAAATTCATCATACGGAGAATTGCTGAAACCATTGTAAAACTGGGCAGTTTGCAACCTTCCGCTGGCGCTCTGGAAGCTTTGACCTCCGTCCATCGAGCGGTGAATGCCACCGTCGTCGGCCACATAGAAAACGCCTGGTAGGGTGGGGTGCCAAATGGCGTCGTGAACATCCGAATGCACGAACTCCGGCCCACCGTCTGGCCCGCCAATTGGGGCGTTCTCGAATCCAATTCCGCCGTTGGTGCTCTGGCTTTTTTGCTCAATGGTAGTACCGCCGTTCGTGGAGCGCCAAACATCAATGCCAACCACGACCAAGCTGTTGGGGTCGGTGGGGCTGACGGCAACATCGTGCGAGTACCAACCTTGGTGCTTGCTGTAATCAGTTGTGCTTCGGATTTGCCAGTTTTGTCCAAAATCCTCCGAGCGGCAAAGCCAGCTTGCGCCATCGGCGGAACTGAGGCCGTTGCCGATACTGGCGTACACTATATTTGGTGAACTCGGCGAACGGTCAAGCATGATTTTCCCATTGAAGACGGAAGGCAATCCTGTGTTGATTTTTGTCCAGGTGGCACCGCCATCAGCGCTATGGTAGATGCCGTAGCCGGGCGAACTTTGGTCGCCAAACGCTGCTACGACTTTGTTCGGGTCAGTCGGGTGGATGACTACATCAGTTGCCAGCACCACATTTTTCACCAAAATCCAGGTATCGCCGCCGTTCGAGCTTTTGTAAATACCGTCAGAAGTGGCCGCAAAAACAATGCTTGGGTTGGAGGGGGCCACTTCCACATCCCAGACTCCCTTGTTTTGGTCTTCCGAGAAATCAAGGCTTTTTGACCAGGTGGCACCACCATCTTTGCTCCGCAAAATGCCGATGCCGTAGCTGCCACGGGTATTGCGGTAGGCGCCGCCAGTGCCAGCCGCTTGGTGGTTGTAAACTTCGCCAGTACCGATGAAAATGGTCATGGAATCGTTGGGTGGGAAGGCAATTGCGCCGACGGCCAACACGGGAAAGCCCGTAGTCACACGATGCCAGGCCAAATTGCCTGCTCCAGCGGTGTAGCTTCGCCAAAGGCCGCCACTTGCCGAGCCAGCGTACATCGTGTTTGGGTTTTGTGGGTTAAATGCGAGTTTGAGAATGCGGCCAGCACGGTTGTGCGGGCCGAGCGTCTGCCAAGGGTCTGTGCTCCTGTGGGCTGATTCGGCAGTTTTCATTTGCTTCGCAAAATTCCAAGCCAAAGTATAGCCAGCGGGCGGCAGCCGGTCGAAGGGGTAAATTCGGGCGCTCCCAAAAAGATTCAATGCCTCATAAGCGCCAGACATTCCACCTTCATCGGTTTCCAAGTTTTTGTTGGAATAATACCGGCAGCCGAAGACCGCCAGCCCGACAATGCCGAAAGCCAAAATAAAACGGGAGTATTTGTTTGCCATAGCGCTCGGAAGTAGGTTTGTTTCGGTGGCAAATGTAAGCCTAAACAACAATCAAATCGTTGTTTCTGTGGCAATTGGACAAGACGAAGAAGTTGGTTTTTGTTAGGTCGAATGCCAGAATTCGTTCCCACAAAATGGCGTGAAGAAAAGTCTAGCGTAAAATTAAAGTGTACTGATTTTCAAGGCTTTGTAAAAAAGAAACTATAGAAGTTGGAGGGACGGTACTTTAGTTTAAATTCGCCTCTGTTTTAACCTTGCAACTACAAATTGTAAAGGTTGGAACACCGCCTTAACTTGTGAAATATTAACCAAGTTGTCATGATTGCTGCAATCGTCATCATTTTCATCCTCGGGTACCTTGCTATCGTACTAGAACACCCACTGAAACTCGACAAAACCGTTCCTGCTATACTTACGGGTGCTGTCCTTTGGGCCTTGATTTCATGGGGAGGGCTAGGGGTTGTGAACGCAGAACATCAAGCTGGGGATTTGGAAGGAGTGCTGCTGCACCATATCGGCAAAATCGCCGAAATCCTATTCTTCCTAATCGGGGCAATGGTCATCGTGGAACTAGTGGACCTCCACCGGGGATTCTCGGTCATCACCAACCGCATCCGCACCACGAACAAGCGAAAACTGCTTTGGCTCATCAGCATCATTGCTTTTTTTCTGTCCTCCGTACTGGATAACCTGACCACTACCATCGTCATGATTTCGCTGCTTCGCAAATTGGTGAACGACCGCTCGGAGCGAATCTGGTTCGTCAGCTTCGTGGTCATCGCTGCGAATGCAGGGGGAGCATGGTCGCCTATTGGTGACGTAACCACTACAATGCTTTGGATTGGCAAAAAAATCACGACTGAAGGACTGATGACTGATGTTTTCATTCCGTCTATACTATGTCTTTGTGTTCCTCTTTTCATCGCTTCTTTTTTGCCAGTGTTCAAGGGCAACCTTCAACTTGGTCAAGGAGATACTGACTCGGACGAACACCGCCAGCAGTTGCTTAGCAGCAAAACCATGCTCATCATGGGGATAGGCGGATTGATTTTTGTGCCCGTTTTCAAACAACTCTTCCATTTGCCACCGTATATGGGCATGATGATTTCTTTGGGTGCAGTTTGGATGACTTCGGAGTTCATTCACCCTGGCGACAAATTTTACGAAGAAAGGAAGCACCTCTACACGGCACGCTATGCGCTTTCGAGGATTGAAATGTCGAGCATCCTGTTTTTCCTTGGCATCTTGTTGGCGGTGGCGGCACTCGAATCGGCTGTGGCAAGCGTACACCCCGATGGGCATCCCGTGGGCATTCTCATGTCAATGGCAGAACATTTGCAAAAGGCCATACCAAACACGGACATTGTGGTTATAATTTTGGGTGTTCTTTCAGCCATCATTGACAACGTGCCGCTTGTGGCTGCCGTCATGGGCATGTACCCGATGGACATTCACCCGATTGATGACAAACTTTGGCAACTTATTGCCTTTACGGCGGGTACGGGTGGCAGTATGCTCATTATTGGCTCGGCGGCAGGGGTTGCAGCGATGGGAATGGAGCGCATTGATTTTATTTGGTACATGAAAAACATAGCTTGGTTAGCTTTGTTGGGTTTCTTAGCGGGTTCATTTGCCTTTTTGGCGCTGTATCCGGTTCTGCACGGCTAGTGCAATAAAAAGGAAGTATGAAAGGATTGAGTTTGGTTTTGGCAATAGTAATATTGCTGTCCGCATGTGCAAATTTGGAAGAAAACAAGCTGGTGGGCAAATGGCAGGCCGTTTCGATAACGGAAGATGGTATGCCAATGCCGATTCCCCCAGCAGAGGTTGGTTTTGAGTTTTTCAACAACGGTTTCTACAATTACCGGAGCACACTTAGCTACAAGGAAGCAGGCAAATTCTCCGTGGAAAATGGAATGCTCTACACGATGGACACACTGAATAAGGCGTCCACTGAAAAATCAGTGCAAATTCTGGACATTGCTCAGGATTCTTTTTCCATTAAAATGAACAATGAAGGGAAAATTCAAGTCGTAAGGCTTCACCGCCAGTAACAGTTCCAATTGAACTGAATTACACCGCCTCCAGCGCCTGCGCCAAGTCCTCAATCAGCCAGTCTGGGTCTTCCAAGCCTATGTAGAGCCGAACTAGCGTAAAAGGATAGGGTGGATTGTCTCGACCTTCTATGTTATAGAACGCCGCCATCGGCACCAGCAGTGACTCGTGCCCGCCCCATGATACGGCGAAAAGAAAACGCTTTAGCCGATTGAAGAACGCCTCTACCCGCTCCATCGATTCTGTTTTGAGGAAGATTGTGATGAGGCCGCCGCAGCCCGACATCTGTTTTTGCGCCAGCTCAAACTGTGGGAACGATGGCAAAAACGGGAAAAGCACCCGCTCCACTTTTGGGTGGCTTTCCAGCCAATGGGCTATCTTAGTGGCGCTCTCATAACTGCGCTTCACCCGTAGCTCCAGCGTGCGTAAACCCCTGATAATCAGCCAAGCATCGTGTGGGCCAATGATGTTGCCGAGGGTCATTATCTCCGTCTGGAATATCTTCCGAATCATTTCCTTGCTGCCGCAAATCACGCCATTCACCACGTCGCTGTGGCCATTCAGGTACTTCGTGCCCGTGTGCATCACGATGTCAATCCCGTATTCGATGGGCCGCTGATAGAGTGGGGTGCAGTTGCTGTTGTCAATCATCGTGACGATGCCGTGGCGCTTTGCAAGCGTGGCGCAAGCCCGCAAATCCTGCAACTCGAAGGTCATTGTGTTCGGGCTTTCGAGGTAAAGGAAGGTCGTGTTCGGCTGAATGGCCGCCTCGATATTGGCCACTTCTGTTCCATCCACGAAGCTATGACTGACGCCAAAACGGGGTAGGAAGTTCAGTAGCAAGTTCTTCGTCCAAGAGTACGGATTTTTTACGCAAATCACATGGTCGCCCTGCTTCACATTGGCCAACATGGCCATCGCCGTAGCGCCGGCCCCGCTCGATACCACGAGGGCATCCTCGGCCCCTTCCAGCGCCGCTAGTTTTTTCCGCAAAATCTCCACCGTCGGGTTGTTCCCACGGGTGTAAATATGGTTTTCGAGTTCGTCGGTCACGTCCTTTCGGAACTGTTCCAAACTCGGAAAGGCAAAATTGCTGCTCTGGATTATGGGCGGCGAGACGGCGTTGAAGTAGTTTTCACGGTCTTCGCCGAGGTGGGTGAGGATTTCGGATAGGTGCATTTAATAGTGGACGGTTGACGGAATTCGATTGACGGCTACTCGGCAATTGGCTTTCTGCGGTTTTCAATCATTTGGGCGATGTTGATGGTGACACCTTCCATTATTTCGAGGTCTTTGTCCCAACTGCTGACATGAAAGTTGTCGGTTTCAGAAGCTTCCAAAATAGCACCAGCGTTGGTGAAAATCCAGATGACTTTTTTTGTGCCGTGTTTCAAATATTGATTGGTCTTTTCTTCTACGTACTTCATTTCACCACCAAGCGATTTAGTATCTGCTTGAACATCAATTTCAATGGCAATTTCAGGGGAAATCTTGGCATATTTTACTGTCAGCTCCATGCCAAATTTATAAATGGCCAAATCAGCTGATCGCCAGCCTTCTTTTTCAAAGGTTATTCCTAATTCACCGCCAAAAACCTCATACCCCAAGGTGTCAAGGATTTGGCTCAAGACTATACTAAGCCTTATTTTTAACCAAGATTGTAGTGTGCTGTCTCCCATGATTTGTTCTAATGTTTTTGTGCCAGCCAAAACCTCCTCGTATCCCCTGTAATAAATGGGCTTGCCCATGTACATCTCGTAAATGAGGTACTCCGGTATCTCGATTTTGACCACCTCTTTTTCTTGCGAAACATCAATCACGGCTGTACTCATAACATCAATTTTTTTTCAAAAATAACGCAAATAACCCAAAATCCAAAAGTAAAAATCAGATGCTGTAAACCCGACACTCCCCAGCCTCCAACCCTTCCAAATGCAAATTCACCCCATTGAAAACCAGCCCGCCGTCCGTTTTTCCTTTCGTTGAAAAAAGCAGTTGCCAAGCCGATTGACCCTCGCTTCGGTTCGGGATTTTGACATTTTTCACTTCGCCATCCACGTCCAAATTGGCGACAAAAACCAACTCCGGCTTATCCACCAGCGACCAAGCAATCACTTTTTTATGCCCAGTCGCATCTGGCGGAAGCATCCAGCGTACTTGACAGTTTTTGATTTTAGGTAAAAACTCCTCTGCAAACTCCCTGATTTTCAGCAAGTTGCCAAAAAGCGCCTCGTTCCTGCCCCAATGATACGGCCCATGCGTCGCCTTCGGCCCGGTGCCGATTTTGAAGACGTAGAGCTTCGTGTAATGCTCGTTGGGCGCTGGCGCAATATGCAAGTCCCGGCACTCAAAACCGAGGCCCATGTAACTCGGCATATTCGGCAGGAACAGTCCGATGAAAAACCGGGCCTCATTGCCGCCGAGGTAAAACTTGTCGAAGCGGGGGTCGTCCTTATCGCCCGTCATCATGGTGAAGCAGGGCGTTACCCGGCGGGAGTCCATGATGTCCAAATACAGTCGGAAGTTCTGCAAGAACTCCGGCGAACCAACGACCATGCTCTGCAAATCACCGAGAGTAGTTTCCGCCCCGGCAGCTTCCAAATGGTCAACTTCATCGCCGTAGGCCAGTACGTTGGCGGGGGCGAGGAAGCTTTCGGCAAAATAGTAGAACAGGGGCTTATCTTGCTGTATGCGGCGCTTCACAGCACCGAGTGGGTCGTAAAAACCGTCGGGC
>Ga0209066_10005377_pt1 | contig 13528 bp, 11 predicted proteins | sample All_14_2_FD_187198 | JGI IMG/M metagenome (GOLD analysis project Ga0209066, IMG submission 187198) | Freshwater microbial communities in response to fracking from Pennsylvania, USA - Allegheny Zone_MetaG_DW_15 (SPAdes) (version 2) ...
GCCCTCCACCTTGCCGGCACGTGCCGCCGCCAAGGTGGAGGGCAGGCCTGCGGCACCGACGATGGCCGCAACGACGACGTCTACCGTGTCCAGTCTGGCCGCCTGAACCAACGCATCCGGTCCACCGAGCGCTTCGGTTGGCAGGCCGAGCGCGCGCAGGCCGTCGCGCAAGGCGAGCAGGTGCCGGGCATCGTTGATGATGGCCAGCGTCGGTCGGAATCGGGCGCAAAGACGCAGCAGCGGCTCGACTTGGGAATTGGCCGAAAGCACCTCCGCGCGGAAGCGATCCGGGTGCCGTGCGATGACATCCAACGCGCTGCTACCAATCGAGCCGGTCGCACCGAAAACGGCAATCCGCTTCACAGCAGGGTCCACTTCAGGACGACGAACATCGGCAGCGCGGCGAACAAGCTGTCGAGTCGATCCAGCACGCCACCGTGGCCCGGGATCAGGTGACCCGAGTCCTTGGCGCCTGCATGGCGCTTGATCAGGCTTTCGCAAAGATCACCCACCACCGAGATCAGCATCGAAATGGCGGTTGCCAGCAGCAATCCGGCACTGCCGCGCAGTCCAAGATCCATCAGCAGCGCCATGGCCAATGCAAGCAGCAGCGATGCCACCAGTCCGCCCCACAATCCGGCCCAGGTCTTGCCGGGGCTGATGTTCGGCGCAAGCTTGCGCCCGCCCCAGCGGGTACCGGCGAAGTACGCGCCCGAGTCGGCCACCCACACAATCATGACGGCGAACAGCGCCCAAGCCGGTCCATGCTCGGGTTCGGCATGCAGCAGCGCCAGCGCGCTCCACGCGGGGACAACCATCAGCAGGACCACCCCGTATTTCCATAGCCGAACGCCATTGGTCCGTTGCGCGCCGATCTGCGGAAAGAACATCCACGCTGTCGCCACCAGCCACCACAGGACGCCCGCAAGAACGACCAGCGGAAACAACTGCGGCCAACCGAACTGGGCCAGCCAGGCCATGATGGCAACCGGCGGCAACAGCAGGATGGCGCGTGCCAGATGAGTGCGGAAGCCGATCAGCCGGGTCCATTCCCAGACGCCCGCCAACAGCAGCATCGCGATGACAGGCAGCAACCATCGGGTTGGCGCGAAAAGCAGCAGGCTGATCGCCAGCGGCGCAAGTAGCAGTGCGGTAAGGATGCGTTGTTTCACGCCTTGGTGTCCGGAATAGGGTCGCTGACCCGTCCAAATCGACGTTCCCGCTGCGCGAAGTCATCCAGCGCGGCTTGCAGAACCTCGACCGTCAGATCAGGCCACAGGGTTTCGGTGAAATACAGTTCGGTGTAGGCCAGCTGCCACAACAGGAAGTTGCTGATCCGGTGATCGCCACCGGTACGGATGAACAGATCGGGTGCAGGCAGCTCGGACAGTGAAACGTGCTGGTCGACCAGCGACTCGTCAATCTGCTCGATGCGGATCTCGCCAGCGCTCAGCTTTCGGGCGATTGATCGCATTGCCTGGGTGATGTCCCAGCGGCCGCCGTAGCTCGCGGCGATGCACAGATTCAGGCGCTGGTTGTCACGCGTGTGAATCTCCGCGTGATCCATGCGGGCCTGCAGTTCGGGCGAAAAGTCTTCTCGTGCGCCGATGAAGCGAAGGCGCACGCCGCGCCGATGCAGTTCTTCCAGTTCGCGATCCAGTACGCGCAGGAACAGGCTCATCAACGCCGACACTTCATCGGGCGGTCGGTGCCAGTTTTCGCTCGAAAACGCGAACAGCGTCAGTGTCTCGATACCTTGCGAAAGACAGAAATCGATACTGAGGTTGACGGCGCGCGCGCCAGCCCGGTGTCCCAGCGTTCGTGGGCGGTGACGCGCCTTTGCCCATCGCCCGTTGCCATCCATGATGATGGCAACGTGGGCGGGCTTGGGCAGCCGGCTATGGGAAGGCGGTTGGCTCATGCCGGGTCCGGCAGCGAGGCTCAAACAGCCATCAACTCGTCTTCTTTGGCCTTGGTGACAGCGTCGACGTCCTTGACGGCCTTGTCGGTGAGCACCTGGATGTCGGTTTCGGCGCGACGCTCTTCGTCTTCGCTGATCGCCTTTTCCTTCAGGAGCTCCTTGACCTGATGCATGGCATCACGGCGGATGTTGCGGATCGCGACCTTGGTGTTCTCGCCTTCGCCCGCGACATGCTTGGCCAGCTCCTTGCGGCGCTCTTCGGTCAGCGGTGGCAGGTTGATACGGATGACCTGCCCAGCGGTATTCGGGGTCAGGCCAAGGTCCGAGGCGAAAATCGCTTTTTCCACGGCAGCCACCATGGGCTTTTCCCACGGCGTGATGGTGATCGAGCGTGCGTCGGCGATGGCAACCGTTGCCACCTGCGACAGCGGCATGTCAGAACCGTAGTAGTTCACCTTGATGTTGTCCACGAGCGCGGTCGATGCGCGCCCGGTGCGCAACTTGGTGAGTTCGAAGCGCAGCCCTTCAATGCTCTTCTGCATGCGCGCCTGGGCGTCTTTCTTGATGTCATTGATCATGGCGGGGGCCTGGTAGTCCTGGTTGGAGGGCGATTATAGGTGCGGAAACAGGGCGGCACGTGGCCCGGATCAGCCGCGGTCCACCAGCGTGCCAATCGGGTCGCCCTGCAAAATCCGCATCAAGTCGCCGGGGCGGGTCATGTCGTAGATGCGCATTGGCATGCCGTAGTCACGGCAGAGTGCGATGGCGGCCGTGTCCATGACCTGCAGATTGCGCGCGATCACGTCGTCGTAGGTCAGATGCTCGTAGCGCTTGGCGTTGGGATTTTTCTTGGGGTCGCTGTCGTACACCCCATCCACTTTAGTGGCCTTGAGCATCAGGTCCGCGTTGATTTCGACGGCACGCAGGGCGGCAGCCGAATCGGTGGTGAAAAACGGGTTGCCCGTGCCTGCGGCGAAAATCGCGATGCGGCCTTTTTCCAGGTGGCGTACCGCGCGACGACGGATGTAGTCCTCGGCGACGGCGTTGATCTTCACTGCGCTCATCACGCGGGCGTACGCGCCCTGCTTTTCCAGCGCATCCTGCATCGCCAGCGCGTTCATGATGGTCGCCAGCATTCCCATGTGATCGCCGGTCACTCGGTCCATGCCGCCAGCCGCCAGGCCCGCACCACGGAAAATGTTGCCGCCGCCGATGACCAGGCCAATCTGTGCGCCGGCCTTGTTGACCTCGATGACCTCGGCGGCGATCCGACTGATGACATCGGGATCGATTCCATAGTCGAAGCGACCCATCAGGGCCTCGCCGGAAAGTTTCAGAAGCACGCGCCGGTATTGCAAAGGTCGGGTATTCATGGCGTGACTCCTGTCTGGGCAAACCGCCGCATTGTAGTGCAAGCCGCTACTGCGCGTCCCATCGAATCCGCGCGACGATTCGGCTGACGTCGTCGTATCGGGCTATCCGGGCGGCACGTCCTGGCAGATACACGCGTCGCTCGTGCACAGGCAAACCCGGTTTCGTCCGCCATCCTTGGCGTGATAGAGCGCCTTGTCGGCGTTGCGCATCAGGCTGCTGCGATCACTGGCATGGGGGCCCAGACCGGCAATCCCGATACTCACGGTCAGGTGGCGCGCTTCGCCGCCGAGCATGAAGGTCTCGGCAGCAATGGCCTCGCGCAGGCTGTTGGCAAACCGCGTGGCGTTCTCGGCAGCGGTTTCCGGCAGCACGATGGCAAATTCTTCGCCGCCGATTCGGGCGGCCAGATCCTCCCGTCGCAGGTTGCCGCGGATCACCGCCGCCATCTGTTTCAGCACCAGATCGCCCGCGATGTGGCCAAACTGGTCGTTGACGGGCTTGAAGTGATCAATGTCGATGAGGCACAGCGACATGTCGCGCGCGTGGCGCAGCGAGCGCACGATCTCGACGTCGATCTGCGCTGCGAAATGACGACGGTTGGCGAGTTCGGTCAGCCCGTCTTGAGTGGCGAGCTGATAGACCTCCTCGTGGTAGCGCGCTTCGAGGCTCTCATGGCTGATGAACTTGAGCAGGGTTTCACCAATCGTGAGGTGATCGCCATCGCGCAGTTCCATGCGCTCAACAGGTCGATCATTGACCCGCGTGCGGTTGGTGGCACCCAAGTCGCGGACCCAGTAGCGCCCATCCTCGCGCCAGACTTCGCAGTGGCGTCGGGAGATGCTCGGATGGGCGATCAACAGGGTGCAGTCCGGTGCGCGGCCGATCCTGACGATTTCTTCGCGCACATCCTGGCGCTTTCCCAGACCTTCGCCGTGAATCACCACCAGACAGGCAGAGCTGGGCATGGGTGACAAGGGCCCCGGACTGAAAACGGTGCGCTGGGTGGTTGGGTGCTCGTGCATAGGCGGACTTCGACCCGGAGAATGCCAAACTATTCGCGAAGCGGCGGCCAAGCCTATCATCCGCCCTGCCCACCGACTTGGCAGACGTTCGCCCATGAACGGCCCGCACCACAAGCCCGAAAATCAGCATGTCTGCGATGCCCAGGCGGATCTGGCGACGCCAACCGTGGCGATGCCGGTGGCCGATGGCGCGGTCGATTCGGATCAGACCTGGCCTCCGGGCATGCGTCTTGGCGACTACCGGATCGACAGCTTGGTCGCGGCGGGCGGCATGGGCGAGGTGTATCGCGCCACCCAGTTGCGACCGGTGCAGCGCACGGTGGCGATCAAGCGCCTGAAGACCCGCCAGCTCGACCTTCGACAACGGGCCTGGTTCGAGCTGGAGCGACAGTTGCTCGCGCAGATGCAGCATCCTGCAATCGCCCAGTTGTTCGATGCAGGTACGCTGGATGACGGCACGCCCTTTCTGGTCATGGAATACATCGAGGGTGTGCCGTTGACGCATTTCTGTCGCGAACACCAACTCCCTCTGGCCGCACGCATCGATTTGTTCCTGCAGTTGCTGGAAGGCGTGCAGCATGCTCATCAGCGCGGCGTCATCCACCGTGATCTCAAGCCCGCCAATGTGCTGGTGATCGGCAATGAGCGACCGCACCCGAAGCTGATCGATTTCGGGATCGCCAGCTCGGAAGGCCACACCGACGGTCAGGCGGGAACGCCGGAGTACATGAGCCCGGAGCAGTCGGATTCCACACTCGGCGCGCTGGACATTCGCAGCGACATCTACTCGCTGGGGGTGATGCTGTTCGAACTGCTGACTGGCGAACGCCCGGCGCGCAGCTCTCGCGAATGGGCGGCACACACGCAGAGCCAGCCGATGACAAGGGCATCGGAAGGACTTGCGAAACGCGAACCGGGAACGCAAAAGCGGTGGGCCGCAGCGATGCGGATGCCGTTGCGACGACTGACGCAGACCTTACGCGGCGAGTTGGACTGGGTCGTGATGCGCGCGACCGCATTGGATCGTGCCGACCGCTATCCGACGGTCGCCGCTTTGGCAGACGATCTGCAGCGATTCTTGCGCAAGCAGCCCTTGGTTGCGCACCCCGGTGGTCGCGCCTATCGCGCACGCAAGTTTGCTCGCCGTCACGCCTTGGCACTGGCCAGTGGCGTGAGCGTCGTGCTCGCGCTGGTGGTCGGCTTGAGTTTGGCGTTGCTGGGACTGCGCGAGGCGCGCGAGCAGCGCGCCGAGGCTGAGGCGCGTGGGCAGCAGCTTCAGCAGGTCGTCAGTTTTCAGAAGCGCATGCTGGCCGCGCTTGATCCCGGCGCGTTGGGGCAGGGCATGTTGTCGATCCAGCGCGAATTGATCGCGCGTACACCCGCCTGGCAGGCGATGGACGAGCAGGCCCGGGTCGGCCTGCTGCGGGCGATTGAGCTGACCGATCCGGTTGATCTCGCCCGCAACGTTCTGGATCGGCAGATCCTGCAGCAAGCCTTGGGCACCATCGAACGTGATTTCAACGCGCAACCGGTGCTGGCCGACGAGTTGCGCGGCAGTGTGGCCGATACCTATGAAGGCATCGGCAATGCGCGTGCGGCGGCGGATTTGCTGGGTCAGCGGGTTGCCGTCGACACCGAGCGCTATGGTGAGCGTGATCCACGTCGTCTGGAAACGCTCGGGCGCTGGATCGTTGCCTTGCAGGCCTCCGGCCAGATCAAGGAGGCGCAACAAGCCGCGGCGCTCGCCGATGCCGGTCTGGATGCGCTGGATCATCTGCCGAGACCATGGATCGATCTGCAGGCGGCATTGGCCCAGGTGGAGATGGATGCCGGGCGTTTTGCCGAGGCCGAAGGCCGTCTTGCCTCGGCCCTGCAGCGGATGACCGATCCGACGCTGAGCGGAGATCAATTGCTGCGCGCCAAACTGCTGTCCCGTCATGCGCTCGCTCTGCTCCGCCTGAATCGCGTGGACGAAGCGCGGGAGCAAAGCGAAGCCACCCTGAACGCACTGCCTGCTGACGCTGTGTTGACGCTTGAACAGATGCAGACCCTGAACAACCTGATTCCCGTTCGCGCCGAAATGGGCGATGTGGAAGGCGCGCTGGCGATCAGCGAGCGATTGTTCGATCGATCACAGTCGCTGCTGGGGCGAGAGCACCCCTTCAGCCTGCTGCAATTGAGCAATTCCGGAACCAGTCTGGTGCGTCTGCAGCGTTACGGCGAGGCCAATCTGCTGTTACGACAAGTGGTCGATCTGCGTGATCGGATACTGGGGCCACGACATCCACTGAGTTTGCGTGCGCGGGGCAATCTGGCCGCATCCCTGGCGCGTGCGGTACAGGATGATGAGCCCAGTCCGGCGCGCACGGCGGCCTTGCAGGAAGCGGTCGTGCTGTTGCGCGAGGTGGCGGCGGCACGCGTCGACCTGCTCGGGCCGCGTCATCCCGACACCCTGCAGTCGATCGCCAGCGTGGCCTCGGTGTTGGGCTTTCTCGGCGACCCCGGCGAAGCGCTGGGCCTGGTTGACGGGGTGGTGGAAATTCGCGCGGCGGATCTGGGAGAAGACCATCCCGAAACGCTAAATGTCATCGAACTGCGAGGGCGACTTCAGGCTCAGGCCGGGCGCTTGAAAGCGGCGCGGCGGGACTTTCTCAACGTATTGAATGGTCGTCGGGCGACGCTTGAGGAGGGTCATCCGCAAATTCTGTCGGCAGCCTGGAATCTCGCCGAATTGCCTGTGGCCGCCTTGACGTCTGCAGACATCGCGTTATTGCGTGACGAGGTGTTTGCGCCCTTGCTCGCGATGGAAGTCGACTCGCTGCAGGCCTCGGTGCGAGCCCAACGCGACCGCGTGCGACAGTGGGTGGCAGCGCACTGACGCCGCCACGTCCACTGCCGTGGAACACGCCGCAGGACGAAGGCTCAACGATCGCGCGCGGCCTCGGCGGCGACCTGCGGGTCGCTGACGGTACGTCGTGCCAACTGGGCTTCGCGGTGTGCGATGTAGGCATTGGCGGCGAGGATGATCAGACTTCCAGCAATGACCCAGGCGTCCATCGGCTCGTCGAACAGCCAAATCCCCGCAGCGACGACCAAAGGCATCTGCAGGAAACTGATCGGGGTCAGGAATGAGGCATCGGCCATGCGCAAGGCGCGGGTCCAGCACAGGTGCCCCAGCGTGCCGAACATACCTGCCAGCACGATCCACAACCAGATGATGCCCACCGGCCACTGCCAGACGAATAGTGCGGGCAGCAGCGACATGGGAACCCAGATCAGGGTGGTGAACAGCACGATGGCATCCGGCTTCTCGGTGCGCGATAGAAACTTGATGCTGATCGCGACCGTTCCGCTCAAAGCGGCGGACAGCACGGCGATCCAGGCCCCCTGATTGAAGTCGGTGCCGGGGCGGAGAATGACCAGCACCCCGACGAAACCGATCAGGACGGCGGTCCAGCGTCGCGCGCGGACCACTTCGCCGAGGACCAGCACGGCGCCGATGGTGACGAACAATGGCGTCGCGTAAGACAGCGCGACCGCCTGCGCCAGCGGCAGGTTCACGATGGCCCAGAAGCCCGCCAGCATCGACGCGATACCGATCAGGCAGCGCAGCACATAGAAGCGCAGCTTGTCGGTCTTGAGCAGGCTGGGACCATGTTGAATCAGAAGTGGAAGCGCGAACACGAGACCGAACAGATTGCGGAAAAAGGCGATCTCGAAAGGATGCAACTGACGGCTGGCCAGACGTATCCACACCGCCATCAGCCCGAAGAACACGGTGCTGACGGCCATCCACGCGACCGCCTGCCACAGGGTACGACTGGCCTGCTGACCACGCGCGATGGCGTCGTCGTCGCTCATGTCGCGGTATCGCTGAACACGACCGGTTCGCGCTCCAGCGTCAGCCCGAATCGCTGCTGGACCGAAGTCGTGATGTCCGCGGCCAGAGCCAGAATGTCCTGCGCCCGTCCGCCGCCATGATTGACCAGCACCAGTGCATGGCGATCCGAGACGCCGACCGCTGCTCGACGATGTCCTTTCCAGCCACAGGCTTCGATCATCCACGCCGCCGACACCTTGCGTTCGTCTGAGTCGGCGACCGGGAAGATCGGCATTGACGGCCAGTCGCGCGCCAGTTGGTTCGCGATGGTGGCGCTGATCTGCGGATTCTTGAAGAAGCTGCCGGCATTGCCCTGTTCGACAGGATCGGGCAGTTTGCGGCGACGAATTGCGGCGATGGCATTGGCTACCTGCGCAGGGCTCGCCGCGCCTGGAGACACAATGCCCGCTTCACGCAGCGTCGCTTCTACACCGGGATAGTCGATACGCGGCTGACCGCTGCGGCGCAGGTGAAGACTGACGCGGCGGATCAGCCATCGTCCCGGCTCGCGCTTGAACCGGCTGTCGCGATAGCCAAACTCGCACGCGTCCGCGTTGAATACCTGCGGTCGTGCGGATTGCAGGTCGATGGCGTCGACGGCGGTCACGCACGAGGCGATCTCGCTGCCGTAGGCGCCGATGTTCTGTACCGGCGCGGCGCCCACCGTGCCCGGAATCAGGCTCAGATTCTCGATGCCCCACAGACCCGCTCGCGCGCAGTGCTCGACCAGCGCATACCATGGTTCGCCCGCCTCGGCATGGACCAGCGCGTCGCCGTCCGGCAAGGCCTCGATGCGGATTCCGCGCGTGGCGATCTGCAGGATGGGCGCTTCGATCACCTCGTCCAGCAGGACATTGCTGCCGCCGCCCAGCACGAGAATTGGCAGTTTCCGTTTGTTCGCATACTGAGCCGCCGCACTGGCGGCATCGCTCACCTGGTTTCGCTCGGTCACGCGCATCAGCCAGCGCGCTTGCGAGGCAAATCCAAAGGTGTTGGCGTCGCGCAGCGGGACGTTACTCAGGAGGGCGGGGAAGGGCATCAACTACTTCGGGGTGAGGCCATTTCGCGGCGACGTCGGATGGCCTCGACGCAGTCACGGATCAGCGGTGCGCCATGGTAGATGAAGCCGGTGTACAACTGCACCAGCGATGCGCCAGCGGCGATTTTTCCCACCGCATCGGCGCCCGAATGGATGCCGCCGACGCCGATCACCGGGATCGACGAGGGTAGGTGGGCACGCAGGTGGCGCAGAACCTGGGTGGAACGACCATAAAGCGGTTTGCCCGACAGCCCACCTGCCTCCTTGGCGTGCACATGCCCCTGCACGGGAAGTCGATCCACCGTGGTGTTGGTGGCAATCACGCCATCGACACGACTGGCCGCGAGGATCATGCACATCGACTCCAGTTGCGAATCGCTGAGGTCGGGGGCGATCTTCACCAGCACCGGTGTGCGCTTGCGATGCTGGGCTGCCAGTTTTTCCTGCGTATCGCGCAGTCGACTCAGCAGACGATGCAGTTCGTCCGCATTCTGCAGCTCGCGCAAGCCCTGCGTGTTGGGCGAAGAGATGTTCACCGTGACGTAGTGCGCGGCCGGGTAGACGCGCTCCAGACAGTAACGGTAGTCGTCGAACGCCTTCTCGTTGGGCGTGTCCTTGTTTTTGCCGATATTGATGCCGAGCACACCCTTGTACCGACTGCGATCGACGTTCTGAAGCAGGGCGTTCACGCCGAGATTATTGAATCCCATGCGGTTGATGATTGCCGCGTGTTGCTTCAGTCGGAACAGGCGTGGCTTGGGATTGCCTTCCTGCGGTCGGGGCGTGGTGGTGCCGATTTCCAGAAAGCCGAAGCCCAGTGCACCCAGCGCATCGATGTGCGCCCCATCCTTGTCCAGTCCGGCGGCCAGTCCGACCGGGTTGCTGAACTCGATGTCCCAGAGTTTGGTGGTGCAGGGTTTGACGCGGGGCGCAACCAGCCTAATCAGGCCAAGCGCGTGCACTTTGTCCAGTTGCGCCAGGGCAAGATCATGGGCGCGTTCGGGGTCAAGCGAGAAAAGTAATGGCCGAACGAACGAATACATGCGGTAGTCCAAGCAGGTTCAAGTGATATTCCACCCACGTCAGATCGGCACGCAGGGTACCGAAAGGCGAGGTCATCTGATGGACGGTCGCTCCCCAGCGCCTGTCCTCCCCTGCTACCTAGTCGCTCGAACTAGGCAAAACCCATCACTGAATTTTGCAATCGGAGCTTAGCGGCTTTTTCGCCGCGTTGCGTCAAGACCATGGCGATGCAGCAGGGCGGCGGACACGCGGTCCGACGCCCTGCTACTTGTTCACAGATCGAACTTGATGCCTTGCGCCAGCGGCAGCGAATTCGAGTAATTGATCGTGTTGGTCTGACGGCGCATGTAGGCCTTCCAGGCATCCGAGCCGGATTCGCGCCCACCGCCGGTTTCCTTCTCGCCGCCGAACGCGCCGCCAATTTCCGCGCCCGAGGTGCCGATGTTGACGTTGGCGATGCCGCAGTCCGAGCCTGCTGCTGACAGGAACTGCTCGGCGGCCTTCAGGTTCAGCGTGAAAATCGCCGACGACAGGCCCTGCGGCACGGCGTTCTGCAGATCGATGGCCTCGTCCAGCGTATCGAACGGCATCACGTAGAGGATCGGTGCGAAGGTTTCGGTCTGCACGACTTCGCTGTCATTGCTGACGCCGGTAACGATGGCCGGGGTGACGAAGTTGCCGGGTCGATCCAGCTTGACGCCACCGTGCACGGTGCCGCCCAGCGAACGCGCCTTGTCGAGCATGCCGAGGAAGCGTTGCACCGAGGCCTGATCGGTCAATGGGCCCATCAGCGTGGCCGGATGGGTCGGATCGCCGATCTTGGCCTCGACTTGCTTGTAGGCCGCCAACAGGCGCGGCAGGATTTCGTCCATCCGCGAGCGATGCACGAACAGGCGACGCGTCGTCGTGCAACGCTGGCCTGCCGTACCGACCGCACCGAACACGATGGCCGGAATGGCCAGCTTCAGATCGGCGGTTTCGTCGACGATGATCGCGTTGTTGCCGCCCAGTTCCAGCAAGGAGCGGCCCATACGCTGGGCGACGCGCTCACCGACCAGACGGCCCACCTTGGTCGAACCGGTGAAGCTGATCAGCGGGATGCGGTGGTCATCGACAAACTTCTGCGCCAGTTCGGTGCCGGCATCGTTGAACAGGAAGAAAATGTCGGGGAAACCGCCCGCGCGCAGCGCTTCGTTGCAGATTTTCATTGCCGCCACTGCGGACAGCGGCACCTTGGGCGAGGGCTTCCAGATCGTGATGTTGCCGCAGATTGCCGACAGGAAACTGTTCCATGCCCACACCGCGACCGGGAAGTTGAATGCACTGATGACGCCGACGATGCCCAGCGGCTGCCATTGCTCGTACATGCGATGACCGGGGCGCTCGGAATGCATGGTGTAGCCGTACAACATGCGCGACTGGCCGACAGCGAAGTCGGCGATGTCGATCATTTCCTGCACTTCGCCATCGCCTTCCGGCTTGATCTTGCCCATCTCCAGCGCAACCAGGCTGCCCAGGGCATCCTTGTGCTGGCGCAGTGCTTCGCCGCACAGCCGAACGGCCTCGCCACGACGCGGTGCGGGCGTGGTGCGCCAGACTTTGAACGCGGCCTGCGCGCGCTGCATGATCAACTCGTAGTCGGCCTCGGAACTGGCCTGGACCCGCGCAATGACTTCATTGCTGCTGGGATTGATGGGCTCCAGCACACCGGCATCCGAGGTCTTCGACCACTCGCCATTGCCAAGATAGGTGCCAGAGTTGCTGTCGGCCAAGCCGAGCGCCTGCAGGATATGCGCTGCCATAGAGATTCCTTGTCGAACGGGGGACGTATTGCAAAGGTGCAGCGACCAGGGTGGCTGCGTGCGCTTAGTTTAACAGTCTGCGATGAACGCCCGCGCTGCCGACGCCGGTCGGTCCCGGGTAGGGAAGCCACCGCTGCGCTTTGCCGACACCCTGACTCAACGCCGTCGGGTCGGGGCAACGCGCTCTGCACCGTGGTGCGCGATGCGCTCTCGGGAGCCAGCGATCAAAACGCCTCGCGCTCGGCCTCCAGGTAGGCCAGGCTGGTGTACTTGCCGATGTTGTCGTCGAAGCCTTGCATCGACCCTGCGCGTGCCGCGACGCGCGGGTCTTGCAACACCAATGCCTTGACCTGATCGAGTGGCGTGCCATCTTCGACCGCCTTGACGCAGGTTTCCCAGATGCCTCTCAGGAAACTGCCATAGCTCCGCAACAGATCCTTGCTGGGCAGACCATGGCCGGGTAGCCAGAGCTGCTCGCCTGCAGCGGCGCTGAGCGCGTCGAAATACGCGAAGGTGCCGGGATAGCTGCCATCGTCCATGTTGGCGATGCGATTGCCCATGGCGATGTCGCCCACCTGGGTGACCTGGTCTTCGATCACTTCAACGCTCAGGTCCGCCGTCGTATGCGCGTGGCCGTAGAAGTGCATGCGCAACGTGACATCGCCAAACGAAATCGTCTGTCCGTGTTCCACCGCGCGGTTTGGCGCAACGACCACGGTGCCTGCGGTGGCGTGCTCGGTCCATTGCTCCAGCGCCTGCTGCCAGAGCTTGCCGTCATAGCTTTGGATTCGCTCAATGGTCGGCTGCAGCGCATAGATCGGCAAATCGCTGCCGAATGCTTCGGCGAAGGCCTGATTTCCCAGCCAGTGGTCGCCGTGAAAATGACTGTTGAACACCGCAACGACCGGCCTCTCGGTGACCGTGCGGATCATCCGGATCGCCATCTGGCCAATCTGCAGGGAAGAGCCGGAGTCCAGCACGACCACACCGTCACGCGTCACCACAAAGAAGACGTTCGACATCATTCCCTGATTGCGCGCCGTGGGAAAACCGTCTTGGGCAAAGATCATCCAGACATGCTCGGACACTTGTTGTGGCTTGATGTCGGGCAACGGAGGGCCCACAGGTCGGGCCACAGGTTCGGACGCTGACAACAGACCTGGCAGCAGTGCGCCGAGCGTTGACAAACCTGTCAGCATCGACACGGTTGCCAGTGCTTGTCTGCGATCCTGTCGCACTGATTCCTGCGGGGGGGCATGTCGCGCCTGACGCATGGGTTTTCCTCGGGAGGCGATTCTGGTCCACTATAATTGACGTGTGCTCGCTGCCGAATACCGGCGATGTTTCCGTCGACACCGACCGATACTTGGCTTTCGAACGTCGTGATCGAGCCGTGATCGGGGAGATTTCTGCCATTGAAAGCCGCCCTGTGACACGTGGCGATGTCTCAGCGTTGTGGTCCATACG
>Ga0209066_10005378_pt1 | contig 13525 bp, 13 predicted proteins | sample All_14_2_FD_187198 | JGI IMG/M metagenome (GOLD analysis project Ga0209066, IMG submission 187198) | Freshwater microbial communities in response to fracking from Pennsylvania, USA - Allegheny Zone_MetaG_DW_15 (SPAdes) (version 2) ...
GAACTGGCCGCCCCGGAACAATCCCGTCTGCTCGAACAACTCGCCCGCCTGCAGGATCGCCTGCAACGCCAGAGCACGCGCCGGCTTGCCGACCGCCAGCAGGCGCTCGACTGGCTGCGCAGCCGCCTGGTCCACCCGGCCGAGCGCATCGCCAGCCAGCGCCGGGCGATCGACCAGCTCACCGGCCGTCTACGCCGCGCACTGATCACCACAACCCAGCAGCAACGCCTGCGTCTGGCCGCACTCAGCCAGCGGACCGCGACCGCGGCACCGCAAACGGCCGACCGCCACCAGACGCTGGACCAACTGTCCCGGCGCCTCGCCCAGGCCGCCCACTGGCAGGCAGCGCAACGGCAGATGAAACTAAATGCGCTGGCTGCCGGTCTGAAACAACTGGACCCGCAAGCCGTGCTGTCGCGCGGTTACGCACTGGTCATCGGGCCGGACGGCCGGGCACTGCGTGATAATCTTGCGGTCAACCCCGGCGATCGGCTGAAAATCCGTCTTGCCCATGGGAAACTCGATGCCACGGTGCTGCCGGTTGTGGCACCGGACAAAGCTGAATAGAATTTTTGCTTCACCCCCGCTTCACCCTCAATAACCAACGGAGAAAATAAATGGAACATCAACTGCCCGCCCTGCCCTTTGCCAAAGACGCGCTTGCCCCGCACATGTCCGCCGAGACCTTCGACTACCACTACAGCAAGCACCACAATGCCTACGTGGTCAATCTGAACAACCTGATCAAGGGCACCGAGTACGAAGCCCTCGACCTCGAAGCCATCGTCAAGAAAGCACCGGCTGGCGGCATCTACAACAACGCCGCCCAGGTCTGGAACCACACCTTCTTCTGGAACTGTCTGACCCCGAACGGCGGCGGCGCCCCGAGCGGTGCCCTGGCTGACGCAATCAATGCCAAGTGGGGCTCGCTGGATGCCTTCAAGACCGCCTTCCAGACCTCCGCCGTCGGCAACTTCGGTTCCGGCTGGACCTGGCTGGTGAAGAAGGCCGACGGTTCCGTCGACATCGTCAACATGGGCGCCGCCGGCACCCCGCTGACCACCGGCGACAAGGCCCTGCTGTGCGTTGACGTCTGGGAACACGCCTACTACATCGACTACCGCAACCTGCGCCCGAAGTTCGTCGAAACCTTCCTGAACAACCTGGTCAACTGGTCGTTCGCCGAGGCCAACTTCGCCGGCTGATCCTTCCATGAATTGCCAGTAGCAAATCGGGGAAGCCAGGTGCTTCCCCTTTTTCTTGCCCCCAGCCATTTGCGCTTGCCCAGAATCTGACCCGCATCTGCATCAGGAAATCCGGACTATCACCACGGTTTTACCGATTACCGCCGGGCGCTGTCATCGAATACGATAGCGCACGCGTTTTTCCCGATACTGCACACTTCAAATCAGGCACCAATGACTCCTGCCATCGACAGTTTCGCCACACCGTCCATGTGGGCTGGCTTCATCGTTTTCGTTCTGGCAATGCTGGCGCTGGATCTGTTCGTATTTGGCGGGCGCAAGGCCCACCGGGTCTCGGTCAAGGAGGCGCTGGCCTGGGTTATCGCCTGGATATGCCTGGCCCTGACTTTTGCCGGACTGCTCTGGTGGTACCTGAACGATACCCAAGGCGCTGAAATTGCCCAGCGCAAGACCCTCGAATTCCTCGCCGGCTACCTGATCGAACAATCGCTGTCCGTCGACAACATGTTCGTTTTCGTGATGATCTTCACCTATTTCGCGGTCCCGCCGGAATTGCAGCGGCGCGTACTGCTTTACGGCGTCCTGGGGGCAATCATCATGCGTGCCGGCATGATTCTGGCCGGCGTCTGGCTGGTGAACCAGTTCGCCTGGATTCTCTATGTCTTTGGTGCCTTCCTGGTAATCACCGGCATCAAGATGCTGATTTTTGCCGAGTCCGAACCCGATCTCGAACAAAACCCGCTCCTGCGCTGGCTGCGTAGTCACCTGCGCATCACCAGCGGCTTCCACGGCGAATCGTTTTTCGTGCGCCAGAATGGTTTGCTCTGGGCAACGCCGATGTTCCTGGTCTTGATCCTGATCGAAACCAGCGACGTCATTTTCGCCGTCGATAGCATTCCGGCGATTTTTGCGGTGACGACCGACCCATTCATTGTCTTCACGTCGAACATCTTTGCCATCATGGGGTTGCGTGCGCTCTACTTCCTGCTCGCCGACATGGCCGACCGTTTTCATTTGCTCAAATACGGTCTGGCCATCGTATTGGTCTTCATTGGCGGGAAAATGCTGGCCATGCCCTGGTATCACATGCCAATCCAGTGGTCGCTGAGCATCGTTGGCATCATCATCGCAACCTCGGTGGCAGCCAGCCTGATGCTGTCAAAAAACAAACATGAATCTGCGGGAGAAAGTTCATGAACAGCGAAACACGAAGCACGCCGCCATCGCCGTGCCTGCAGGAGCGCGACGACATCGGGCGGCTGACTCGCCTGGTCTTCGACGGCACGCCATCATCCGCCTCAGGGCAGGGAAATGCATGGCTGATTGCGGTTGATGGATCGGCACATGCACTGAGAGCTGTCGCGGAATTCATCAAGCTGGCCGAGCAATTGAAAAGTTGCCGCCTCCACATCGTCAATGTTCAACACTGGCTGAGCAAGGAAGCGGCCGAAACCGGGCTGATCGAGCGGGGCTGGCCAGCAACTGAAGCAGCGGTCGGACTCATCGCAGCCAAAGGTCTGCCATGGCAGTTGCACCTGACCATGGGCGCCCCTGCCGAGTCGATTGTTGCCCTCGCCAGCAAACTAGGTTGCAGCCATATCGTGGTCGGCAATCGCGGACTGGGTGCCACCGAAAGCCTGCTCACCGGCTCGATCACGCGCAAGGTGATCGAACTTGCACCGATGTCCGTGCTGGTAGTACCGTAGAAACTCGCCGCCGCGACACAAGGACGCAAGCGAAAACAAGCACCACGACAGAAAATCGACGGCAATGAAAATACTTCTGGTGGAAGACGACCCCCTCATTGCTGCAGGCATCGTGACCGGCTTGCGCAATGCGTCATTTGTTGTCGATTGGGCCCAGGATGGACAGGATGCGGAAAACGCCCTGATCCTGCAAGAATACGGACTGCTGATCCTTGATCTGGGCCTCCCCCGCATGAGCGGATTGGAGCTGCTGGGCAAGTTGCGCGGCGCCGGCAACCACATTCCGGTTCTGGTGGTGACCGCCCGTGGCATGCTCGACGAACGGGTCAGCGGCCTGAATGCCGGGGCTGACGACTATCTGGTCAAGCCGTTCAGCCTTGACGAGCTGGTCGCCCGGGTATTCGCACTGCGCCGTCGCGCCCAGGGCTGGAGCAGCAGCGAGTTGCAACTCGGCAAGCTTGCCGTCGATCCGAGAAAACGCCAGGTGCGCCTGGGGGATCAGGAAATCCACCTGTCGGACAGGGAGTTCCGGCTGCTGATGGCCCTGATCGAAGTTCCGGGCCAGGTGTTCAGCATCACCCAGCTGGAGGAGCGCCTGTACGGCTGGGGTGAGGAAATCGCCAGCAATTCGATTGAGGTACAACTGCACCGGCTGCGCAAGAAGCTTGGCAAGGACTGGATCCGCAACATCCGCGGTATCGGCTTCAAACTCGTCGAGCCGTCGTGAACTCGATCCTGACCCGCCTGCTCGCCTGGCAGATCGGCACCCTGATCGTTACCGCCGCTTTCATCACCGCCCTGACCTACCAGTTGTCCTGGAGCCAATTCAGCCGCGACCGCGACCGTTCACTGGAACAGGTGGCCTGGGCGGTCATGCGTCACCACGGCATGCACCCGGAAATCTACGACCTGTCAAAAAGCCACCAGAGCATCATCAGCCAAGTCTGGAACGACCGGGGCGAACTGATTTTTGCCTCCCGCCCCGACCTGCCGATGCCACTGCAGAAGCCGGGACTCAACACATTCACCTGGCAGGACGAGGAATGGCACGCAATGGTCGTCAACGACCGCGGCATCACCGTCCAGATCGCCAATCAGGCGAATGCACGCGCACTGTGGTTCCGCGAATTCGGCTCCGCGCTGATCGTCCCGTTCTCGGTACTCGTCATCCTCATGGGCAGTTTCATCACGATTGCCGCAACCCAGGCCCTCCAGCCGCTGCGCCAGTTGCGCAAGGAAATCCAGCAGCGCAATCCGGATTTCCTCTCGCCGCTGCCGAGTGGCCAGTATCCGGACGAAATGCTGGTCATCGTCGATGCGCTCAACGACATGCTGGCCCAACTTGACCAGGCCTTGCTCGCCCGCCAGCGCTTCATCGCCGACGCTGCCCACGAATTGCGCACGCCACTGACGGCGGTCCAGCTCAACGCCGACATCGCCCTCGGCGAACCCGAAGGGCACACTCGCGACGAGGCACTGAAAAATCTCCGGCGCGGCGTCGAACGTGCCACCCACCTGGCCAACCAGTTGCTGCACCTGGCCCGCTTCGACCCCCAGTTCACCACCCAACGCAGCCTTTCTACGGTCGACCTCGTCGAACTGGCAAAAACCGAAATCATTGAACACGACATCTTCGCCGCCAACAAGCAAATCGACCTCGGTCTGGCAGTCAGCGGCGACGTCAGCCTCGAAGGCGACCGGGAAGCCCTGCGCATCGTGCTCTCCAACCTGATCGACAACGCCATCCGTTACACCCCGAAAAACGGTTGCATCGACGTCAGCATTTCCAGCGCCCCCGACGCGATCGAACTCGCCGTCATCGACAATGGCCCCGGCATCCCCGCCAACGAGCGCGAGCGTGTCTTTGAAGCCTTCTGCCGCCTGACCAGCGCCACCCCGGGCAGCGGCCTTGGTCTGGCCATCACCCGTGAAATCGTCCGCCAGCACCGGGGCCGGATCGCGCTTGATGACAGCCCTGGCGGCGGCCTGAGTGTGCGCGTCACACTGCCCCGCAAGCAGTCCTGAACAATCTGCCCACCATAAGTCTTTTGTAAGCTCGACCGCGCGATCATGCAAATCGTTGCATGAATGTAACCGTTACAACAACGCGAGGAGGTGGACCATGTCTCAAGAAATTTATGCCCGGATACGGGCAAATCCCAAATACCAGCAACTCAGAAAAACACGTAATGCTTACGGCTGGGTAATGACCCTGCTGATACTGGTCGTGTACTACGGCTACATCGCCCTGATCGCTTTCGACAAGAGCTTCCTTGCGCAGCCGCTGAACGCGGAAGGCGTGACCACCATCGGCATCCCTATCGGGGTCGGCGTCATCCTGTTCACCGTCGTCATTACCGGCATTTACGTTCGCCGTGCCAACAGCGAATTCGATGCCCTCAAGCAGAAACTCATCGAGGAGTGCCAATAATGGTGCATTGGATCAAACAATGGGCCGGCGCATTTGCGTTGCTGGCACTGGCCGGTGCGGCAGTAGCCGCAGGCGCGGATCTCGGCCAGGCCGAGAAGCAGCCGACCAACTGGACGGCAATTGCGATGTTCGGGATGTTCGTTGCCGGAACGCTGTACATCACCAAGTGGGCTGCCGCCAAAACCAAATCGGCAGCTGACTTTTACACCGGCGGTGGCGGCATCACCGGTTTCCAGAATGGTCTGGCCATTGCGGGTGACTACATGTCTGCCGCATCCTTCCTCGGCATTTCTGCCGCAGTGATGGCCAATGGCTACGACGGCCTGATCTTCTCGATCGGCTTCCTCGTCGGCTGGCCGATCATCACCTTCCTGATGGCCGAACGCCTGCGCAATCTGGGCAAATTCACCTTTGCCGACGTCGCCGGCTACCGTTTTGCCCAGACGCCGATTCGCGCTTTCGCCGCCACCTCGACGCTGATCGTCGTCGCCTTCTACCTGATCGCACAAATGGTCGGTGCCGGCCAGCTGATCAAGCTGCTGTTCGGTCTCGAATACTGGATGGCCGTCGTCATCGTCGGTTCGCTGATGATGGTCTACGTGCTGTTCGGCGGCATGACAGCAACGACCTGGGTGCAGATCATCAAGGCCGTGCTCCTGCTGTGCGGCGCCTCCTTCATGGCCTTCATGGTGCTGTGGAATTTCGGCTTCAGCCCGGAAGCGATGTTTGCCAAGGCGGTCGAGATCAAGTCCCTGCTGGCAGCCGACGCCCTCACCGCAGAAGCCGTCAAGGCCGGCGCCGATCCGGCGACTGTCGATGTAGCCGCGGCGGCAGCCGCCAAGGGTCTGTCGATCATGGCCCCGGGCAACTTCGTCAAGGACCCGATCTCCGCCATCTCCTTCGGCATGGCACTGATGTTCGGTACCGCCGGTCTGCCACACATCCTGATGCGTTTCTTCACCGTGCCGGATGCCAAGGAAGCGCGCAAGTCGGTGTTCTGGGCTACTACCTGGATCGGTTACTTCTACATCCTGACCTTCATCATCGGTTTCGGCGCCATCACCTTCGTGCTGACCAACCCGCAATTCCTCGATGCCAAGGGCGGCCTGCTCGGCGGCGGCAACATGGCGGCCATCCACCTGGCCAACGCCGTTGGCGGCAATGTCTTCCTCGGCTTCATCTCCGCGGTTGCCTTCGCCACCATCCTGGCCGTGGTTGCCGGTCTGACCCTGTCCGGCGCCTCGGCGGTATCGCACGACCTGTACGCCACGTGTTCAAGGAAGGGCAATGTCGATTCCGCTTCCGAATTGCGCGTTTCCCGCATCACGACGCTGTGTCTGGGGGTCGTCGCCGTGGTTCTCGGCATTGCCTTTGAAAAGCAGAACATCGCCTTCATGGTCTCGCTCGCCTTCGCCATCGCCGCCTCGGCGAACTTCCCGGTGCTCTTCATGGCCGTTCTCTGGAAGGACTGCACGACCCGTGGCGCTGTCATCGGCGGTTTCCTCGGCCTGTTCTCGTCGGTTGCACTGACCGTGCTGTCTCCGTCGATCTGGGAAGCCGTGCTCGGCAACGAGAAGGGCAGCGCCCTCTTCCCCTACGCCTCGCCCGCCCTGTTCTCGATGACCATCGCCTTCGTCGGTATCTGGCTGTTCTCGATTCTGGACAACAGCGCCCAGGCCAAAAAGGAACGTGCCCTGTTCCCGGATCAGGAAATCCGTTCGGAAACCGGGATTGGCGCATCGGTCGCCAGCGGCCACTGAGACTGACCGCCCGGAACGCAGGAGAGCGCCCCGAACAGGCTGTGTAAAGCTGTTGCAGGTCGCTTGAATCAAGACAACGCCCGTCATCGCAAGATGCCGGGCGTTGTTGTTTCCGGGGCAATGGCCACGATCCGCACTGCCCGATGCTTGCCGCTGAATTCTCACCAGTCGAAATCAATTACGCTTTATAAAAAAACTGTCAGTTCACTGTAAGTTTCTGTAACCAAACTGCGAACCGTGGCGGTGCTGTGGAAGCGCAGCCCGTCCCTTTAAATTTTCTGGAGGAGATAACAATGGACGATCAAGGCAAGGCCTATTGGTCAGCCACGCTCGGCCTGCTGGGGAAGATCCTGGCAGTCTGGTTCGTGTTCTCGTTCGGCACAGGCATCCTGTTTGTCGAAGCGATGAATGGCATTTCACTCGGGGGCTACCCGCTGGGCTTCTGGTTCGCCCATCAGGGTTCCATCTACATCTTCATTGCGCTGATTTTCTACTACGGCAAGGCAATGGGCGACCTCGACCGCAAGTTCGACGTTCACGAAGAATAAGGAGCCAGCATGGATCTGCAAACTATGACTTACCTGGTGGTCGGCGCGTCTTTTGCGCTGTACATCGGGATCGCGATCTGGGCACGTGCCGGTAGCACGTCCGAGTTCTATGCTGCCGGCGGCAGCGTTCACCCGATCACCAACGGCATGGCTACGGCTGCCGACTGGATGTCCGCAGCTTCCTTCATCTCCATGGCCGGCCTGATCGCCAACATGGGTTACGGTGGCGGTCTGTTCCTGATGGGCTGGACCGGTGGCTACGTTCTGCTGGCGATGCTGCTGGCCCCGTACCTGCGCAAGTTCGGCAAGTTCACCGTGCCGCAGTTCATCGGTGACCGCTTCTACTCGCAAGGTGCTTCCACCGTTGCCGTGATCTGTCTGCTCACCGCATCGATCACGTACATCATCGGTCAGATGACCGGCGTTGGCGTGGCCTTCTCCCGCTTCCTGGGCGTTTCCAGCGACACCGGCATCTACATGGGTATGGCCATCGTGTTCGCCTACGCCGTGTTCGGTGGCATGAAGGGCATCACCTACACCCAGGTTGCTCAGTACATCGTGCTGATCCTGGCCTACACCATCCCGGCAATCTTCATCTCGCTGCAGCTGACCGGCAACGCCATTCCCCAACTGGGTCTGGGTTCCGACATCAGCGGCACGGACATGGCCCTGCTGACCAAGCTGGACCAGGTGGTGACCGACCTCGGCTTCGGCCAATACACGACGACCACGGCCGGCTCCAAGCTGAACATGTTCGTCTACACCATGTCGCTGATGATCGGTACCGCCGGTCTGCCGCACGTCATCATGAGATTCTTCACGGTGGCCAAGGTGTCTGACGCCCGCTCTTCCGCTGGTTGGGCTCTGATCTTCATCGCGCTGCTGTACACGACCGCTCCGGCTGTCGGCGCCATGGCCAAGCTGAACCTGCACGGCACGGTCAACTCCGCTGTCGGTCTGGAAACTGCTGCCGATGGCACCATGAAGGTCAATCCGGAAGTCATCAAGGCCCGCGCCGACGTCTATGCGACCGAAGCCAGTCTGGAATTCGAAAAGCGCCCGGAATGGATGAAGCGCTGGGAAAAGACCGGTCTGCTGAAGTTCGAAGACAAGAACGGTGACGGCCGCATCCAGTACTACAACGACAAGACCAAGAACGAAGCTGCCAAGGCCAAGGCCGAAGCTGCTGGCTGGAAGGGTAACGAGCTGACGGTCAACGCCGACATCATCGTGCTGGCCAATCCGGAAATCGCCCTGCTGCCGAACTGGGTTATCGCCCTGGTCGCTGCCGGTGGTCTGGCTGCCGCTCTGTCGACCGCTGCCGGTCTGCTGATGGCCATCTCCGCTGCCGTGTCGCATGACCTCGTCAAGGGTGTCTTCGTGCCGGACATCAGCGAAAAGAACGAGCTGCTGGCTGGCAAGATCGCCATGGCCGTTGCCATCGTGATCTCCGGCTACCTCGGTCTGAACCCCCCGGGCTTCGCTGCCGGTACGGTTGCCCTGGCCTTCGGTATCGCTGCCTCCTCCCTGTTCCCCGCCATCATGATGGGTATCTTCTCCAAGAAGATGAACAAGGAAGGCGCCATGGCCGGCATGCTGGCTGGTCTGTTCGTCACCCTGTTCTACGTGTTCGCACACAAGGGCATCTTCTTCATCAAGGGTACGGACTTCGTCGACATGATCGGCGGCGCCAACAGCTTCTTCGGCATCACGCCGGAAGCCATCGGTGCCATCGGCGCCCTGGTCAACTTCGGTGTCGCCTTCATTGTCGACAAGATGACCAAGGAACCGCCGGCTCACATCCAGGCCATGGTTGAAAACGTGCGTATCCCGCGCGGTGCCAAGGCTGTTGATGGCGCACACTAAGTCGTATTGAGGTAAGCTTCCCCGTCCGGACATCGGACGGGGAATTCAAAAACCCCGTTGGCGATGTCGGCGGGGTTTTTTCATTCAGCGGCGGGTTATCTGGCCCGGATCGCAGACGTACCGAGGTTCATATGGTTTTCAATGTCCATGTCGCGCTCACCTGGATTCTGTTCCTGGCGCTGTTTCCCATGGCGTTCTTCTGGCTGCGCCGGGCCTGGCGCATTGCCATCAACAAGGATTTCTCCGAAGTCGCCATCAAGCACGGCGAATCGCCCCCGAATCCGGAAAAATATGCCCCCTACGAGGCCGTGATCAACCTGGTGGCAGGCAGCATTGCACTGGCCGTCATTGCCGGGGTACTCGCCGGCGAACTGGAATACGATACGTGGATGGCGATTGCCGGCAGCACCATCTGGTGCAAGTTCTTCCTCAGCTTTGCGCTGAGCCGCCAGGCACATCCGATGAACCTGCCAGGCTTCATGCAGCGCCGGATCAGCATTCGTCCGGAAAAACAGGCACCGGAAACCGACGAGAAGTAAACGTCAGCCCAGGCTGGCCAGGTTGGCAATTGCCGGCAGGAATACCTCGGTGACCAGCACGCTGCCATCACCGAGATGATGCCGCGAGCGCCGCGCCCAGAATGCCGGCGCTTCGCCGCTCATGGCACATGCGGCACAAACCCGCCGATGCAGCGGATGATGCCGGTCAATGCGCATGAACTCGATCGGCCCGCGGCGAAATCCGGGATGCGTAAACAGCAGCGAACCAAGCGAACGGCTTCCCAGCCGCGAGAACCAGCGGCCCAGACGGCCGCTTCTTGCGGTCGACAGCACACTGTGGGCAAAAATCACCGGTACGCCATCGCATTCGAGCAGCACTTCGCGCACTGGCAGACGGCAGCGGCCGGCTTCATCGGCCAGCGGCCTGGCCTTTGCCTGACGCAACACGTGCACGCGAAAACTGCGGCAGTGGCGCAGACAGCGCGCCGTCAGCGAATCCGGTTCGCGCAGCCAGTCGCTCAGCGGACGACCCGGCCGGTTGGCGATCAGTTGCGCTTGCCAGCGCGGCCGATGCTTCATCAGCGCGGCTGCGGTGCGCGTTCCAGGCCACGCAGCCTGCTGCCCGGGGCAATGCCGCGCTGTGCAAACCAGCCGCGATTCATTTCCAGCGCGTAGCGCGCCGGCCGGCGGGCGCAATGGTTGTCTTCGGTCTGCGGTGCCATGTCCTCGATATTGATGACTTTCCCTTCGTCATCGAGAAAGGCCACCGACAGCGGGATGTAGGTATTGCGCATCCACATGCAGTGCGTGTTGGGCTGGGTGAAGACGAACAGCATGCCGCGCTGCGCCGGCATTGACCGGCGATTCATCAGGCCGATCTGACGATCCTTGTCCTGCGCTGCGACCTCGGCTTCGATACGATGGAATCCTGCGGTCAACTCCACCATCGGCATCGTTTCCTGGGCCACCACTGCAGTCGCCAATAGGGCGCCGAAAACGCCGGCAAACCATGCTGCTTTCATTCGTCTAGTCTCGCAAATCATCAATCGTTCCTTCCTGCACACGCCATTCGCCCAAGCCCAGCCCGGCGACCGAAAGCTTGCCGACCGCCGCCCGGACCAGGCGCAGCACAGGATACCCGATTGCCGCCCCCATCCGTCGCACCTGGCGGTTCTTGCCCTCGGCAATGCGGATTTCCAGCCAGCAGGTCGGGATCGCCGCCCGGTAGCGGATCGGCGGATCGCGCGGCCAGAGGTCCGGCGGCGGGTCGATCCGGCGCACCCGTGCCGGTTGTGCGGTGAAATCCGACAGCCGGATACCGACGCGCAGGCGGTCGAGATCGGCCTCTGCCGGCTCGCCCTCGACCTGCGCCCAGTAGGTTTTGACCAGCTTGTGTTTCGGGTCGGCGATGCGCGCCTGCAGCTTGCCGTCATCGGTCAGCAACAGCAGCCCCTCGCTGTCGGCGTCGAGCCGCCCAGCGACATAGACATCCTTCAGCGGGATGAACTCGTTCAGCGCCCGCCAGCGCCCTTCCGGCGTGAACTGGCTGAGTACGCCATAGGGCTTGTTGAAAATAACGATTCTCGACACGTCGACCGCAAAACTCGATAAAGTCGTGATTTTACGGCAGCTACGGTCAACCGTCCGCGTCCTGCCACGTTATTGCAACATCCGCGCTGAACCTATCCTCCGATGCCCTCGTTTCACCCCCCGCATGGCGACAAAATTCCGACTATCCCTGCAGCGTGGTCCAGACTGCTTGAACGGCAACTGGAACCCGGTGAAACCATCCACGCCTGGCTGGAAACCGACCTCGACGAACGCCTGCATTTCGCCGTCGGCCTGATCGTCCTGACCGACCGCCGGCTGCTCGCCGCGGCGCCCGGCGCCAGCGAATGCCGCGTCTGGCCGCTGAACACGACGCAACGCCTCGACCATCACGACCATGCCGGCGTCGGCACGCTGGAACTGTTCGACACCACCGGCCGGCTCGCCTGCTGGCGCTACACGCTCGGCCGCAACCTGATCGCGCTGCGCCTGATCGGCGAATTCGATCTGCAGCGCAAAAGCCTGGCCAGCGGCCAGCCAGTGCTGCGGTCAACCGAGGATTTGTGCCCAAAATGCAAGGCGCCGCTGCCGCCGGGCGAGGATGAATGCCCGATCTGCATCGTCGAGACCAGCACGCCGCCATCGACGTGGACATTGTTCCGCCTGTGGCGCTTCGCCAAACCCTACAAAGGCCGCCTGCTCGCCGGTTTTTTGCTGACGCTGGCGTCGACCGCAGCAACGCTGGTGCCGCCCTACCTGACGATGCCGCTGATGGACGAGATCCTGATCCCGTTCCAGAACGGCCAGCCGATCGACCAAGACCGGGTCATGCTTTATCTCGGCGGCCTGCTCGGCGCGGCAGTGCTGGCCTGGGCGCTCGGCTGGCTGCGCACCTATATCCTGGCGCTGGTTTCCGAACGCATCGGCCGCGACCTGCGCACCACCACCTACGAACACCTGCTGGGACTGTCGCTCGAATACTTCGGCGGCAAGCGCACCGGCGACCTGATGGCGCGCATCGGTTCGGAAACCGACCGCATCAACGTCTTCCTGTCGCTGCACCTGCTCGACTTCGCCACCGACGTGCTGATGATCGCCATGACGTCGGCCATCCTGTTCTCGATCAACCCATGGCTGGCGCTGGTGACCCTGTTGCCGCTGCCGTTCATCGCCTGGCTGATCCACACCGTCCGTGACCGTCTGCGCACCGGTTTCGAGAAGGTGGACCGGGTCTGGGCCGAAGTCACCAACGTGCTCGCCGACACCATTCCCGGCATCCGCGTGGTCAAGGCCTTCGCCCAGGAAAAGCGCGAGGCCGAGCGCTTCCGCGACGCCAACAAACACAACCTGGCACTCAACGACAAACTCAACCGCACCTGGTCGCTGTTCGGGCCGACGGTGACGCTGATGACCGAAATCGGCCTGCTCGTCGTCTGGGGCTTCGGCATCTGGCAGATTTCCGAAGGCGACATCACCGTCGGCGTGCTCACTGCCTTCCTCGCCTACATCAGCCGTTTCTACACGCGGCTGGACTCGATGAGCCGCATCGTCTCGGTGACGCAAAAGGCCGCCGCCGGCGCCAAACGCATCTTCGACATCCTCGACCATGTTTCGTCGGTGCCGGAACCGACCAAGCCGGTGCATCTCGGCCAGGTTGAAGGCCGCATTACGCTGAAGCAGGCCAGTTTCCGCTACGGCACCCGGGCGGTCACCCGCGACGTCGACTTGGTCATCGAACCGGGCGAGATGATCGGCCTGGTCGGCCACAGCGGCTCCGGCAAATCGACGCTGGTGAACCTGATCTGTCGTTTCTACGACGTCACCGAGGGCGCCGTCTTCATCGACGACGTCGACGTGCGTTCGGTGCCGGTCGCTGAATTCCGCCGCAACATCGGCCTGGTGCTGCAGGAACCCTTCCTGTTCTTCGGCACCATCGCCGAGAACATCGCCTACGGCAAGCC
>Ga0209066_10005379_pt1 | contig 13522 bp, 13 predicted proteins | sample All_14_2_FD_187198 | JGI IMG/M metagenome (GOLD analysis project Ga0209066, IMG submission 187198) | Freshwater microbial communities in response to fracking from Pennsylvania, USA - Allegheny Zone_MetaG_DW_15 (SPAdes) (version 2) ...
CTCCTCAGGGTAGGAGCAGAAGACGCAGCGCTGGCTGCACTTGCGGAAAAGGTGTATTAAAGCCATCCCCCTACCATTGTAGAAAACATAGGCGCCCTTAGCGAGGGCCGGTCTTTTCCCCGGGTAAAGACCGGGCCGCCGGGGTTCAGCCGGCGGCCCTCAAGCGTCCGCGGGCGCTCAGGTCACGCGTTCGCCGGCGTCCAGCCTTATTACCGCGTCGCGCACGGGCACGGGCGCTTTCTCCAGGCCGTGGTCCGCTATGGCCCGCACCAGCGGCGCCAGCTGCAGGCTGTAGCGCTTGGAGATGTTCACCGGGTCCATGCCGGGCCAGCCCCAGAGCGCGGTATGGTAGATCCCGTTGATGACATAGTGCGGCTCGTTCATATAGGTGGGCCGCATGGTCTCTATGGGGGCGTGCCCTTCGGGGTTCGCCACCAGGTCCACCAGCACCGAGCCCGGCTTGAGCAGGTTCAGCATGGAGGCGGTGACGAAAGGCGTTTCTTTCAGCACATCCCGGCGGAAAGGCCTGTTGACCGCGTCCACCAGGATATCCGTGCCCGGCAGGTGCCGGTCCATACGCGGGAAATGGCGGCGGTTGAGGATCTCCACGCTGGCGTATTTTTCCATCGCGGCGCGGATGGCGCCCTGGGCCACGTTGCCGTAGCCCATGATCTTCACCCTGGCCCGGGCAGGGTCCTTGCCCCAGAGCTTGAAGCCGTACTCCATGCCTATGCGGCCCGTCTCCTGTACCGCCTCCACCATACGGCGCCCGAGCGCGTCCTTGATGTTCTCCAGCGGTATGGCTATGACCTTCTGCCTTATCAGCCCGCGCTCCAGCACCGGGGCGCAGCGCAAATGCATCATGCTCATCAGTATGGAGCCCGGCTTGAGCAGGCGCACCTCTTCTGGCAGCGGCTCCTTGATGCGCACCACCAGGTCGGCCCCGTAAACTTTCTCCCTGGAGGCAACCCTGCAGCCCGCCACGGTATACTGGGCGTCCAGGATGCCCACCCCCAGCCCCGCGCCGCTCTCGACCAGCACCTCGTGGCGGTGGGCTATGGGCTTAAGCTCCTCCGGGTGGAGTATGACCCTTTTCTCCAGGGGCCGGTTCTCAGCCGCTACGCCTATCTTCATATTTCCCCCCGGGTGAGCGCCTGGCCGATGTAAGCCGGCAGGCGGGCCACTCCGTGCCTGGCGATATCGTCGAGCACGGGGGCTATCTGTATGCTGAAGCGGCGCGTGACGTTGACCGGGTCGAGCCCGCTCCAACCCCAGCAGGCCGCGTGCGTCACCCCGTGGTCGACGTAAGAGATATCGGACAGGCTCGTGGGGCGCATGGTCTCTATGGGGTACTGCCCTATCGGGTTCGACACCAGGCCGATGACGGCGGCGCGCGGGTTCATCAGGCGCAGCATGCCCCGGGTTACCAGGAACAGCTTGCCGCGCAGCTCTGCGGGCCAGGAAAGGCCGTCGACGAGGATGTCGGTGCCGGGCAGGTGCCGCTCCATCTGGTTCATCTCGCGCTTGTTGAGGAGGATCACCCGGGCCTGCGCCCGGGAAGCGGCCTGGATGGCCCCCAGGGCGATCTTGCCGTAGCCCATGATCTTGACCGTGGCTTTGGCCGGACTGCGGCCCCAGAGATCGAAAGCTTTCTGCATGCCGCAGTAGCCCACCTCGTGCAGGTCCTCTATCATGCGCTCGCCCAGGTGGTCCTTGACCCGCTCCATGGCTATGGCGTTTATCCGCATGCGCCGCAGCAGGCGGGCCAGGTTCAGCCGGTTGTGCAGGTGCATCATGGAAAAGACGGTGCTGCCGGGGCGCATCAGTTTGAGTTCCGCTTCGTTGGGCTCGCGCAGCTTGACCACCAGCGGGCAGGAATAAACGAGGGCCTTGGCCGCGGGGTGGGCGCCGGCCTGCCGGTACTCGTCGTCGCTGATGCCCACGCCCAGACCCGCGCCGCGCTCTACGAACACCTGGTGCCGGCGGGCTATGTCCATCAGCTCCTCGGGGCGCAGCGCCACGCGCTTCTCGTTGCGGCGATCGTCCAGTGCCAGGCCTATCCTCATATCCCCGCCTCCTTGGCCTTTTCAAGAACCTCGCGGGACCCGATGAAAGTGCCGTACAGCTTGCAGATAGCCAGGGCCGCGCGTATCTTCAGCCTCATCTTCCAGGAAGCAAAGTCGTAAGTATGCGCCAGCACGGCCGCCACGGTATGCCCCTCACGCCGGGCCAGCCGGCGGCAGGTCCGCCAGATCTGCAGCAGCGACTGCCGCTCTATGTAAACCCCCAGCGGCACCTCGCAGACCCGGCTGGCGCCCGGCTTGCGGTGGTCCAGGTAGTCCAGCCTGTAGAAATTATCAGGGGCGCCGCGCCAGTCGGAAACCAGCTGCCCGTTAGTTACCAGGTAGCGGCCCGGGTCGCAGGAATAATCCAGCGCCAGGCCGTTGGCCTCCAGCAGCGGGATCACGGAGGGACCGAAGGCCATGAAGCCGCCGCGGTAGGCCGCGGGCGAAAGCCCCGCCTCCCTGAGGCCGCGCGCCATCCCGCCGATGGCGGGCCCCATGCGCTCCGGGTCGGCGTAATGCCAGGCCGTGTAGAGGTCCTCCTCGTGGCAATGCACGCCGACCTCGGCGCCGGAGGCCTCCAGGCGCTTCCAGGCCGCGATCAGTTCCGGCCTCAGGAAGAAATCCCTTACCAGCGGAGAGGTGTGGGCGAAGTGGATGAATTTGCCGCCGACGGCCGCCGCCGCCTCTTCTTCGGCGCGGATGAGGGAAAGGATCCGGTCCAGGACGGGCCGCCGGCGCTCCTCCGGCAGCTTCGTATAAAAGTACTCGTCCCAGTCCCCGTCTATGGTAAACACAAAATTTAAGCCCATAAAATATCTCCGGCCCGGCGGTTAAATTATAACCCCGGAGGCCTTATTAATCAACCCTTTTTTTCAGGGCCTGGGGCCTGGGCTGCGGAGTGACGGAGATCGGGCGCGGAGGCCGGGTAGATATCTATGGAGCGGAACCCGATGGCCGCCATGAGGAAGCCCGGCCGGGCCTTTCCGGGCAGGTCTTTCTCCTCCACGCGCCGCAGGAAAGGGATTATCGACGCGCAACGCAGCGCGGCGCTGACAAACAGCAGGGTTATAAAGGCGCCGCCGGGCAGGTAACTGTAAAGCAGGCCTCCGGCCAGCGCCCCCGCGAACTGGCCGAGGCAGGCCGTGAAGCCGAACATGGCGTTGTACCTCGTCCTGTTATGCGCGCCCGCCAGCTCGTAGATGAAATTATTGGTGCCCATGCCGTAGGCGGCCCAGACCACCCCGGAAAAAAGTTCTACGCAGACCAGCCAGGCGAAAGAGGGCGCCAGCGCCCACAGCAGCGGGATAAGCGGGATGCCCAGGAACGCCAGGCGCAGCACGCGGACGCTGCCGTAGGCGTCCGCGATGGCGCCCCAGCGCCGCATGAGCAGGTAGGTCACCAGCTGCCCCGCCGTCATTATCACCATGTAACGCAGGTAGCCGTAGCCCAGGTCCTTCAGGAGATATACGCTGAAATACGGAGCCACCAGGAAGGCCGAGAACATGACGGCGAAGATGCTGGCCAGGAAGGGGCGCAGCGCGGGGTCGCCGGGCGCGGCCGGGGCCTCCAAGTCGGAGTCGGGCAGGTGAAAGCCGGAAGCCGGCTCGTACATCTCGCCGATATAGCTGAAGGACAGCAGCCGGAAAACCCCGGCGGCCGCGAAGAGCCCGGAGAAAGCCCACAGCCCCGGGTAAAAATTAAGCACCCTGGCGGCGGCCAGGCTGGCGGCGAAAAACGTCAGCCCCACGGTCTGGTTTCGGAAGCCGAAGAACGTCCCGCGGCGGCGGGGCGGGATATACTCCCCCATCAGCGTGGCCCACGGGGGGCCGGCCAGGTTGCCGGCCGTGGTGTAGACGATCATGGCCGCTGCCAGGCAGAGGAAGGCCAAGGAGGGAGGCAGGAAAACCACGCCTGCGGCGGCGAACAGCGAAACCGCCTGGACCAGCACGTCCAGCCTGACGGCCCGCCGGCAGCTGCCCAGCCGGCGCACCATCCGCTCGTTGAACAGCTGCGCTACCGAGGCGGCCAGCGGCGGGGCCGAGCGCAGGAAACCTATAGCCGGGTTGGAAGCGCCCAGCGCCAGGGCGAACGGGACGACATACGGCTCTACGAAGCCGCTCATCCCGGCCCAGGCCAGGCCGTCCTTGAGCGAAGCGGTGACGCTTCTTCTTACCTTGTTCCTGACCATAGATGCACGGGGGCGGCGCTAGAGGAGTTTTCTTATTTCTGCCGGCTGCTTCAGCAGCGACCAGCGGTAGACGCCGCCGGCGAAGGAACTCTTTACCACGCCTTTGGCGGCCAGGCTGGCGGCGGCCGTCATGACAGCGTTGCCGTCGGAGCAGTCGCGGCACAGCACTATCTTTTTGGAGGCGGCCAGCACCTCTTTGGTAGAGGCCCCGTCCTTCTGCCGCAGGATCTCTACGAGGCACTTTTCGTTGTCCGAAAGGTAAAGTTCGCCGGAGGGCGCCGGCGCGGCGGCGGCGCCGGGCCTCTCCACGGGCCGGAAGCCAGCCCAGCCGAAGTTGGCTATATAATGCCTGTCGGCGCCGCGGCAGCGGCCCTTCAGCGCGCAGCGCCGGCACGGCGGGCCTTTCACCTTGGCCGCGTCGGCGTTGGCGTCCAGGTCGGTGCGGCTCCCCAGCGGGTCGGTGACAAGCGTGTTGAACAGGTCCAGCCCTATGGCCAGTTCCTCGCGGCCCGCCAGGAAGCAGGGCGGGGTATTGAGGAAGAGTATCTCGCCCGGCAGGCCGGCGGCTTCCATCACTTTCACCGCCTCCCCGAACCAGGGTTCGCAGTCGCCCAGGCTCACGCCCAGTTTTTTTGCGTTCGCGGCCATGGCCCCGTTGTAAACCGGGTAGATGATCACGAAGTTGGTGATGCCGCGGCCCAGGTAAAATCTTATTATCTCCGGCAGGCGTTTATAGTTCAGCCTGTTCACCAGGATATTGGTGCCCAGCCGGATCTTCAGCCTGCGCAGGTGCCCAAGGCCGCGCAGCGCCTTGGCCAGCGCGCCCGGCACGCCTACCAGCTTGTCGTGGACGGAGGCCTTGTCCGTGGTGAAGGAGAACTTGCAGAAGGTCAGCCCCGCCTTCACCAGGGCGCGGCAGAAGGCCGGGTCGGCCAGCTTTATGCCGTTGGTCTGCACGCGGATGAACTTGAACCCCACCGACTTCCCCAGGGCTATCACTTTAAGGATGTCGGGGCGGATGAGCGGTTCGCCGCCGGTCAGGCCCAGCCGGCGGTAGCCCGCCTTGTAGGCGGAATAGATGTTGCGCGCCACGGCGGCGAAGGGGGCGTTGAGCGCCTTATCGAAGTCCCCCTGCGAGCAGAAGCGGCACCGCGCGTTGCAGTTGTAGTTGAGTATCAGTTCGTAGCATTTGCCGGAGGCTTCGCGCTTCATAGTTTTTTCACCGGCTTCAGCTCGGCGTCCCCGTAGACCTTGATATATTCCGCCCAGATGCCCTCGCAGACCCGGTAAAGCCGGCAGCCGCGGCAGCGGGCGGTCTTATGTCGCCCCACGGCCGCGCGCGAACCGATGGCGTCGCGGTTGACGAAGTCCGGGGCCCAGTGCTCGGTCAGGAAGAGCTCCCGCTCGTTGATCTCGCTTATCTGGTCCAGGCAGTCCCTGAAATGGCAGAGCGGCACATAGCGCGCCTTCCACTGGTCCAGCCCGGCGGCGCGGCCCAGCGCCAGGGCCCGGCGCATCAGCGGCGCCGCCGCGGAAACGCGCGGCACCAGCTTTTTAAAATCGTTCTTCGCCCCGCCGTAATTCGGGTCCACGAAAATATACTCCACGTTGCGGATGCCGTTGCGGATGTAGAAGCGGGCCAGGTCAGGCAGGGCCGCCATATTCTGCTTGACCACGGTAGTGTTGCCGCTGATCCGGCCGAAGCCGAGCGCCCGCAGGTTCTTTATCCCCCGGCGCAGCTGCGCGAAGCTGCCGGGCGCGCGGGTAAGGGCGTCGTGCAGCTTCGCCGCGGGCCCGTGCACCGAGAAGATCAGCGAGTCTATGCCCGAGCGGACTATGCGGCGGGCGGCGGCCGGGTCGGCGAAGATCCTCCCGTTGGTGGCGCAGGAAACCTGCGGTATCCCCAGCTTCTTCGCGGCGGCCACCACCCGGCAGAAATCCGGCCGTATCGTGGCCTCGCCCCCGATGATCTCCAGGATATAGGCGCCCTTGTTTTTGGCCCGCGCGGTTTCCCTCAGCAGCTCCGCGGTGCTCTTCTGCGGCAGCTCCCGCTTGTCCGCGTCTATGCAGAAAGCGCAGTTATTATTACAGGAGTACCCCGTAAACAGCACGATCTTAAGTTTCTTTTCCTCTTTCATCAATAATACCCAAGCGAAAACCGTAACTTCGCCGTCCCCTAAAAGCCCCTGGCGCCACGGTCAGGCCGGTAGCGTGCCGCTACAGACTACTTCAGCAGCCCGGCGATGTTGCGGTCGAGCGCCAGCTGCACGGCCGCCCCCGCGAAGATCCACAGCGCGAAAGGCCGCCCCCGCACCGCCTCCACCTTCGGCTCCGGCACCGGCAGCTTGCCCAGCCAGGCGCGCACCGCTTCCGCCTGCTCTTCCGTCAGCCCGTCCTTGAAACAATCCTCGAACATGCCGTCGAAGACCGGGTTGGCCCTGAACTCCCGGACCGCCTTCGCCGACAGCACCGTACCCGCCTCCACCTCGGCGGGCCCCAGGTAGACCGTATCCTTGCGCTCCATCAGGAACTCCAGCATGAAGCGCCCCATGAAGAGCAGCAGGCTGAACTTCACCACGTTGGCCCCCGCCGTGCCCAGCATCAGCCAGAGCCGCTCGCGGAAAAAGAAATAGCCCAGAAAAAAATACAGCAGGTAGGACGCCCCGCTGACCAGGATCCAGCGGCGGCTGCGGAACACCCCGCCGACCTTGTCCCAGAGTATGAACAGGAAAAAGAACAGCAGGTCCCCCCGCGAGAAGAACCGGCTCACGAAACCGCGGGCCTCCAGCGACAGCACCTGCTGCAGCAGGAAGATAAAACCGAGGTTAACCGCGTAGGCCGCCGCCCCGACCTGGTTTTTCCCGGCGAACAGCTCGGCGGCCCTTTTTTTCACCTCGCGCCAGCGCTCCCCGAAAAAATCCGACGGCGAGGCCGCGGCGAAGCCCGAGGCGATATGGCTGCCCACGGCCCAGAAGGCCGCCGCGAGGAAGATGTTTATCAGCAGGCTCAGGAACAGGTGCGACGGGAAGTTCCTGAGGAACGGGTTCGCCAGCGGCAGCGCCGCCGACACCAGGATGAAGAACTTGGCGTCGCCGGCGGGCCAGATCTCCGCGTACCAGAGTATAACGCCGGCGAGGACCGACCAGAACAGGTGCAGGCAGAACAGCCAGTAAAAATTCAGGTTGTAAAAACTGTCGGCCCGGCCCGCGTACCCCAGCCAGGTATAGACCCCGAAAACCGCCAGCGCCGCGCCCAGCAGCTTCAGCCCGGTGAGGATGCCGGAGTTGGGGATCTTGCGCGTGGCCAGGTCCCGGCTGACCATGGAGACGGCCCAGGCGGTAAAGGCGGCGAGGAAAAGCAGGGAGATATTCTTCATTTGAGCGGCTTCAGTTCCGAATCGCCGAAAAACCTGGAGTACTCGGCCATGAGGCCCAGGCAGCCGCGCCTGGCCCGGCAGCCGGCGCAGGCGCGGGGCGGGTAAACCCGGTCCTCCGGCGGCAGGGTGACCCGGCACAGCGGCCGCAGTTCCTTGCGCACCAGGCAGCGCGGGAAATGGTAAAGGCTGAAATACCGGAACTTCTTTATCAGCTGCAGGCAGCGGCCCAGCGCCGCCGCGGACTCGGAAAGCCGCAGCGACAGGCGGGCGTGGTTGGCCTCCGACATCCCCTCTATCTCGTAATGGATGGCGGTGACCTTGTAGGCGCCCGTGTCCGGGAAGGTCTTGAGCAGGAAAGCCAGTGTTTTGGGCAGGGCGGCGATATTCCCGCGGTGCAGCACCAGCCGTATCTCCAGGCCCGGGGCGCCCGGGATGGAGAGCAGGTTCTTCAGGCCGGCCACGGTCTGCGCGAAACTGCCCCGCACCCCGCTCACCCGGTCGTGGACGCGGGCCGAAGGCCCGTGCAGCGCCACCGCCACCGCGAAAGGCGGCCGCGCGGCGGCGCTGAACTTTTCCGCGAAAGCCCTCCGCGCGAAGCGGCGGCCGTTGGAAAGCAGGGTTATGGGCGTGCCGGGCAGGCGCCGCCTGAAATAGGCCACCAGCTTCAGGAATTCCGGGTGCAAGGTGGGTTCCCCGCCGGTGAGGCTGACGAACCCGGCCTTGTCGGCGTTCTTGAGGTAAACCGGGCCGAGGCCCCTGAGGTAGCGTTCCAGTTTACCCACCTGGGCCCGCAGGCCGTAGGCCGGGGCCGCCTGGCGCGCGAAAGCGGGCGCGTTGGTGCACATCACGCACTTGTTATCGCACTTGTTCCAGACCGGGATATCGGGCATAAGTAATTTTGAACCGGGAGGCGCTCAGCGCCGCGGGGCGGGCACCCGCGCGCCCTTCACCGGCTTGAATTCGTCCCAGCCGTAAAGTTCGGGGTACTCGTGCCACGGCCCCTCGCAGGCGGCGAACCAGCGGCAGGCGCGGCACTCTTCCCGCTTGGCCTTACCCTCGCTGCGCCGGTAATCGCCGTAGTTCTCGATGTAAAAATCAGCGTCGGCCACCGGGCCTTCCGGGATAACCCGCTCCGCCACGCATTGCTCGTAGCCTTTCATCAGGCAGAAAGGGATGGCCTCGGTGTAACAGGCCGTGCCGGACTTTATCCCGGCGGCCAGGGCGCGCCGCAGGTAGGGCAGTACGGCGGTCTTGCGCGGGGCCAGGGCCTTCCTGTTCTCCCAGGCCGAACCCACTAAATGCACGTAGGCGAACTGGAACTGGTTCACGCCGAGATGTATCAGCAGGCGGGCCAGCGCCGGCAGGTCCTTGTAGTTGACCGAGGTAATGACCGTGTTGGTCAGGACGTACATGCCGAGCTTCTTGCAGTTCAGTATGCCCCGCACCACTTCCTTGAAGCTGCCGGGCGCGCGGGTGAGCGCCTCGTGTATCTCCGCCGTTGAGCCGTGCAGCGAGGGCCCCATCTCGGTGACCCCGGCCTCCTTGAGCTCCCGGCAGTAATCGTAATAGGCGAAGCGGCGGCCGTTGGTCTGCACCTGCACGCTGTCGTAGCCCATGGCGCGGGCGGCGCGCACGGCGGGCAGCAGGTCCGGGTGCAGGGTCGGCTCCCCGCCGGTGAACACCGCGCCCTCCACGCCGCTGCGGCGGGCCTTGAGGAGCAGGCGCTTTATCTCGGCCAGGCTTTTCCGGCCGGTCCTGGCGCGCTTGCCTCCCTGCGCGCAGAAATCGCACAGGTTGTTGCAGTCGAAGCCTATCTTGAGGTCTATCCGTTTCACCGGGCGGGATCCTTGGGCGCCGGTTCTTCGGGCCGACCCAGCATCTTCCTCACCCGGCTGTTCACTTCGTCCGTGATGCGCCGGACCTCGGCCTGGCGGGCCTCTTCCTGGGCCCGCTCGGCGGCTTCCGCGCGGATGGCTTCCGCCGCTTCCTCCGGGCTCAGCCCGGCGTAACCCCTGGCGCGCTTCTGGGCGGAGGCCAGGTAGTCGCAATAAGTCTTCCCCAGCCTGACCAGCAGGACGGAGCAGGAGGCCTCGCTGCCCGACAGGAAGGCGCCGCAGAGCTCCCTGTCTTTTTCCGGGCAGGCGGCTCCGTCGCCGGCCTTCATGGCCAGGTAGGTCGCCAGGCGCGCCCGGCACGCCCGGTCCGAGCCGCAGTCGCCTTCGCCGGACGGAAGGACGCGGCGGCACTCCGCCGCCAGCTTGGCGCCCAGCGGCAGGGCCAGGGCCGGGCAGACGGCCTCCATACCCCTGGCCGCGGCCGCGCAGAAATCCTCGCTGCGCACCCGCGGCCCTTTCGCCAGGCTGCGGGAGGTCAGGAGGATGGAACAGGCCTCTTCGGACTTCTCGCGCCCGGCGGCAAAGCCGGCGAAGGAAACGTTCATGTATCTGTCGCGGCAGGTGTAGTTGGGGCTTTCGTAAAAACCGACCCCGGCCGCGTCGTTCTCGCCGGGCAGGTAGTCGCAGAATTCCGGGGCACGGCGCGCGAGCCCCACGCAGGCCAGGTACTGAGCCAGCAGGCCGTAGATCTCCAGGGTTTCTTTTTCGCGGAAGCTGCCGTGCCGCGCCCCGTAGCCCCAGACGCGGCCGTGCGAAGAAAGTATCTCGTTTAGGGACCCGCCTTTGCAGAGCCCCCGGTCGTAAGCCTCGTTCTTGATGACGGGCAGCGGCCCGTGGCCGGCGGGGCGGCCGGTCCTGGGCGGCACGGCCAGGAACTCCTCGGGGATATAATAGCGGGTCGTATCTTCGGGCAGGGCCTGGCCGTTGAGCAGGACCTGGACCGGGGGCAGCCCCGGCTCCGAGGAGGGCCGCTCGCGCAGCAAGCGCAGGCCGCCGGCCAGGGCCAGCAGCAGGACCGCCGCCAGTACCTGCCATTTTTTCATCTTTTATTTCCGGGCGGAGGGCTTGTCACCGGCGGCGGAAAGGAGCGCCTTGGTGGAGATGAGGGAAGCGATCCTGGAATTTATCCGGCCGAGGTCCAGGCGGCACTGCTGGTTGAGCGCCTCGTTGCAGAACTCGCCCGCGGAGTTTTCCGGGCCCGAGACGCGGGCGGTGACCCCGCCCTTGCTCTTGGAGAGGGAAACCTCCGCGCGCCCGTCGAAGACGGCGGCGGCCAGGCTCACGGCCTCCTCGCTGTAGATCTCCCGGCTGAAGAACACGGTCTCGGTTTTCTTAAGCGGCTTCATCTGGCCACCCACCCTTTGAGTATTTTCGCGCTGGCCGGTTTGGCCAGCAGCGCGAAGAGCGCGTCGAACATGCCCATGGAGAGGGCGCAGCGCCCGTTGGAGGGCATGTCGCCCCAGAGGGAGCCCTGGGTCTCGTAATTATAGACCGGGCAGACCCCGCAGAAAGGCTTGTAGGCGCAGCGGGAACACTGGGGCTGCAGCTCCAGGTTGGAGGCGGCGGCGCAGGCGCGCGCGGCGGGGGCCAGCATCACCTTGCGGTAGCTGTCCTTCAGCACGTTGCCGACCTTGAAGAGGTCGTCTCCCTCCCAGCCCACCATGCGCCCCTCGTCGCAGGTGTAGAGGTCGCCGTTATAGTTGTAGGCCAGCTGGCCGATGGCGGCGCCGCAGGGGCAGCGCATGTCCAGGTAGCCGGGATCGGCGCCGTTGACGATCTTTTCCAGCATGATGACGGCGTGGCGCTCGCGCAGCTTTTTGCCGGCCGCGTTCAGCTTGAGTATGTAGGCGAGCGTGTTGCGGTAAAACCTGGCGAACTCGGCGGCCGTATAGCCGATGCTCGGCCAGAGCTTCTTGGCGAAGCCTATGGGGGCGAGGGGGCGCACGAAGATGTCCTGCAGGCCGCGGCGCACGTATTCGTCCACTATCTCTTTTTCCCGCCCGAGGGAGAACCTGGAAACGGTGAGCAGGGCGCTAGGGTTGAAGGTCTTGTAATCCGGCACCTGTTTTGCGGCCCGCTCCGAGAAGTACTTCAGCCAGCGAGCCGTCTCCGAGTGGGAGTTGCCGCCGGTAAAGACCCTGTTCCTGTTGTGCAGGCCGGCCGGGCCGTCGAGGGAGGTGCAGACGGAGACCTCGTTCTCCACCAGGAAGCGGGCCTTTTCCTCCGTCATCAGGCTGAAATTGGAGACCAGCGCCAGGCGCACTTCCCGCCCGAGCTCGCGGCCGCGGCGCCGCGCGTAGAGCACGGCGTCGCGCAGCGCGTCCCAGTTGAGCAGCGGCTCGCCGCCCTGGAACTCTATGGTGATCGAGGGGTTGGTGCTCTTCAGCGCGAAATCCACGCTGCGCCTGGCGACGGCGCGGCTCATATCGGTCTTCCCGCCGCCCGCCGCGCCCACCGCGCTGGACTGGCAGTACAGGCACTTGTGGTTGCAGCGCAGCGTCATCACCAGGATATGCAGGCCGGGGCCGGCGTTGAGGAAGGCGTTCTTTTTGGCGCAGGCGGCGGCGCAGCCCTCGAAGTCCGTCATCTCGCGCACGAAGCCCTTGGCGGCCAGCTCTTTATGGAGCGCGCCCGTCTTCAGCCGGCCGGCGGCGTAGCGGGCGAAGTCGGCCCCCGTCAGCGCGGCGGTAAAGCCGGCGTCGTTGGACAGCAGCACGCTGCCGCCGGGCAGGCGCCGGAAAGAGAATGAGGGGGCGCCCGGTTTAGCGCTTTTTCTTGCTGCCGTTCTTTGGGGCATATTTGTCTTCCCAGGTGCTAGTGATGCCGAGCGGGTCGGAGGAGGCCCCGCCGGAGGCCTCGGCTTTGATCTCTGTCTCTATCTGGGCGATGAGGTCGTTGAGTTCTTTTTCCTGCTGCGGGGTCAGGCCCGAGTCGTCCTTCTCGGGCGGCTTGGGCCTGTAGTTGAGGGCTTTGAGCAGCATGAATTCGCGCAGCTCCCTGTTCTCCCCGGCCACGCGCTCCCTCAATTTCTCGTCTTCCAGCTCCGCGCGGAAGCGGCGCGCCAGGCCGGCGGAGGCGCGGCCGGGCCGCGGCGCCAGCTCCACGGCCGCCCTGCCGCCCGGCAGCGGCTTTATATAGGCGAAAGCTTCGCCGCCCAGCGAATGGGCGGCGTAGCGGACGGACTCAGGGCTGTATTTTTTAAGGCTGACCTCGATGGAAATATTTTTAGGCAAAACCGGACTCCTTAAGAAGCCGCAAGAAGAATATACCGCCTCAGAAAAATTTGCAGCAGATCATGGTCCCGCCCCAGTCCTCGCCCAGCACTATAAAGGTGCCCGCGCTGGAGGTGGTGGCGCTGGTGGGCAGGAAGCCGGTAACGCGCGGGGAGCCGTCGCCCAGGAAGCCCATCACGCTGTAGCCGGGGTCGCAGGACACGGCGGGCCCCACGGTATAGGTCTTGCGCTGACACAGGCCCAGCAGTTTACTGCCTTCCACCCGCAATTCGCCGGGCCCCGACAGGATGATCCTAGCTTCGTAGTCCTGGGTGGTGTTCCGGCTGAAGTCTATGTAGGGCGTGCCTGTGCCGCCCAGCTCTATGGAGGCCCCCTGGTCGTTAGTCAGCATGCCCCGGCTGGTGCCCCATTTCACGTTGCCGTTGACGTCCAGTTTCTGGGTGGGCGCCGCGGAAAGACCGATGCCCACGTTGCCGCCGGTAGTGACCATGAACGAGTTGCCGCCGGTGGCGTTGACCTGGAACTTCTGCGCGGGCGCAGCCACGCCCACGCCAACGTTGCCGGCGTCCCTGGCCAGCAGGGTGTTGCCGGTGGTGAGGATGCTGACATAGCCGCCGTAGGGGGCCGGGTAATAGGTGGTAAGGCTCAGGGTTTCGGAGCCGATGAAGCCGGGATGCCAGCAGACGAAGAAGGCCGCCAGCCCCAGCAGCGCGCCCCTGCGGCTCACCGAAAAGCTAATATTCAGTTTTTTGGTTTCCATAACG
>Ga0209066_10005380_pt1 | contig 13521 bp, 11 predicted proteins | sample All_14_2_FD_187198 | JGI IMG/M metagenome (GOLD analysis project Ga0209066, IMG submission 187198) | Freshwater microbial communities in response to fracking from Pennsylvania, USA - Allegheny Zone_MetaG_DW_15 (SPAdes) (version 2) ...
CAATACATGGCCTCAAGGCAGATCCTGCCTTCGCGCACCCAACTCTCTGCGCTCACCTACCGCCGAAGACCCATAACTTCACAACCTCTGGAGTGGCGCGCTCCCATGATTAAGCGAACGCCTTCCGCGCCAGCGCCGCGCCCTCGGAGAGCGCGCGCAGTTTGCCGTAGGCGACGCCGAGCGTCATCGGGGCCATGCCGCAGTTGGTGCAGGCCTGGATGCGCACGGGATCGACGAACTCGCTGGCGAGCTTGAGCGTTGCGGCGACTTCCTCCGGCGTCTCGACCTTGTCGGAAGCGACGTTGATGGCGCCGACCAGGACGGTCTTGGTCTTCAGGAGCTTCATCAGCTCGGGCGGCACGTGGCTGTCGCGGCATTCCAGCGAGACCTGCTGGATACTGCTGCGGTCGAGCGCCGGGAAGGTCTCCTCGTACTGACGCCAGCTCTCGCCCAGCGTCTCCTTCCATTTGTTGTTGGCCTCGATGCCGTAGCCGTAGCAGATGTGCACGGCGGTGGTGCACTTCAGGCCCTCGGCCGCCTTCTCCAGCGCCGGCACGCCCCAGTCGACCGTCTCCTTGAGGTAGACGTTGAAGGCGGGCTCGTCGAACTGCACGACGTCGACGCCGAGCGCTTCGAGGTCCCTGGCTTCCTGGTTCAGCAGTTCGGCGAAGGCGAAGGCCATCTTCACGCGGTCGCCGTAGTAGCCGTCGGCCAGCGTGTCGATCAGGGTCATCGGGCCGGGCAGGGTGAACTTGAGCTTGCGCGAGGTGGCGGCCCGGGCGATCCGCGCTTCGCGCTCGTGCACGAACTTGCGGCGCTTCAGCGCCGAGGTGACGGTCGGGCAATCGGCGTCGTAGCGGTTGTTGCGGATGCCCATGCGGACCTTCTTGTCGAAGTCGACACCGTCGACCTCAGCCAGGAAGCCGTGCACGAAATGCTGCCGCGCCTGCTCGCCGTCGCTCACGATGTCGAGTCCGGCCTCTTCCTGGCGGCGGATGGCGAGGAAGGTGGCATCGTCCTTGGCCTCGAACAGCGGCTCTCCTGAAAGCGTCCACGGCGCCCACAGGACGTTGGGCGTGGCGAGCCAGGCGGGCTTGGGCAGGCTGCCCGCAAGCGTCGTCTCGAACATCTCGTTTCCTCTTTTTTAAGTCGTCGTGTTGTTTGCAGCCGGGACAGGCAGATTGGATCCGGGCGACGCTGACGGAGGCGCCCCGGACGGCACGCCGTCAGGCGGCAGTATGTGACCGAAAGTACCGGGGGCCCGCCATTGCAGCGTGCCGAAGGCGCCGCAGCTCTCGCAGACTGGCCGCCATCCCTCGTGATGGGCGCCGCACGCATTGCAGCGCCAGGCACGGTCGGCCGGCGCATCGGCGGCGCGGCTGAGCCAGGCGCGCACCTTGTCCGGTCCGGTCCGCTCGCGTTCCTCGACCTCGGCCATGAGGCGGCAGACGCGGGTCGACGGATTGGTTCCGGCGGCGCTGTCGAGGTGGCGGCGCGCCTCGCCCCACAGGCCGGCCTCGAGCGAGGCCTGGGCCAGCACCAGATGGCTTTCGATGTCGGTGGGATTGAGCGCGGCCAGCCGTCGTGCGACGCCGATCCGCTTCAGCGCCTCGGTCTCGCCCGAGGCGTCGAGATAGAGCGAGGCGAGATCGGGATGCGGCGCCAGCGACCAGCCGCGCTCGATCGTCTTCATCGCCTTCTTCGCGTCACCCGCCTTGAGCTGCAGTTCGGCCAGCCGCCGCGTGACCGCGATGCGTTCCGGTGCGAGCCCGAAGGCTTCGCGGGCCAGCGCCAGCGCATCGTTGGGGCGGCCTTCGCGCTCGGCTTCGCGGCTGCGCTCGACCTCGAGCAGCGCCTTCAGGGTGCGGCCCTTGTCGGCCGTGACGACCTTGCGGCGGATGCCGGTCTCCAGCGTCTCCTGGGCGGCCCGCCACTGGCCGACCTGGGCCTGCATGTCGAACAGTGAGTGCACGACCCAGGGCGTCTGCGGCCGCAGCCGGAAGGCGCGTTCGGCATAGGCCAGGGCCTGGGCCTGGTCGCCGTCGCGCAGCGCCTGGCCGATCAGGCCGCGCAGGCCGAGGAACGCCATCTGGTCGTCGTCGAGCATGGCGGTGAAGGCGCGGCGCGCACCGTCGCGATCGCCGTTGAGCTGGGCGGACTGCGCCGACAGAAGCAGGGTGAGCGCCGGTTCCGACAGGAGCTGCTCGGCCTTGCGCGCATGCTTCTGGGCTTCGACGCCATCGCCGGCGGCGACGGCAGCCAGGCCCTGGGTCAGCTCGCGATACCCGCGCCGGCGCCGGCTCTCGCCCCAGCCTTCGAGCAGGGCGCCGGGCGCGCCGACGATCCAGCGGTAGAGCAGCCATCCGCCGACGCTGACCAGGATCAGCACCAGGACGGAGATCAACAGCACGCCGACGCTGGTATCGAGCCGCCAGCCGCGGAACTCGGCGGTCACGGAGCCCGGCCGTTCGGCCAGCCACACCGCGCCCAGCATCGCCACGATGGCGAAGACGAACCAGATGATGGTGCGCAGGATCGTCATTGCGGACTACCGGGCCGAGCCGAGCAGGGTGACCGCCTGCGAGGAGATCTGGTCGGCCGCCTGCTTGGCGGCGAGGTTCGCTTCGGCACGCGACAGCCAGCCGGCGGTGGCCCGCGCCGTCGGCGGCGGCAGGGTCTTCACCAGCGCGACCGCCTTGGCGAGGTCGCCCGCCTCGAGGGCGGCTTCGGCCCGCGCGAGCTTGGCTTCCGTGCCGTCGCCCTCGACGTCGTTGCCGACCCGGCGCAGCGACACCAGCGCCCGTACCTTGCCGAGCAACCGCTCGCCGAAGGAATCGTCGGCGAGATCGTCGGCCAGTGCCGTCTTGGCGACCGCCGGAAACTCCGCCACCAGCGCGGCGCGCGAGGCGACGCCGTTCTGGGCATAGGCCTGCAGCGCCGTCGCACTCTCGGTCAGCTTGGCATCGCCCTGGGCCAGCGGCGTCAGCAGGGCGAGGTCGGTGGCGAAGGGGAGGCCGGATTCGACGGCCGCGCTCAGCCGCGCGGCGATGCCGATCAGGGCGGAGGCCCGGGCCGCGCTCATCGCCTTCTGCTCGCCGGCGTTGCGGGCGCTGGCCTCGCCGCGCGCCTTGTCGACGGCCTCGGCCAGCAGCTTCGTCTGGTCGCGCTGCACGGCGATCGTCTGGTCCATCGTCTGCACCGTGTTGCGCATCGTCGCGAGCTCGAGCCGCAGGGTGGCGAGCTCCTTCTCCTGCTCCGGGTTGGGCGCGGTTGGCGTTGGTGCGGGAGCCGGCGCCGGTGGGGCGGGGACCGCGGCTGCGGCGCGGCCTTCCAGTGCCTCGATCTTGCCGCGCAGTTCGGCGATCGCCGGATCGGGGCTGCCGGTGCCTGCACTGGCCGGCCGCTCGGCGGCGGCGGCCGAGGCCGCGCGCACGCGCTTTTCCAGGTCGTCCAGACGGGCGGAAATATCGCGCCTGGCGGCCTCGACGGAGGCATTGGCCACGGCAGCCGCGTCCTGGCGAACCTGCTGCAGGTCGAGGGCGGGGGCGGTGGCCATGGACGCCGCACCCTGGCCCTGCCAAAGCGCGCGGATCTCGGCCGGCCAGTAGGGCAGGCTGATCAGCGCGCCGGCCAGCACCAGGCAGGAGGCGAACAGACCGACGACGAAGGCGCCGACCACCCCGATGCCACGGCGGACCTCGACGGGTCGGGGTGTCACGGGAGAGGCCGGCGCGGCGGCCGGCTCGGGAGAAGAAGGTGTGTCGCTCATGATGCTCGGTCCTTCTGCGGCCGCCTCGGCGGCGGCCTTGGGAGCGCCCGCGGGGGCTTCGACGGGCAGCCGGTCGAGTTCGTCGAGCACGGCCTGGCGGGTGGGATGCGCGGCCGCCACCGCCGACTTGAACGGCAGGCCACTCAACGGCGTGAGCGCCGCTTGGCTGATGCCGATGGCGGTGACGTTCGACAGTGCCGCGGAGAGTCCGGCCTCCCGCACCAGCCGGACGAACAGGTCCGACGCGCGCGGCGAGAACAACATGACCGCGTCGAGCGCGCGCGCCTCGATCGCGGCGCGCGCCGAATCCGGCAGTATCGTCTCCTCGCGGGCGTCGTACAGGGCCACGCGACGCACCTCGAACCCGTCCGGAGCCAGCGCGGCGGCGAAGTCCTGCGCGATGTCGACGCCGGATATGTGCAGCACAGGGCCGGCCTTGGGATCGAGGCGCTTGCGCGCGAGATCGGCCAGCGCCCGCCCGTCGCCCGCGGCCGAGGCGACCGAGACGAAGCCCAGCCCTTCCGCGGTCGAGGCGGTGGTGTCGCCGACCGCCAGGATGGGCTTGCCCCGCTGTTCGCTGGCCTCGGCCAGGGCGCGCGCGCCATTGGCGCTGCTCAGCAGGATCGCCTGGCAATCGGCAAGATCCGTGGCGAAGGTCGCCGGAGGATGCAGAATCTCGAGACGGAACAGGGGCGCGATGACGGGGACATGGCCACGCTCGGCCAGCGCCGTCGCCAGCGTGGTCGCCTCGCGTTCCGGCCGGGTGATCAGCACGCGCATGACGCTTCCGTAGCCGGGGCGTCCGGCCGACGCAACGTCATAGAAATTAAAGAAGCACGACGCCTTCCAGCGCCAGCAGCTGACGCTTGGTCGGCAGGCCCCGGCCGCCCGAGAAGCCGCCTTCCTTGCCGCCGCTGGCCAGAACCCTGTGGCAGGGCACGATGATGGGGATGGGATTGCGGCCGCAGGCCATGCCGACGGCGCGGGGACCGGACCCGAGCGCCATCGCCATGCCGCCATAGGTCGCGGTCCCGCCGAAGGGAATCTCACACATCATCGTCCAGACCTTCTTCTGGAAGTCGGTACCGCGCGCCGCGAGCGGCAGGTCGAATCGCTTGAGCCTGCCCGCGAAATAGAGTTCGAGCTGGCGCACGGCGTCTTCGAGCACCGGTGTCGTCGACCCGTCCTGCGCGCCCTCGTCGTTCGACCAGCGCACCGAGGTCACGGCGTCGTGATCCGCCTCGATGGCCAGTCGGCCGACCGGGCTGTCGACGTAACGAAGGGACATATGGCAAGCGTAGCGCCGGCGCTCGGCATTTGCCAACATAGGGAAGATTGTCAGGGGGAGTGATGAGCAAGGGGCTGAGGACCTCGAAGAAAGGCCCGACCCGCCGCGCGCTGCTCGGCGGCGCCGCCATGCTTGCGCCAGCGCTTGCCCTTTCCGGTAAGGCGTTCGGCCAGCCGGTGCCGCGCCGCCCACAGCCGGAGGTGGGGCCTCCGCCGGTCGTGTTCGTGCACGGCAACGGCGATTCGAGCGCGCTCTGGATCAACAACCTGTGGCGTTTCGAAGCCAATGGCTACAAGCGTAACCAGCTCTTCGCCATCGACTTCATCTATCCCAATGCCCGCGCCGACGATTCGAAACCGCAGCCCCTGCGGTCGTCGGCCGAGGACCAGATGAAGGAGCTGTCAGCCTTCGTTCTGCAGGTCCTGAAGGCGACGCGCCGTCGCAAGGTCGCTCTCGTCGGGTCCTCGCGCGGCGGCAATGCCATTCGCGCGCTGCTGAAGAACGGTGGCGGGGCGGACCTGGTGAGCCATGCCGTGCTCTGCGGGACGCCCAACAAGGGCATCGTGATTTCCGAATCCCTGCTGCCCGGCAGCGAGTTCAACGGCGCCTTCCCGTTCCTCAAAGGCCTCAACGACGGGCCCGACGACCTGATCCCGGGCGTCGAGATGATGGCGATCCGCTCCGACAGCAACGACAAGTACTCGCAGCCGGATGGCCGCTTCGTCGGCGCACCCGGCAAGCCGACCGGCGTCGGCTACGACGCCTCGGAGCTGCGTGGCGCGCGCAACGTGATCCTGGACGGGCTCGACCATCGCGAGGTCGCGTTCCACAAGCTGGCTTTTGCGGCGATGTTCGAGCACATCACCGGCAAGCCGCCGGGCAGCATGTTCATCGCCCAGGAACCGCTGCCGATCCTGAACGGCAAGGTGACCGGCTTCAGCGAAGGCACCTACACCAACATTCCGGTGGCCGGCGCGGAAGTAGAGATCTTCGAGGTCGACGCAAAGACCGGCGAACGCAAGAGTGCGGTGGCGCTGCTGCGCAAGACCACGGGCGAGGACGGCGTCTGGGGGCCTTTCGTCGGCCGCTCCGATTCCCATTACGAGTTCGTGCTGCGGGTCGCGGGCCTGCCGACGACGCACACCTACCGCTCGCCGTTCCTGCGTTCGAGCGACGTGGTGCACCTGCGGCCGCAGCCCTTCGGCAAGGCCGACGAAGCCGCCGGGGCCGTCACCCTCATGAGCCGGCCGCGTGGCTATTTCGGCGTCGGCCGCGACAAGTTCTCGCTCGACGGCAAGGTGCCGCCCGGCATCAACGACGGCGTGCCCGGTGTTTCCACCGGACGGCTCGCCTTCGACGCCGCGCCGCCGCGCACCGTGATGGCCGTTTTCAACAACGAAACCATCCCGACCCGCACTTGGCCGGCCAAGGACGGCCACATCGTGGTGGCGGAGTTCCTGAATTGAGCGATCTCCCGAGCGATCTGGAAATCGCGCGGATCAACGCAGAACATCTGATCTCCACGCCGATCCGGTCGGCCGATCTCCTGTTCGTCTTCGGCACTCGCCATGGCGTGGGCGAAACGGTTCAAGCCGCTCTCGAGCTTTGGCGCCGCGGCTTCTTTCGCCATGCCATCGTAAGCGGCGGCCTGACGGCAGGCGATACCCGCACCGAATGCGCGATCATCAAACAGGCAATGGTGGCCGGTGGGGTTCCCGAAGTGTTGATTTTGGAGGAACATCGGGCGACCAACACCGGCGAGAACGTGATCTTCTCGCTTCCCGTCATCGATTCCGCACTCGGCCGGGAAAACATCGGAAGCGTAATCTGTCTGGGCAAGATCTGCACCGCGCGCCGCTATCCCATGACTCTGCATCGCCACTGGCCTGACGTCGAAAAGATGCTGCTGACGATCAATCCCTACGGCGTACCGATCGAACGCTGGCACACCGACGCGCTGTTCCGCGAACGGGTGCTCCTTGAGTGGCGCAAGATCGAGCCCTACAAGGATCGGGGCTTTATCGCCGACTGGCCATAGGCATGCGGTTCATTCTTCGTACGTGTACTTGAAGTTGCAGTGGCTGGCGCCCTGCATGATCGTCTGCGTGCGTTCGAGCTTGAGTTTGGGGTCGTAGCCTTCGCAGAAGGCGCCGTCGCGGTTGCAGGACAACAGGCCGCCGATCTCGCCCAGACCCATCGCCTTGTAGGTCTCGGCGTACCGGCAGCGCACGACGTTGAAGGTGAAGGTGTCGGCGGTCTGTTCCTTGACGTCGATCTCCAGTGAGCCGCCCGCGGTCCACAGATGCTGGATGTCCTGGAACGACTTCAGCGACGTCCCCCCAGGCACCGAGGCGGCGAACTGGCGGGCCTGCTCGATAGCCGAGCGACGCACCGATTCCTCGATCGTCTTCTTCGCGACCTCCTCGCCGTGGCTCGCCTTCAGGGTCTCGTAGACCTCCTTCAGGATCTCGGCTTCGATGCGGCGCTTCTCCAGCATGGAGAGGCCTTCGGGATGGGCGGACTGGCTCACGGGCTGCCTCCAAAAAGGGAATAATCGAACCTAGCGTGTCTCCGGTATCTTGACACGGTGGGTCCCCGATGAAATATCGGCCCACCATGATTTCGCTCGCCCTTCTCCGGTCGCGACGTCGCCGCTCGCAAAAGCGGTAAGAGAACGCGCGCGCGCAACAGTAACAAACGCGCCGTATCGTGAAGCCGCTGGAGAGACGAGGCGGCTTCCATCCTTCCTTCTCCAGTCCGGCCCCCTCCCAGGCCCTGCATCGAGAGAGAAGACCATGACCAGCAACAAGACCAAGATTTTCATCGACGGCCAGCACGGCACGACTGGCCTGCAGATTCTCGACCGGCTCAAGGACCGGGCCGACATCGAGCTGCTCGAACTGCCGATGGCCGACCGCAAGGACCTCGGCAAGCGTGCCGAGATCGCCAGGGCGTCCGACATCACCGTGCTCTGCCTGCCCGACGCGGCGGCCAAGGAGCTGGTGGCGGCGATGGGCAATTCGGACACGGTGGTGATCGACGCCTCGACCGCGCATCGCGTGGCCGACGGCTGGACCTACGGCTTCCCCGAGCTGGCCAAGGACCAGCGCCAGAAGCTGCTCGACTCCAACCGCATCAGCAACCCGGGCTGCTATCCGACCGGCGCCATCGCGCTGCTGCGGCCGCTGGTCGATGCCGGGATCGTGCGGGCCGATTCCACGCCGGCCGTGTTTGGCGTCTCGGGCTACACCGGCGGCGGCAAGGAACTGATCGCAGTGCACGAACAGCCGGGTGTCGAGCCGTTCGGCCTCTATGGGCTGGAGCTCACGCACAAGCACGTGCCGGAGATGAAGAAGTATTCCGGCCTCAGCCACGCGCCGCTGTTCGTGCCGTCGGTCGGTCACTACGCCCAGGGCATGCTGATCACCGTGCCGATCACGCGCGACATCACCACGAAGCAGGTCACGGCCAAGGATGTCCACCAGGTGTTGAGCGACTACTATGCCGGCGAGACCTTCGTGCCGGTACGCCCGCTCGCCGATCGGGCGTGGCTGGAGCGCGACCGGTTCCTGCGGGCCGACCGGCTGATCGACACCAACACGATGGAGCTCGCGGTCTACGGCAACGATGCCGACGGAAACGTGCTGGCCGTGGCCTCGCTCGACAATCTCGGCAAGGGCGCGTCGGGTGCGGCGGTGCAGTGCATCAACCTCAAGACCGGCGTGGACGAGACCACCGGCCTCAAGGTCGGCTGAGACCCGCGCCATGGACGAGACGCCGGCGCTGCGGCGCGCGGTGGCGGACGATGCCGCCGCCGTGCGTGTGCTGACGCGCGAAGCCTATGCCAAATGGGTGACCGTCATCGGACGCGAGCCGCTGCCGATGCGGGCCGACTATGACGAGGCGGTGCGCCGGCACCGCATCGACCTCGCCTTTCTCGACGGCGGCCTTGCAGCGCTGATCGAGACGATCGACAAGGGCGACCATCTGGTGATCGAGAACGTGGCCGTGGCGCCTGCTTTCCAGGGGCGCGGCCTGGGACGTCACCTGCTGATGCACGCCGAGCAGGTGGCGCGGGAACTCGGTTATGCCGAGGTCCGGCTCTACACCAACAAGATGTTCGAGGCGAACGTGCGGCTCTATCTCGCTGTCGGCTACCGCATCGATCGCGAGGATACTTCTTCGCTCGGGATCACGGTCTACATGAGCAAGCCGATCCAGCCGTGCGCGGCTTGACCGCGACCGCGTGAATGTGGTCGCGTCCGGCGCGGAGGAAACGCCATGCCGGACAGCAAGCCAAGGAACAAAACTCCCGACCAGCTGCGCAGCGCGCGCTGGTTCGCGCCCGACGATCTGCGCGCCTTCGGCCATCGCTCGCGGGCGATGCAGATGGGCTACGCGCCGGAGGAATGGGCCGGCAAGCCGGTGATCGCCATCCTCAACACCTGGTCCGATGCCCAACCCTGCCACATGCACTTCAAAACGCGCGTCGACGACGTGAAGCGCGGCGTGCTGCAGGCCGGCGGCTTCCCGATCGAACTGCCGGCGCTGTCGTTGTCGGAAAGCCTGCTGAAGCCGACGACCATGCTCTACCGCAACCTGCTGGCGATGGACGCCGAGGAGCTTCTGCGCGGCCACCCCGTCGATGGTGTCGTGCTGATGGGCGGTTGCGACAAGACCACGCCGGCGCTGCTGCTGGGCGCGATCAGCGTCGGTCTCCCGACGATCTACCTGCCGGCCGGGCCGATGCTGCGCGGCAACTGGAAGGGCAAGGTGCTGGGCTCGGGCTCGGACGCGTGGAAATACTGGGACGAGCGTCGCGCCGGCAAGATCACGGACTCCGACTGGGTCGACGTCGAGGCCGGCATTGCGCGCTCCTATGGCACCTGCATGACCATGGGCACGGCGGCCACGATGATGGCGATGGCCGAGACGCTCGGCATGTCGCTGCCCGGCGCCTCGTCGATCCCCGCGGCCGACGCCAATCACATCCGCATGGCCTCGGAATGCGGCCGCCGCATCGTCGGCATGGTCTGGGAAGACCTGACGCCGAACAGGATCCTGACGCACGAGGCGTTCCTCAACGCCATCACCGTGGCGATGGCGATGGGCTGCTCGACCAATGCCATCATCCATCTGATCGCGCTGGCGCGCCGCGCCGGCCAGAAGATCGGCCTCGACGATTTCGAGCGCGCCAGCCGCACCGTGCCGGTGATCGCCAACATCCGGCCGAGCGGCGACAAATATCTCATGGAGGATTTCTTCTATGCCGGCGGCCTGCCGGGCCTGATCGAGCAGATCCGCGACCATCTGCATCTCGAGGCGCTCACCGTGACGGGAAAGACCCTGGGCGAGAACGTGAAGGGTGCGGAAATCTACAACGACGACGTGATCCGCTCGCTCGCCAATCCGATCTACAAGGAAGGCGCGCTGGCCGTCCTCAAGGGCAACCTGGCGCCCGACGGCTGCGTGATCAAGCCGAGTGCCTGCGCCCCGAAATTCCTGAAGCACACCGGCCCGGCGCTGGTGTTCGACGACTATCCGTCGATGAAGGCGGCGATCGACCGCGAGGATCTCGACGTCACGGAAGACACGGTGCTGATCCTGCGTAACGCGGGGCCTCAGGGCGGGCCGGGCATGCCAGAGTGGGGTATGCTGCCGATCCCGACCAAGCTTGTGAAGCAGGGCGTGCGCGACATGGTGAGGATCTCCGACAGCCGCATGAGCGGCACCAGCTACGGCGCCTGTATCCTGCACGTCGCGCCGGAGGCGTATATCGGTGGACCGCTCGCCTTGGTGAAGACCGGCGACATGATTTCGCTCGACGTCGACAGGCGCACCATCGACATGAACGTCTCCGACGAGGAACTGGCGAAGCGCCGCGCGGCCTGGAAGCAGCCCGAGCCGCGCTACGAGCGCGGCTATGGCTGGATGTTCACCAGGCACATCAAGCAGGCCAACGAAGGCTGCGATTTCGATTTCCTCGAGACCGGGTTCGGCAAGCCGGTCGCGGAGCCGTCGATCTACTGACCCGCTGACTCGCATTCACGAAACCGAAAGCCGACCGTCTTAGAACGACCCCGACGGGTAGGGCGGGGGCGCCATGCCTCTGAGGTTTTTCGGGAAGGCGCACATGCTCGCATCCAGACCTGACCAGGGCCGCCAGGCCACCACGCCGCTCGCCGTCGCCGGCAGCGGCTTCCGGCCCAATCTGTACGACGCGGTCATCTTCGTGCTGGTGATCGGCGTCTTCGTGCTGATCGCGCACGGCTTCCGCGAGATGAGTGCCCCGGCCATCCGGCTGTCGACCGAGCCCGTGACGCTCGATGTCGCCCGGCTCCCGGAATATGCGTTGCGGACGACCCTGCGCATGTTTGCCGCGATCGTCTGCTCGCTCGTCTTCACCTTCGTGGTGGCGACCCTGGCGGCGCGCAGCCGCAAGGCCGAGCTGGTGATCCTCCCGACGCTCGACATCCTGCAGTCGGTGCCGGTGCTGGGCTTCCTCACCTTCACCGTGACGTTCTTCCTGCAGCTCTTCCCCGGCAGCGTGCTGGGCGCCGAATGTGCGGCGATCTTCGCCATCTTCACCAGCCAGGCCTGGAACATGGCCTTCAGCTTCTACCAGTCGCTGCGCACCGTGCCGCGCGACCTCGACGAGGTGGCCCGGCACTACCGCTTCTCGCCGTGGCTGCGGTTCTGGCGGCTCGACGTGCCGTTCGCCGCGCCCGGTCTCATCTGGAACACGATGATGTCGATGTCGGGCGGCTGGTTCTTCGTCGTCGCCTCCGAGGCGATCACGGTCGGCGACACCACGGTGATGCTGCCGGGCATCGGCTCCTGGCTGGCGCTGGCGATCGACGCCCGCGACCTAAACGCGGTGCTGCTGGCGATCGCCACGATGGCCGCCGTCATCCTGGCCTACGACCAGCTCATCTTCCGCCCGATCGTCGCGTGGGCCGACAAGTTCCGCTTCGAGCAGCAGGCCGCCGAGTCACAGCCGCATTCGTGGCTCTACGATTTCTGGCGCCGCAGCCGGGTGCGGCCGCATCTCGTGCGGGGCGCCGCGTCGGTTGCCGACCGCATCTCGCTGCTGCCGACTCCGCTCACCAGCCCGCCGACCCGGCCGAAGTTCGGTTCGCCCTCGCGCACCGGCGAGAGGATCTGGATCGCGGTGCTGCTCCTGCTGGCGGCCTACGCCCTGTGGCACATCGTCCTGTACACCCGCACGACGCTGGGCTTCGCCGACCTGCGCATCGCCCTGTTCGACGGGGTCCTGACCCTGATCCGGGTGCTGGTGCTGATCGCGCTGGCCAGCCTCGTCTGGGTGCCGATCGGCGTCTGGATCGGCCTGCGGCCCCGTCTGGCGACCAGCCTGCAACCGGTCGCCCAGTTCCTCGCGGCCTTCCCGGCGAACGTCGTGTTTCCCGTGGCCGTGGTGGCGATCGTGAGCCTTCGCCTCGATCCGAACATCTGGCTGAGCCCGCTCATGATCCTGGGCACCCAGTGGTACATCCTGTTCAACGTCATCGCGGGCGCCAGTGCCATCCCGACCGACCTGCGCGACGCCGCCGCGCTCTTCCGCATCAGCTCGTGGTCGTGGTGGCGCAAGGTGGGCGTCCCGGCGATCCTGCCGTATTATGTGACGGGAGCGCTGACCGCGGCCGGCGGGTCGTGGAACGCCAGCATCGTCGCCGAGGTGGTGAGCTGGGGCGACACCCATCTGCGCGCCGAAGGGCTGGGCGCCTATATCGCCGACGCCACGACGGCCGGCGACTTCCCGCGCGTCGTGTTGGGGATCGTGGTCATGGCGTTGATGGTGACCACCTGCAACCGCATCCTGTGGCGGCCGCTGTACCGCCTCGCCGAGAACCGCTTCAGACTCGAGTAGGAGAGACCGAATGGACACGATGATCTCCGTGGCCGACCGTACGCTGGTCAGCGTCGACCACATCCGCAAGGTCTATCCCAAGGGCAGCGGCGAAGGTCTGCTGGTCCTCGACGATGTCTGCCTGACGCTCGGCAAGAACGAGATCGTCTCGTTCCTGGGCCGCTCCGGCTGCGGAAAAACGACGCTGCTGCGCATCCTCGCCGGCCTGATGCCGGCGACCGGCGGCGAGGTCAGGATCGCGGGCAAGAGCGTGGTCGGACCGTCGCCCGAAGTCGCGATGGTGTTTCAGTCCTTCGCGCTGTTCCCGTGGCTCACGGTGCTGCAGAACGTCGAGATCGGCCTCGAGGCGCAGGGCGTCGGCCCGGCCGAGCGCAAGCGCCGCGCCCTGGCCGCCATCGATCTGATAGGCCTCGACGGCTACGAGAGCGCCTACCCGAAGGAACTGTCCGGCGGCATGCGGCAGAGGGTCGGCATCGCGCGCGCGGTCGTGGTGGAGCCCACCGTGCTGCTGATGGACGAGGCCTTCTCGGCCCTCGACGTGCTGACCGCCGAGACGCTGCGCACCGACCTCATGGA
>Ga0209066_10005381_pt1 | contig 13518 bp, 12 predicted proteins | sample All_14_2_FD_187198 | JGI IMG/M metagenome (GOLD analysis project Ga0209066, IMG submission 187198) | Freshwater microbial communities in response to fracking from Pennsylvania, USA - Allegheny Zone_MetaG_DW_15 (SPAdes) (version 2) ...
CACCAGGATCAAATTATTTTCCTGGAACTTCTCTTCCATCAAACGGGAAATTTCCTCTTCCATTGCGCCGCGCTGGGTGCTGACAATTTCTTCCACACCAAATTGCGAAGCCACATCACGGATGATGCCGCGTGCGGTGGGGCGCACCAATTCGTCTGTGTAGCGATCCTGCCATGTAATATGAAGATTGATGATGCTGTTCGGGTCGATCGAATAGATAACCGATGCTTCGATAAACACTTCCTGCCCATCATTCGTCCGTGCACGGATCGAATCATCGCCAATCACAGTCCCTTCCGTTGCCGTCGCAGACATGGTGTACGTCTGGCGCGAGATGGGGTAGGTTCGCACCTGCTCAGCGAACGGGATGATCCAATGCACACCTGCATCCAGCGCTTCCTTGCGTAAGCCGCCCTCAGCAAAAGCTGAGAACACCACACCACGTTCCTGCGGCGTGATGAAAACAAGCCCTGCACCAACAGAAGTCAAAAGAATTGCTACAACAAGTAAGGCGATGACGGCGGTGCTTAAACCTTTCACAGGTTGGTTGCGGCTTGTGCGGATAAAAATTGCCACAAAGACACCCACGACACCGATCCATGCAAAGGATGCGATCCCTTGTATCAAAGTTGAAATATTCATAGTTTCCTCCGAAACATAATTTTGATGATTATATCGCGCTTGCTTTGGCCCTCGAAGCATGTTAACATTTCTCCAATGAAAAACGACAAAGGCATCATCAATGAAATTTTTTTGGATGGCTCCGCCCGCATCGAATGCCCTCCTGAACTGATCCCAGCTCCCGGACAGTATCTCCTCGCACATGCACCCGCCTCAGACTCACCCGTAGCTGATTCTGTTTTCTGCAGCCACTCGGCGCCGAATGGATTCATCGCCGCCGCGCCAGTTCCCTCTGCATGGATGCCGGGCACAGCACTCAACCTGCGTGGTCCCCTCGGCCACGGATTTATCATCCCAGCACCCGCCCGCAAAATTGCATTGATCGCCTTTGATGCTTCTCCCGCCCGCCTGCATGGATTAATTCCCCTCGCGCTCAAGCAAGGCGCTGAAGTTGTTCTGCTTTGCGATTCACCTCTAGACGATCTGCCCGAAGTGGTGGAGGTCCAACCTTTGCAAGCCATACAGGAAATCTTGCGTTGGGCCGATTTCGCCGCTATCGATGTAGCGCGCGAGAATCTGAATCAGCTGAAGGAAAAGATGGGGGAGGGCAATCAGGCAAAGGCGCGGTACGAAGCGCAGGTCTTAATCCGCACGCAGATGCCGTGTGGAGCACTCGCAGAATGCGGAGTCTGTGCGGTGGTTATTCATCATCAATGGAAGATGGTTTGTAAGGATGGCCCCGTGTTTGATTGGAAAGAATTGCAATAAAAAACTCCCGCAATTGCGGGAGTTTGATTTTTAGTACCAGATCCTGAATGAAGTTGTTGTTGTTGCGTTCAATCCAGTGGATGTACAGGTGACATCCGTGTAGATTAAGCTGCCATAAGGCTGATTAACGAAGGAAAGTGAAATGATACCCACGCCATTGGTGTTGGTTGCGATGTTCGTGGTTTCACTTCGACCATCCGGCCAGTGAACTACAGCTGTGCAGCCGGAACTGGCGATTGGTTGTAAATTTTGATCTTGCACTATCACGAAGATTAACTGAGTATCCGTTGCCAATGTGACAGCTTTCCATGCAAATGCACGGACTTGTAAGTTGGTTGTAATTTGAGGTGAATTATCAGTGGGCTTAACGGGGGCAAGCAGGCCAGGGTCTTCACCGAGTTTGTCAAAGTAGATGCGGCCCAGATCCGAGACAACAACCCGTTGTCCTTCTGTTTTCCAAGGCTGCCATTCAAGGCGTGCTTTTTGGAAATATTGTACGATCTTGTTTTCGTGATATTCAAATCCTGAGATCGGATAACCGAATTGTGCTGTGCCGCCATATTGATCGAAGAATTCCAGAAATGCAAAACAAACTGGAATACCTGTCTCTGGAAAGACACGACAGGCAAATGTATTGGACACATTGAGCGGGCCAGTTGAAACATAGGTGTTTTGCCCGAGAGGAGTTAACTCGGTGCGTTGTCCTACAGGCAAATTGCTATTGTATTCAAAACGGACGCGTTGGAAATATTGAACGGTTTTCCCGTCCTTGCTTGTAAATTCTTCGGTGATGGGGTATCCATAAAGGAAGGTTGCATTGGGGTTACTGTTATAGAAAGTTAAAAATTCCCCTTTAATGTTATGTCCTGTTTCACTAAAGTACTTTGAATCCTGAGATTGCGCGTTTACAGAGCCCCAACTGGTTATGAGGAGACAGATCGCAGCAATGAAAGAAAAAATTCGGCGCAACATATTTCACCCGTTTCATTATACTCAGAAATTTTTTTCACAACATTACAAACAGTTATCTACCAAAATGGTAGAAATTCAACCTATTCATAACATCCTTACCTTTCTAGGGCAATGGGGGGAATCACTGAGTTGTCTATCTGAGCAATGCTTGGATGATTTTTTCGGCGGCGTGACCATCTCCATAGGGATTTCCCGCCTTTGCCATTTGTGTATAGGCTGATTTGTCATCCAAAAGCCGCTTCGCTTCTTTAACAATATGGCTGGTCTCTGTTCCTACCAGCTTGAGCGTCCCTGCCTCCACTCCCTCTGGGCGTTCGGTTACATCGCGTAATACGAGGGTCGGAATGCCAAAAGCAGGCGCTTCCTCTTGGATGCCGCCTGAATCGGTTAAGATCAGAGTTGCATGTTTCATTAAATGGACAAGCGGTAGATAATCCAAAGGTGGAAGCAGGGTAATATGGTCCACACCCTTAAGCAGCCTATTGACAGGTTCTTGTACATTTGGATTCAAGTGAACAGGATATACGATTTCCACATCCTCATGTTTTGCCAGTTCGGCTAGTGCGCAGCAAATATCTTCGATGGGCTTACCGAAATTTTCGCGGCGATGGGCAGTAACGAGGATTAGTTTGTTTGTTTTCAGCGTTGAGCTTACTAACTCGCTGATTTCCTTTGGCTCTGGCTGTTTACTGACGAATTGCAATGCATCGATGACGGTGTTACCAGTCACTTTGATAATGCTCTCATCTACTCCTTCGCGCAAAAGGTTTTGTTTGGACCATTCTGTGGGCGCAAAGTGCAGATCAGCGGTTACACCTGCCACACGGCGATTGATCTCCTCGGGGAACGGCTGCCATTTGTCGTGTGTGCGCAATCCTGCTTCCACATGGCCGAATTTGATACGGTTAAAATACGAAAGCAGGGAGGTGATAGCTACAGTAGTGGTGTCTCCCTGTGCGAGGACCCAATCGGGTTTGAAATCTGATAGGACAGGGTCTAGATGAGTGAAAATAGCAGCGCTCAGTTGAGCGAGGGATTGATTATCACGCATCAGATTTAGGTCATATTCAGGTTTTATATCAAATAGGTTCAAAACCTGGTCAAGCATTTGGCGGTGCTGAGCAGTGACACAGACGCGCGATTCAACGCCTATAGTTTGAGCCAGCAGACGAACAATTGGAGCCATTTTCACAGCTTCCGGTCGTGTGCCGAAGACAGAAAGAATTTTCAATATTTCCTCGCAAACAGAAATGTCAGTTTATTTTAGTGATTTTTCGGATATGATATATTTATCGTCTGAAAACAAGAGGTGGTAATGTGAAGCGAATCACGAAGAAAATACTGTTGGTATGCTTTTTGTTTAGCTTTACTCTGGCAGCTTGTGATGCCAGAGCTTCCTGTGTATTGCAGGCTGTGGCTGGTGGCTCACAAGCCTGCCAGGAAAAATTAGACGAGTAAACTTACTTTCCGACACCCAATCTTGAAAGATGGAATCCTGCGTTTTGCCACTGGTCTGAGTCCCAGCCGTGGACGGTATCGATAAGGATTCTTGATTTTGTTTTTTGTGCAATCTCTTTTGGGTCGAACTTGGTAAATTCGGTATGTTTAACCAGCAATAAGAGAGCATCTGCTTCCTGAATGGAATCTTCCAGTGTAGGGGAGATGGTAATTCCTTCAAGATCCGCATCGGGTTTAAATGGTTCCCAAGCCAAGACTTGCGCGCCTTCTCTTTGAAGGATATGTACAACCTCATTTGCAGGGCTTTCACGCAGGTCGTCCACATCAGGTTTGTAGGCAAGGCCGAGAGCCGCGATTTTTTTTCCTTTTAATGTACCAAGCGCACGTTTGACGGTTTCCACTACAAAATGAGGTTGGGCGTCATTTACTTGTCGCGAATGGTATATAAGCGGTGTAAGTTCTGGTGCGGCTTCCACAAAGAACCACGGATCGACGCTAATGCAATGCCCGCCAACACCAGGGCCAGGGTTGAGGATTTTTACACGGGGGTGTAAATTGGCGATGGAGATTGCCTCCCAGACATCCACGCCGAATTTATCTGCAAGGCGAGAGAACTCATTGGCAATGGCAATGTTAACATCGCGGTAAGTATTCTCCATCAATTTGACCATTTCTGCTGTGGTTGCGTCGGTTTTTATGATCTGCCCCTTGACGAAAGTCGAATACAAATCTTTACCAGCTTCTGAAGACTCAGGAGTTACGCCGCCGATAACGCGCGCATTTTCGATCAACTCGCGTAATATTTGTCCGGGTAAAACTCGTTCTGGAGAATATGCTAAATGGAAGTCGCGCCCAGCTTCCAGTCCGGAACGAGCGAGGATGGGGGTGATCAAATCCACAGTGGTGCGCGGTGGGGAGGTTGACTCAAGCACGACCAGATTTCCTTTCTTCAGAAATGGCAGGATGGACTCTGCTGCAGAAATGACTGCGCGCATGTCGGCCAGTTTATAGGTCACGCCATTGTATTCGCCGAATTTGCCATCCTGGAATGGGGTTGGCACGGCGATGATGAATGCATCTGCTTCTTCGGGCTGAGTAGCCGCTCTGAAGTTGCCAGAGTTGATGGCTTTTGTCACTGCATCTCGCAGACCGGGTTCGTGAATATGGATTTCACCCTTATTCAGGGTTTCAATGATTTGTGAATTGATATCCACGCCGATGACATTGACCCCATTTGCGGCGAAGGTGGATGCTGTAGGCAGGCCTATGTAGCCAAGGCCTATAACGCAGATTTTTTGAAATTTCACAGTAACTCCAGAGTAATTAATTTAGCCCGATTATTATACAACCAGCCTGCAGGTTTCCATAAAGCGACTTTTTAATGCACATGCACGTATATTTGATTAAAGCATAATTTCTTGTTGTATAATCAAATGGAGGAACAATGGACTTTTTATTGGAACCGAACATCGCTTATTTGATCTTGTTGGGCGGCGTTTTACTTGGCTTGTTGGCAATTGTTACGCCAGGAACAGGTTTATTTGAAGTCGGTGCTTTCTTCTGCCTGTTATTAGCGGGGTATGCAGTCTATAACCTGTCCTTTAATTGGTGGGCATTGGTTATTCTTGTTCTAAGCATTGCCCCATTTATCTATGCCATTCAAAAACCGAAACGTGAACTGTACCTCGGGCTTTCCATCTTTTTGTTGGTATTGGGTTCGGTCTTTTTGTTTGCTGTAGATGGCTGGAAACCTGCTGTTAACCCCTTTGTTGCATTGGTAACTTCTGGACTCTTATCTGCCTTTTTGTGGGTCGTTGTGCGAAAGTCCGTGCAAGCTGCAGGGGTACGCCCTGTCCATGATCTTGACGTACTAACTGGATTGGTAGGCGAGGCCAGATCGAAGATTCATGATGAGGGCAGTGTCTATGTGGCGGGGGAGATGTGGTCTGCCAGAAGCGACAAAGTTATTTCTGTTGGCAGCTCCATTCGTGTAGTTCGTCGCGAGGGTTTTATCCTCGTCGTTGAAAAAGATGGTCAATCAAATACCAACTTAAACAAGGAGAATTAATATGGATTTTTTAGCAACTGGCGGCACTATTTTCTGCTTCGTTGGAGCAGTGCTGGTCATTGGCTTTATCTTTCTTGCCAATGCCATCCGAATTGTTCCTGAATATCAGCGTTTGGTTGTGTTTCGTCTTGGCCGCTCTGTGGGTGCCAAGGGGCCTGGTATTGTCCTTCTCATCCCTGTAATTGACCGTGCTGTAAAAGTTGACTTGCGCGAACAGGTACGTGAAGTGCCTCACCAAACTTCGATCACAAAAGATAATGCGCCGATTTCCATTGACTTCCTGTGGTACTACAAGGTGCTTGATCCTGCTGAATCTGTTTTGCAGGTTGGTAACTTTGAATCTGCAGCCGCTGGTATTGCCGCCACCACCCTGCGTGCCGTGATCGGTGGTATCCCGTTGGATGATGTACTTTCAGAACGTGAACACATCAATAACATGCTTCGCACCCGTCTTGATGAAGTAACTGAGCGCTGGGGTGTTAAAGTAACCAACGTGGAAATCCGCGAGATCATTCCTCCGCGCGAAGTGCAGGATGCAATGAATCGCCAGATGTCTGCTGAGCGTATCCGCCGTGCTTTGGTAACAGAGTCCATGGGTGACCAGCAGGCTGCCATCAACCGCGCCGAAGGTACAAAACAAGCTGCAATCCTTTCTGCTCAGGGCGAGCGCGAGTCGAACATTCTTCGTGCTGAAGGCGATAAGCAAGCTCAGGCGTTACGCGCTGAAGGTTTTGCTGTTGCTTTGGAAAGTATCTTCAATGCAGCCAAAACCATTGACCAAAAGACGATGACCTTGCAGTATTTTGAAACGCTCAAGTCCATCGGCACAAGTCCAGCCACCAAGTTCATCTTCCCGATGGAATTCACCAGCATGCTGGATAATTTTCTCGGCAAAGAAAGCAAGAAGTAACAGTAATTTGTAATACAATAAGGTCTCCCAAACCGGGAGACCTTATTTTTTATGGAAATCGTAAAAGCATCCTTTCTTGATCTCAACGCACTTCGCAAATTGGAAAATGAAACTTTTGCGAAGGATGCCTGGCCCCTCTTTGATTTAATTGCTGTTTTAACTCTCCCTGATGTAATCCGACTTAAGGCTGTGGAAGATGACCAGATGGTAGGATTTATCGCAGGAGACCCGCGTCCACGCGACGGGTGGGGCTGGGTTGCTACTATTGCGGTTGACCCACGCTACCAGCGACGCGGCATTGGGCGTGCCTTGTTGCATGCCTGTGAAAATAAGCTTGGCGTGCCCAGATCGAGATTGACTGTGCGTATTTCAAACCAGGGAGCAATTTCCATGTATGAGCAGGAGGGATATGTTTCCATTGATATCTGGAAGGGATATTACAACGATGGGGAAGATGCCATGTTAATGGAGAAGGAATTATGACCGAGCCGAGAAAGCGATTAATCGAATTTGAGTCACTGCGAGGGCTGTCTATCGTGTTGTTGTTGACCTTGCATTCTGAAATTATTGGTGCCTCCGCATTTGGGGTGAGCCTAGATCCGTTGGCAAAATTTGTAGGTGCATTTTTGTTGGGATCGTTTTTCTTTTTGGCTGGTTATTTTATGGATATGTCCCTGCAAAAATCTAGGGATAATATGTTCGGTTTTGTAAAATCGCGATTTATTCGTATCTTTCCGCCATACTGGCTTTCGATGTTGTTTTTTATTAAGCTGTTTACCCTGAAACGGATTGACCTGATCGTTTATCTGCTTAATTTGCAAGCTGTTTTTTCACCTGAATTCGTCAAGCCGTTATTAACCTTATGGTACATCAGTATGCTGGTGGTGTACTATGTTATCTTTGGCATCCTGATTTGGCGTACTAAATCCAACAAGAGTCTTTTGTTTTTATCAATTGTCATATTTGCCATTGTCTATATTTTGCATTTGATAAGCGGATTGTTTGACGTCCGCTTTTTTAGGTATTTCTTCATTTTTCTGGCAGGTGTTTATTTTTATCGTTTTGAGAACGTACGTGAGCTTTTGTTCAATATTCCCTTGTTTTACAAGGCCATAGCCGCTGTTGTAGGTAGCTGGTTGTTTTGGCTGGTTCAAATCAATGAGCTTCCTATGACTAATGGCTTATACCTGTTGGTGGTGGACTTTTTTATTTTGAGTTGGGCGTTGACGTGGTTGTCTATATTCCGTCTGCCAATTGGAGCGTGGAAGATATGGGCGTTGCTTTCGACAGCATCTTACTTCGCATATTTGTTTCACCGTCCATTGTGGTATCTTCTTCAATTGATTTTTGATGTGGAAGCTTGGGGTGGGGAAGCGATGTTCAATTTCACCATTGGCTCTATTGTTACTTTGATCGTGGGGTATTTCCTACAGCGCGGATATGACCGTCTCCTTGCTGCTCTACATTTGAAAGGATAAGACAGGTGATGATGGTCTATTCCACTTCATCGGGTTTATAATCAATCAATATGTCTGAAACTCTTCAGCCACCCGTTTGGGTAAATTCAGTTCAATCCTTAAATCAAATGGTGCAAGACTTAGCCTCGCAACCTCGTGTGGCGGTGGACACCGAATCCAACAGCCTGCACGCGTTTCGCGAGCAGGTTTGTTTACTGCAATTTTCGTCGCTTAAAGAAGATTATTTAGTGGATCCGCTGGTCTTAAAGGACCTGAGTTTGCTGGCTCCAATTTTTGCAAACCCGAATATCGAAAAAGTGTTTCATGCCGCTGAATATGATTTGATCTGTTTACGGCGTGACTTTGGCTTTACCTTTGCAAACCTGTTTGACACAATGCAAGCAGCTCGCGTTCTTGGGTACCCCGCAGTGGGTCTGGACAGATTGCTTGGCGATAAATTCGGTATCAAAATGGATAAGCGCCATCAAAAAGCAAATTGGGCGGCGCGCCCATTAACTCAGGATCAGATCCACTATGCCCGTTTGGATACGCATTATTTATTTAACTTAAGAGATATTCTTGAAAAAGAATTGCGTGAAACAGAGCGCTTGGAATTTGCCTTGGAAGATTTTTACCGTGCCTGTTTGCCTGATGAACAAAAACATAGGAATAATGGTGCATCATGGGAGCGGTTTGCTGGACGCAAAGACCTGTCATTACGTGAGTTGACCATCGTTTCATTCCTATGTAATTGGCGTGATAAGGAAGCCGAGAAGTTGAATCGTCCGCCATATAAAGTGGTGATGGATGATGTTTTTGTCGCTTTGGCAAAAAATCCTCCTGAGCAAAAAGTGGATTTGTCTGCTGCTGGATTAAGTGAGAAACAGATAAAACTTTGGGGAGATCAGATATTAAGTGCGATCAGGCATGGAGAGGCGGCTCCGCTTGTTGAGCGGAAGCAGCCCGAACGTAAGAATGATGCGGTCCTTCGTCGCCTTGAAAAATTAAAGGCGTGGAGAAAAAGCGTCGGTTTGGAAATGAAAGTTGAGTCCGATATTATTTTGCCCAAACCGTATTTAGGTCTTCTGTCTGAAAATCCACCAAAATCGTTGGAAGAATTGCAGGCCCTAATGAAAGATACTCCTTCGCGTGTGGATAAATTTGGCGTGCAAATCTTGAAGACCCTTGGAGTGAAACATGCGAATTAATTTCCACGGCGCGGCCCACACGGTGACTGGCAGCCAGCATTTGATCGAGGTCAATGGTTCAAAGCTGCTGCTGGATTGCGGCCTGTATCAGGGCAGGCGAGTGGATACGTATGCGCGTAATTTGAATTTTCGCTATTCCCCGCGAAGTATAGATGCGGTGATCCTTTCTCATGCTCATATTGACCATGCAGGCAATTTGCCAAATCTTGTGAAGCAGGGATATGAGAAAAGTATTTTTGCAACGCACGCCACTGTGGATTTGGCAAGTTTGATGATCCGTGACTCAGGCCGCATTCAGGAATCGGATGCGGAGTTTGTAAATAAAAAACGAGCGCGGCGCGGTGAAGACCCAATTGACCCGCTTTACACAGAGCAGGATGCCGAAGAAGTGGCAGGCATGTTCAAAGGCGTGAATTATGGCGAGGCTTTTCAGCCCATCCCCGGCGTGATCGCGCGTTTTTACGAAGCGGGACATATCCTTGGCTCGGCAGGCGTTTCACTTGAGATAGAAGAAAAGGGAAAAAAGATCCGCCTGTGGTTTTCAGGAGATATTGGAAGGTATCAACTGCCTTTACTGCGTGACCCAGTTTTACCCGAAGTCGCCGATTACATGATCATGGAATCGACGTATGGCGATAAGTCGCACAGCAATCCTGAGATTGCATACAACGAATTCCGAAATGTTGTGAAGCTGACTGTGGAACGCGGTGGGAAGGTGATTGTCCCTGCTTTTGCAGTGGGGCGCACGCAGGAATTGGTTTACAACTTAAATCAAATGATGCAGGATGGTGATGTACCGAAAGTCCCTGTATATGTGGATAGTCCGCTGGCTGTGAATGCCACACAGGTTTTCAAAAATCATCTGGAATGTTTTGACGAAGAGACAGCTCAATTTGTGCGCGAGGCGCGTCACCCGGCATTGGATTTCAAGATGCTGACGTATGTGAGGTCAGTGGAAGAATCCAAGGCATTGAACGAACGCAAAGAGCCTATGGTCATCATCTCTGCTTCGGGCATGGCGGAAACGGGGCGCATCGTGCATCACATCCGCAATAATATTGAGAATCCTAAAAATACAATTTGTATCGTTTCATGGCAGGCTCCCAATACGATGGGGCGCAGGCTGGCAGACCGCGAGCCGCAGGTAAATATCTTTGGCGAAGTGTACACGCGCAAATGTGATGTTGCCACAATCGGCGGTCTCTCAGGTCATGCAGGGCAGGATCTACTGGTGAAATACGCAATGGGTGTCAAAGATTCCGTGAAGCAGATTTTCCTTGTCCACGGTGAAGAAAAGCAGGCAATGACCTTGAAGGGGTTATTGCACGAGCGAAACCTGAGCCAGGTGCATTATCCTGAACTGCACGAAAGCGTTGATTTGTAGGAAACTTTTTCGGTTATAATTTCGCCCGCCCCAAATATGGGGAGGTGCCAGAGTGGTTGAATGGGACAGTCTCGAAAACTGTTGTAGGCTCCGGTCTACCGAGGGTTCGAATCCCTCCCTCCCCGCTAAAGACTCTTGAGAAAATTCGAGAGTCTTTTTTATTTATGACAAGGAGATTCCTGTGAAAACGAAATATTTCCTGTTTGTAATTTTAATGCTCGCGTTTTGGATAGCTGCCTGCGGAGGAAACGCCTCAACGCCTGCGCCTCAAATTGATCCTGCACCCACACAGGCAGCCACGCTGGAACCGACAGTAACTGTGGCTGTGACCACTTCCACTCCAGATACGATCTCCGCATGTAAAGTTCGCCCCTATTCTTTTACCAATGTAGGCTTTGGGCTGCCCAATCCTTCCTATAAACTTCCATCGGTTGGTGCTGTAAAGACCATTGTGTTATTTGCAGACTTTCCTGATGTACCTGCTGTGCAAACGCCAGAGGAAGCTCTTTCCATCATTTCCCCAAACGCTGAAAAATTCTTCAATGACATTTCCTACGGAAAAATGACATGGACTTTGGAACCTCACCTTACCTGGCTGCATTTGAGCCAGCCCTCATCACATTATGGCGAAGCGATTCGTTCGTACGAAGGACATTTGGAGTTTATTCAAGAGGCTGTGAGCATGGCAGATGCCGCTGTTGACTTTTCGGCAGCCGACTCGGTGGTGGTGATGGTTCCTCCAGAAGCCACTGCGGTGGGGTATGGGCCTGCCTTCGGAGCGAATGAGGGACAAGGTTATACTGCTGATGGAAAGATCTTTTCCAATGGTGTTACCTCAGGTGCTGACGTGCCTGCATGGGGTTTCCTGTGGCTGAATCACGAAAGCGGGCACACCATGGGGCTCCCGGACTTATATTCCTATCAATACGATCCTGCGAATTACAATGACCAGCACCGTTTTGTTGGCGGGTTTGGGCTGATGGGCTACATTGATGGCAACGCTCCTGAGTTCTTTGCGTTTGAGCGCTGGCAATTGGGTTGGCTTGAAGACACTCAAATCATCTGTCAGCTTGAAGGCGAACAGACCACGACCATTACACCCATTGAAATGTCAGGTGGCGTGAAGGCGATAATGATTCCCATCAATGACTCGAAAGTTATTGTCATTGAATCCAGAAGGCCAATTGGGTATGATAGTAGTCTCATAAAATCTGGTGCGCTTGTATACACTGTCGATACGTCCATCTATTCAGGGGAAGGGACATTGGTTGTTTATCCAATTCTGGAGAATGATCCGTATCGTGATCAGTCTCCGCTTGCGAATGGCGAATCGATCACTGTTGAAAATGTGACGATCACAGTTACAGATTCATCAGACGACGGGGATACTGTGCAGGTAACGATCAAATAATTTCAAAGGAGACCTCCGAGATTTCAAAGACCTCGGAGGTCTTATGTTTAATGGTAAGATTCGCCCAATGAAACTTAACCTCGCCCTCGCACAGATCAACACAAAACTTGGTGATGTGGAAGCGAATCTCGCAAAACATCTGGATTACATCAAACAGGCCAGATCTGAAAAAACAGATCTACTGGTATTTCCCGAACTTTCCTTAACAGGATACGTGCTTCAGGATCTTGTTGCTTCAGTCGCGCATAAGCCGACGGATGATGACCCTATCTTCAAGCATTTGCTCAAAGCGTCTCACGATCTGGACCTTGTCGTTGGCTTCGTGGACGAGGACTCCCGTCACCGCTTTTATATTGCTTCTGCATATCTCTCAGGCGGGAAACTTGTGCATGTCCATCACAAAGTCTATCTTCCAACCTATGGACTCTTCGACGAAGGCCGCTTCTTCGCATGGGGTGACTCCGTCCGCGCCTTTGACACACGCTTTGGGCGCATGGGCATGCTCATCTGCGAAGACTTCTGGCACGCTTCACCGCCATATCTTCTCTGGCTGGACGGCGCGGATCTTATGTTGTTTTCCTCCGCATCTCCTGGACGTGGATTGAACGACAATGAAAAACTTGAATCCGCGCGCTGGGTGGAGCGCGTCAACAAGGCGTATGCCAGCATGTTCACATCTTTTGTTGCACACGCCAACCGTGTTGGCTACGAGGATGGTCTTCACTTCTGGGGCGGCGCAACGATCTTTGACCCGAATGGGGAAGAGCTTGCTCACGGTCCATATAACGAAGAAGCGTTAACTTATTCAGAATTGGATCTGAATCAACTCCGCCGCACGCGAGCGCGTTTACCCTTGCTGCGCGATGAACGCACAAACCTTGTACAAAATGAATTGAATAGGATTCTCTCCCGTGGGTGATCTCAACCTTTCTCTCAACACAGAACTTGCCCGTGAGATTTTGACGGGCTTCATCAAGTCCGAGGTCACACGCGTTGGGATGACTCGTGCCATTGTCGGTCTCTCAGGCGGGTTGGACTCTGCGCTTTCCTGCGCGTTGGCGGTTGATGCATTAGGTGCGGAAAATGTCCTTGCTGTGCGAATGCCTTATAAAGCTTCCAGTAAAGATTCACTTGACCATGCCAAATTGTTGATCGATCAACTTGGTATTCCAAATAAAACCATTGAGATCACAGACATGGTTGAACCGCTCTTCAAACTTGACCCAGAGATATCGAATATGCGTAAAGGCAATATCATGGC
>Ga0209066_10005382_pt1 | contig 13518 bp, 10 predicted proteins | sample All_14_2_FD_187198 | JGI IMG/M metagenome (GOLD analysis project Ga0209066, IMG submission 187198) | Freshwater microbial communities in response to fracking from Pennsylvania, USA - Allegheny Zone_MetaG_DW_15 (SPAdes) (version 2) ...
CTTCTTTTTTTTTAATTGATTGATAATTTATTGCAGATAATTATTACTTTAGCATTAATATTAATTATTTAGAATAGACAAGTAATGCCTTGGGGAGTATGTGGCTGTTAAGAATTCTGCTTTTATTTTCAATTTTACTTTCTTATTTACCTCAGTACGGTCAATATCAGCCTGTGTACAGACATCTCACGGTAGACGAGGGATTGTCGGCAAGTGAAGTTTACCATGTTTTTCAGGATTCAAAAGGGTATATTTGGTTCGCAACCAATAATGGGGTTAGTAGGTATGATGGTTATAATTTTGAAAACTTCGACCTTGTTTCGGGACTAGCCGACAATACTGTTTTTGAAATATACGAAGATTACAAAAAGCGAGTTTGGTTCATTCCCTTCTCCGGGAATCTAAGTTATTTTGAAAATGGAAAAATAAAGGACTACCCTTATAACTCCAAAATTAAGCAGCACTTTCCAAACAGTAGAGGTCCAATAAAAATGGCTTTTCATGTTGATAGCCTAGACAACATATACTTAGGTCTTAAAAATTTCGGCCTAATAACTATAAGTGCAGAAGGCGTTTACAAAAAATTGGGCGGAAAATTTGAAGAAGGCGAAGTGGCAATGGAAGGCTTACCCTGTGGTAAAATTCTTATATCGAACCCAATACAAGCACCCACAAACGATATCATATATTCGGACGAACAACAAAATTTCAGATTTAATTTCAAAAAACTATTCAACCAAGTAGTTGCTCCCCTATACGTTTTTGCTCAGAAAAAGAAGGATGGCACACTTATGTTGTCGACAGATGAATATATAATCAGTGTAAAGAATGGTAAAATAACAGCAAAATTATCTGGACAAACCAGCCAGTATATTTGGATGAATATTGATGAGGAAGAAAACCTTTGGGTCTCAGCATTTGAAGGCGGGGTATATGTTTATCCGAATTGTGACATTACCAAAGAACCTAGCCAGGCTTTGCTCAAAGAATACCAAGTAACATCTGTCCTAAGAGATAAAGAGGGTTCTTATTGGTTTTCTACTCTAAACGATGGAGTTTTTTATGCTCCCGACTATAAAATCCAAACTCTTTCAAAGCTCAGCGGACTAGCGGACAATAGGGTAAATGCTATTTACACCGACGATGATAGAACATATGTAGGATACGAAATGGGATTTGTCGACATTATTAAAAACAATAACATTACACATTACTCTCCAATAAATACAAAAGCCAAAACAACTTATGTTCGTTCAATTTTTGGCGACACACTTCGAAAAAGGGTTTGGATTTGCACATTTCATGAACTGGGTTATTTTGAAAAGGATAATTACAAAAAATTATTTGACGACAATATCACAATTTATCCCAGAAAAATTATCAGTTCAAAGGATGGAGGATACTGGGTCGGCACTGCAAAAGGACTAAGAAAAGTAAAAAATGATCAGATTGTTTACGACTCGCAAGTAAGTGATGGGTTTGGAGGAATGGTATTCAGTCTAGTGGAGGACAGCAAAGGCACTGTTTGGCTGAGCACCATAAATGGATTATGGAAATATTCCAACAATACATATCAATATATTGGAGACCAGAATGAACTTCTGACTCGTGTAAGCCACAGCATGTTTTTCAACCCAATTGACTCTGCACTATGGATAGGTACAAACGGCGCAGGAATAGTTATTTACTCTAAAAATGGAGATGTTTCACAGATTTCTGTTAAAGATGGTCTAATCTCAAATTCCATTCATCAACTATATAAATCGTCAAATACAGTTTGGGTAGCCACTCGACAAGGCTTATCGCTAATTCCAAACATTAAAAACAAAAAAATTCTAAATTTTACAATTGACGATGGTTTACCTAGCAACGAAATAACATCGGTATATTCAAAGGATCTCAATATATACATAGGCACCAATAAAGGCCTAGCAATTATTGATATTAGCAAACTTACCCGAAACGAAACACCCCCTCCTACAGTAATTACAAAGATAGTAGTTGAAGGATCGCTCCTTCCATTGAATGACACCATCATAAACTTAGAGTACTCCCAAAATACAATTGACATCTCCTATGTTGGATTGGCCTATAGAAATATGGGACGCTTAATGTATAGACATAGAATGCTTGGACTCGACACAAGCTGGGTTTACACAAAATCTACAAATTGTATTTATAATGGACTCAACTCAGGAGAATACGTTTTTCAACTTCAAGCACTAAACTCTAACGGAGTATGGAGTACAAATCCAACCGCTCTGAAATTTAGCATTAATCCCCCATTCTGGGAACGTGCATGGTTTATTGTTATAATCACCTTCTTCTTTACAGGCTTACTTTACCTTGTTTACCGGAGTAGGGTGAGAGAAATTGGACGCAGAAATGAATTGCTCAACAATATAAACCTTTACAAGCAACAATCGCTTCGTCAGCAGATGAATCCTCATTTCATATTCAACACCCTTAACTCAATTCAATACTACATCCTTGAAAGAGACACCATTAGCTCGCATAAATACTTAACCAAATTTGCCCGCTTAATGCGAATGACACTCGACAACTCCTTGTCTCCAACTATTCCATTGAGAGACGAAATTGATGCACTTAGAATATACCTTGAACTGGAAGCTCTGCGATTAGAAGGCAAATTTACTTATACCATTGACTATGGTAACAACGACTCCATTCTCGATATAAAAATTCCAACACTACTTATACAACCATTTGTAGAGAATGCTATTTGGCATGGGATAATGTTAAAATCCGAAAAAAGCGGGCATGTCAACATTAACCTAAAGGAAGAATCGGAAAAAATAATTTGCACAATTGATGATGATGGCGTTGGCCGCGATGAAGCAAAAAGGGTTCAAGAACAAAACTCAAGAGTTCACAAATCGCGTGGATATCAAATTACGCAGCAAAGAATCGATCTGTTGAATTCAATGTACAAAGATAAATTCGACATTAAAATTACTGACCTCTTCGACTCAGATAACAAGCCGTCTGGCACAATGGTAAGTATAACAATACCAAAAACTTTGGGCCTGTTAAATTAATTGCACAAGACTTATATTCAGCAAATCAACCCACAACTTACCTGAAGTTGTAAATCTTTAATGTGGTTAATAAAACCTACTAGCTTAAAGTTTTTTGTTAAATTTGCAGCATAAAATTTTAAACCATGCTTAAAGCCCTTATCGTTGATGACGAAATTGCCTCGGTCCGCACGCTCGAACTGCTCCTTAGCCAATTTGCCAAGGACATAGAAGTTGTTGATGTTGCACGCTCGTCCATTGAAGCCTTAAGCAAAGTTGAACTCATTAAGCCAGACATCGTATTTCTTGACATTGAGATGCCAGGAGGATCTGGTTTCGATTTCTTGGAGAACTGTTCAAGTAGAGATTTTGATGTCATTTTCATTACCGCCTTTGAGTATTATGCCGTTAAGGCATTTAAATTCAGCGCCATAGATTATCTACTAAAACCAATTGAGGTTGAAGAGTTGGAATCGGCGCTTGCAAGAGTGTCTAAGCGTAGATATTCCAATTTCGATGGAAGAAAACGTTACTACGCATTATTCGAAAATCTGAAGGAGATACTACCATCAAAACTTGTTGTAAATATTCAAAACAAGTCCGAGTTTATTGACTTAAAGGATGTTTACTGCTTCGAAGAATCTCAAAAAGGAACAATAGTCCTTCGCAGCAATGGGGAATCGTTAAGCATTGATAATCGGTTAAAGGATTTAGAAGAAATCCTCGATACAAAAAATTTCGTTAGGATTAACTCAAAACAAGTAATCAACTTAACGCTAGTTAAACATATTGGGAAATCAGGCAGTATCGACCTTGACAAGGGAATTAAACTTACCGCATCGAGCGAATACATTAATGAGCTGATTGATCAACTCGAAGTGTTTGTTAAGCAAAAATAAAACTACAATTGGGAAGAATTCTCGCATTAGATATTGGAAGGAAAAGAACAGGTGTAGCCGTTACCGATCCACTAAAGATCGTGGCCAACGGCTTGGCGACAATTCCATCGCATACAATAGTTGAATATCTTGGAAATTATTTAACTAATGAGAATGTTGAATTGCTTGTTGTGGGATATCCGGTAACAATGAACAATACACCATCGGAAGCTGTTAAATACATCAATCCAATTTTGAAGAAAATTGAAAAGGCATTCCCTAATCTGAAAATTGTGCAAGTCGACGAACGCTTTACATCAAAAATGGCTTTTCAAACCATGATTGATGGAGGTTTAAAGAAAAAAGATCGGCAAAACAAAGCAACAATCGACACTATTAGTGCCACAATTATTCTTCAATCGTACATGGAAAGTTTAAGTTATAAACAATAATATAATATGATTTATCCAATTTGCATTTATGGATCGCCCGTGCTTAGGAAGGTTGCACAAGACATAAACCCAGACTATCCCAACCTTAAGCAGCTAATTAGTGATATGTTTGATTCCATGTATCAATCCGATGGAATTGGTTTGGCTGCACCTCAAATAGGCTTATCGATCCGATTATTTGTGATAGATGGAACACCTCTAGTGGAGGACGATCCTAGCTTAAAAGATTTCAAAAAAGCATTTATAAATGCTCATATTGTTGAGCGTTTCGACGAAATTAGCCGTTTTAGCGAGGGTTGCCTTAGCATCCCTAACATTCACGAAGAGGTTGACCGTGAAAGCAAAATCAGAATTAAGTACGTTGATGAAAATTTTGAGCCCCACGAAGAGGTATTCGAAGGAGTTGCCGCTCGTATTATACAGCACGAATACGATCACCTAGATGGCATACTCTTCACCGATCGATTATCGCCAATACGCAGACAACTCCTAAAATCGAAACTATCAGCCATATCCAAGGGGAAATTCAGCGCCGACTACAAGTACAAACTAGCAAAATAATCAATGACACGCGATCTCGCGTGTTTTTTTTAACAGGGATTGCTATCACATGAAAATTTTGTAACTTGATGATAGATCAAACCTTACAAAACCTTGAACGCTCCTTTTACCTACCACGAAGCCCCTTTTTTCCGATTGGTTATTCCGCTAATTCTTGGAATAGCATTACAGTTTAAATTTCAAATTCTTCCGGCGAACCAAAACACAGCCCTATTACCTCTCGTTATATTCATATTTCTTGCTATTTCGTTTGCCGTCGTAAGTCAATGGAGATACCGATGGGTATATGGCTTAATGCTTAATACTTTTATACTCGCATGCGGATTAACACTATCGTTAAACCTTACGTTTAGCGATAATCTTGAGGCAGAAAAAGAAACGAAAGTAATTGCTCGACTGCTCGACAACCCTCAACAAAGAGCTAAGTCCATTAAAGTAAAATGTAAGGTTGAGAGTATTTTAACAAACCAAGGCTTAGTTAATAGTGAAGAAAGCATTTTAATATATTTCGAATTGAGCGATAGTATGGCTCAACGATTAACTTATGGCGATATTATTGCAACTAAAATTACCCCTACCCAATTTGAGAGTCCAAAGAACCCATACCAATTCGATATTGGCAAAAACCTACTTCTCGACAAAATAAGATACTCAGCATTTTTAAAAACAGGTAGATGGATAAAAATTTCAAAGAGCGAAAACAAACTAATCAAAACATCATTTAACATCAGGGATAACTTTTTGGAAATATTCAGCAGAAATGGATTAGAAGGGAGCCAACTAGCAGTTCTATCGGCTTTAACCTTAGGGTACAGAGATATGCTCGATGGAGAAATAAATAAGGTTTACTCATCGACTGGCGCAATGCACATCTTGTCGGTTTCCGGATTACACGTAGGAATTCTTTACTTCATTCTAGCATTGGCACTTGGTATGCTACCGAGAAATAGAATTTTCAGGATCATCAACCTAATTATTATTCTGCTTTTTTTGTGGTTTTTTGCAATACTAACAGGTCTTTCACCATCTGTTAATCGATCGGCATTCATGTTTTCGATGGTTGCAATAGGGCAAAGTTTTTCCTTTCGCACAAATATTTACAATACTATATCGGCCACAGCATTCGGCTTACTAATCACAAATCCAGCAAACCTATTTAATCTTGGATTTCAGCTATCCTTTGTCGCGGTTTTGTCAATAATACTATTTTACCCAGTTATACATAAATCTCTTTACTTCAAAAACAGAGTACTAGAATACACTTGGTCACTAATATCGGTTTCGATAGCTGCACAAATTGGCACATTGCCACTAACAGTACTTTATTTTGCTCAGTTTCCAAACTATTTCGTTGTAACAAATCTTGTAGCCATACCTCTGTCTACAATTATCCTTTACCTCGCAGTCGTTTTAATTATTGTATCACCAATACCAACTTTTGCTTTATTTATTGGGGAGATTTTAAACGTAATCGTAAAAATGCTAAACAAAAGCCTTTACTGGATCGAAAGCATTCCAGGATCGACCATTGGAGGACTTCACATATCATCGGTACAACTTACACTGCTAATTACAGGGCTTTTTCTTTTGACAGTTTACATTTACAGTAAACGACTAATTCATTTACAACTGATGATTTTAACGATAATTGGAGTAATACTTCTGAATATTGAGCACAAAATTAACATACACAAAAACAAACTCATAATATTTAGCACTCCCAAGAAGTCAGTTGTATGTATCAGAAACAGTGGCTTTGCATACATTTCGAGTTTGGACTCATTACAGAGAAAGCAAATTAAGGAGCATGAGTTCTTTTTTAGTGGTTATCTAAATCACGAAACAAGAAATGGCAAATACAAAATAATCGATGAGATGAGCCAACCCAACAGCGACATTTTTATTCGAAAAGGAATGGGACTGGCAATACTAAAAACAAAACACAAACTTATTGCCATGCCATACAACGACTCAACAAAACAGATAAGTTCAACACATAAAATTGAAACCGACATACTTATAGTAAATCAACACTTTACCCAAAACATGCTCAACTATATCTCACCAAAAATAATAGTAATTGATGGCTCATTCCCCAATTGGAAATTGAGCAAACTTCTAATCACATTGGCTGACCAAAAGGTAAAAGTTCATCATTTAATAACCGAAGGAGCTTATCAGTGCGAAATAGAATAAAAAATATTTTACAAATGCTGATAATCTCAGTAAATTCATATTAATTTGCAGTTTATTTTTCGTTAAAAAAGCGGATCTTAACAGAGTAATGCAATGAATATAATTATTGTTGGTGCTGGCGAAGTTGGAACCCATTTGGCTACAATGCTTGCAAAGGAGTATCACGATGTTGTTGTGATTGATCCTGATGCAGAAATGCTTAGTCAGGTGGCTGCAACTACCGATGTTGTTACCTTTCAGGGATCGGCAACATCTATTAGCGTACTAAAAGATGCCAACATTAAAAAGGCCGACCTTTTTATTGCTGTTGCTCACTCCGAAGAAACTAATATAGTCTCGGCAACGCTTGCAAAACGACTTGGAGCAAAAAAAGTAATTGCACGTATCGATAAAAACGAATACCTACAGCCCAACAACAAGGAAATTTTCTTAAACTTAGGTATTGACTCGTTAATATATCCCGAACGATTAGCGGCAAGAGAAGTTGTAACACTCCTAGGCCAAACCAGTTCAACCGAGTTTGTGGACTTTTCGGGAGGTAAACTTTCGTTAATTGTATTCCGCCTTGAAGAGGACTCCCCTGTTATTGACAACACTCTACTTCAGGCAACCAAAAATATTCAAAATCTGGATTATAGAGCAGTTGCAATCTCACGCGAAGGCGAAACAATTATACCTCGCGGAAACGACCAATTCAAGTATAACGATTTGGTTTATGTTATTGCCAACCAGAGCGGAATTAAGGGTATGATGGAGCATTCCGGCAAGAAAAATATCGACGTAAATAACCTGATGATACTTGGCGGAAGCCGAATTGCCATTCATATAGCCAACGAACTGGAGAAGTCAATGAACGTTAAGTTGATAGAGGTTGATAAGGAGAAAAGTCAGAAACTAGCCAGCCAGTTCAAGAATGCTCTTGTAATTAATGGAGATGGACGCAACACCGACCTTCTTATAGAGGAAGGCCTTCCGTATATGGATGCATTTGTTGCAGTTACAGGTAATTCCGAAACCAATATTCTGTCGTGTATTGTAGCCAAGCGTTTGGGTGTAAAAAAGACTATCGCCGAAATTGAGAATATCAACTACATTCGACTGGCCGAGAGTATTGGAGTTGATACAGTAATCAACAAAAAACTCATTACTGCCAGCAGAATTTTCCGCTACACCATGAGTACCGACGTTTCTACCATTAAGTGTCTTACTGGTTCCGAAGCCGAAGTACTTGAATTCATTGTTAAGCCTGGCTCTCCAATTACCAAAGGCAAACTTAAACACGTTTCGTTCCCGAAAGATGCAATTGTGGGAGGCGTTGTTCGTGGCGACACAGCATTTATTGCTAAGGGCGACAGCGAAATTAAACCCTACGATCGGGTTGTTGTATTTGCGCTACCGTCAGCAATCAATAAAGTTGGTAAGTTTTTCAACTAACCAACTTTTATCTAACACAGATTTACTGCCTAAATTTTTGTAATCCCAACAGCCGAAAGTTTAAAAGGAGCAATTTTGCTATAAGGGTCTAGTTCATCGCTGGTAAGCCGGTTAACTTGCGCTTCGGTAAAATGCCAGGGCATAAATACTTCGCCTTCCAGCACCTCATCGCTTATTCTAAGCTTTGTAACCAAATCGCCCCGCTTCGATTTTACCTTAACCATAATACTATCGTTAAATCCCAGTTTTACAGCATCGGTAGGGTTCATTAGCAGGTATGGTTCATTGGAAAAATCACAAAGTGCCTTATTCCGACGGCTCATTGTACTAGTATGGTAATGGAATAGAATTCTTCCTGAATTCAGCAAGAATGGATACTCATCGGACACCCTTTCGTTTTGCGCCACATATTCAACAGGGAATAGTTTTGCCTTACCTGTTGGCGTGTTAAAAGAACTAGTGTACAAAGTGGCTGTTCCAGGATGATCGGGCGTAGGACAAGGCCACTGAATACCCTGTGCTTCCAAACGTTTATGCGATATTCCGGCCATAATTGGGGTTACCTTAGCCAACTCGTCGAATATTTCGGACTCATCGCGATAATGCGGCATTGGATGACCCATAAGTTCGGATATCTTATGAATTATCTTCCAATCCTCGCGCGCCTCACCAGGGCAATTAACGGCTTTTCGAACTCGAAGAACCCTTCTATCGCTATTGACAAAGGTTCCATTTTTCTCAGCCCAGGCCGATGCAGGTAATATTACATGAGCCAACTCAGTTGTCTCGGTATGAAAAATATCCTGAACAACTAGAAAATCCAGTTTCCTTAAACCTTCTTCTGTATGGTTAAGGTTAGGATCGCTTATCATAGGGTTTTCGCCCATAATAAATAGGCCTTTAATTTTTCCATCGTGTGCTGCTTTCACAATTTCGACAGTGGTTAGCCCTGGTTTATCGGAAAGCGATTCAAAGGGCACACCCCACACTTGGGCCACTTTCTTTCTATTCTCAGCATTAGTAACAGGAATATATCCTGGATACATTGTAGGATGACATCCAACGTCGGTTGCTCCTTGAACATTATTTTGTCCTCGTGGCGGATCAATCCCGCACCGATCCTTTCCAATATGTCCAGTAACCAACATCATATTAAGCAAACTAAACACGTTATGCGTTCCGGTAACCTGCTGACTCATACCCATCCCTGTGGCTATCATGGCAGTAGCTGATTCTCCGTAAAGTTTTGCTGCTAGTTCAATTTTTGCTGCTGGAACACCCGTTATTTCCTCAACTTTTTCAGGCGTATAGGGCTTTACTAATCTCATCAACTCTTCAAAAGCCTCCATTCCACCCTCAACTCTACGCTCAATAAACGACTGATCTACAAGTCCATTCTGGATAATAACATTTATCATTCCATTAAGCAAAGCCACATCGGTACCCAGTTTAGGCTGAAGCCAAACCGTGGAGTACTTAACCAAAGGAGTCCATTTAGGATCGATCAAAATAATTTTCATACCCTTAACAGCACCTCGCTTCACATAAGTTGCAGTAATTGGATGCGTTTCAATTATATTATTGCCAGTTACCAACAAACAATCTGTTGTTTCGAAATCTTCAATAGAATTGCTACCTGCTCCATCGCCAATAGATTTTAGCATGGCCGTTACAGTAGACGCATGGCACAGACGAGTACAATAGTCAATATTATTAGTACCAAATGCAGTCCGCACAAAGCGCTGGAATATATAGTTATCCTCGTTAGTACACTTTGCCGAAGCATATCCAGCCAACGAATCGGCTCCATATTTATCTTTTAACTCATTGAATTTTGTAGAAATCAGAGTTAATGCTTCATCCCAAGTTGCCTCCTCAAACTTGCCATTTCGTTTAATCAAAGGTTTGGTTAAGCGCTCGGGGCTGTGAACAAACTCATAACCAAATCGACCCTTTATGCAAAGCCTTCCATCGTTTGGAGAAACTCCCTCCACGCCATTGCTTCGCATAATTTTTCCATCCTGAATTAGTAATTCTATCTGGCAACCCACGCCACAATACGGACAGGTTGTACGCACCTTCTTCTCAATATTGTTGACTTTTATTGCATTACGGTTTGGTTTTTCGACAATTGCTCCGGTAGGGCAAAGTTGAATACACTCGCCGCAACCATCGCACTCGCTTTGCCCCCAAACACCAACACCTGCAACGACATACGACTCCATTCCTCGATCGTTGAACGATAAAACATTCTTTCCCTGTACCTCGTCGCAAGCCTTAATACACCTAAAACATTTGATACATTTTGATGGATCGTAGGTTAACACAGGAGAACTTTCATCAATCGTGAAATCAGAACTGGGTTTTAAAGGCTTAAAAAATCTATTCTCGTGATTATCGAGCCCATACCTAAACATCAAATCGCGTAACTCATCGTTATAGGTAAAATCGTAATCGTCGTTTTGCTCGCTTAGTAGATAATCGAGTAGAAATTTCCGAGTACTCTCAAGTTCCTGATCAAATGCAGTAACCTTCATATCGGCCTGAACTGATATTGTGCACGAAGCAATGAGTCCTCTCATCCCCTCAATTTTCACTAAACAAAGCCTACATGCTCCTGTTGGTGTAAGTTTATGATGATAACACAAACCCGGAATATTAAATCCATTCTGCCTTGCAACTTTAAGCAGATTACTTCCAGCCTTTACTAATAATGGCTTTCCATCGATATATATTGTTACATCGTTCACCATAAGTTTCCTATTTGGAGGTTGACACTAAATAGTCGGAGAAATTTTGCCACAAGCTTTTTAGAGGCAGAATGGGCGATTGACCCAATGGGCAAAGCGATGTTTTGGCCATTACCTCTGCCTGATTAAGAATATTTTTATAAGTCTTATCCCTGTCAATTGCCGACATTTCATTAAAACAGCAAATGTCATGGTAAATTTGCGTAGTACCAATCCGACATGGAATACATTTACCACAACTCTCGTGTTTAAAAAATTTAAGAATAGACTCAAGTGTTTCTATCAAATCACGGGTTTCGTCAATCACAACTATGGCGCCAGAACCAAGGGTTAAACCTTGCTCCTTTAGCTTATCGTATCCCATTTGAACATCAAGGAACTTTTCCGAAGCAAATGTACCAGCAGCCCCGCCTAGTAATGCTGCTTTAAATTTCTTCCCATTCCTAATTCCACCACCAAAATCGTAAATTAATTCCCGAAGAGTAATACTTGTAGGAGTTTCGTAATATCCGGGGTTACATAAGTCGCCGCTGAGCGTGAATATTTTTGTACCAGGCGATTTATCGGTTCCAATGGATTTATACCAAACTGCACCATTCAAAATGATAGGTGGAAAGTTCGCCAGAGTTTCAACATTGTTGATAAGTGTAGGTTTTCCCCACAATCCTTTCTCGGCAGGATAAGGAGGCTTTATCCGAGGATAACCTCGTTTCCCCTCGAGCGATTCCAGCAAGGTGAGTTCCTCGCCACAAAGATACGACCCGGCACCACGGCGTATTTCGATATCGAAATCGAAACCGCTACCTAAAATATTTGTACCCAAAAACTTGTATTCTCGGGCTTTATTTATTGCATGCTGAACTCTCTCAATACTTAATGCATACTCACCTCTTATGTAGACAAAACCTCGTGTGGCATTAATACTGTATCCGGCTATTATCATACCCTCAATGAGCGAATGTGGATCGGTTTCCATAATCACTCTATCCTTAAAAGTACCGGGCTCACCCTCATCGGCATTACAAACAACATACTTTTCGCAATCGGTACAAATCAAAGCGGTTGTTTTCTCTTTAGTGCCTGTAGGAAAACCTGCACCTCCCCTTCCTCTAAGTCCCGACTCAATAATTTCGTCGTAGATTCCGCTTTGTGAACTTCGCAGCGATTTACGTAAAGCCTGATAACCATCGGCAGTGATATACTCATCGATGCTTTCTGGATTTATTACCCCGGAATTGCGCAAGGCTATTCTCACCTCTTTTGCCATAATAAGCGTATTGAATGGTTGAAATAAATAAGCATTAGAACTCCTTCAGTAAATCATCGAGCGATTCAGAAGTAAGGTTTCCGTAAAGCTTAGAATTTATCATTAACGAAGGAGCTTGGGAGCAATTCCCAAGGCATTCACACTCTTCAACAGTAAATTTACCGTCGGCAGTGGTATCGCCAAGTTGAATTTTCAACTTTTTGGTGAGATGATTGATTGTATGCTCACTCCCAATCATCTTACAAACAGGCGAATTACAAACCCTAATCAAGTTTTTCCCTCGAGGTTTTGCGCTAAGCATGGAGTAATACCCTACTACACCATATACTTGGCTTTGACAAATGTTTAGATGTTGAGCAATGGCCTTTATATTCTCGGCCGAAATGTACTGTTTGGGATCGTTGTTCTGTAACTCGTGCAGTATTTCCAAAAGGTAATCTTTACTTTTTGGAAATTTTTTCAGGATTTCGTCAACCATAAGGCAAGTCCATTTGCCCATAAGTTAACAAAAAAATACCAATTACTTCAATAGTAATGATAAATATCAGGAATGTATAAAAAGATATCCAATAGTTCATTATTTTACAACAATGATCTATTGGACAAGAATTAAAGGCTATTTCGATAGCCTTGAAATAAGATACTAAATAAAGCTAAGCTCTATTAGACGTTTCAGTTTGATTAACTTGGCTGTAAGCAGGACATGTCTTTTTTGAACAAGAACTTATTGCAACTGCTACAACTACTAAAAGCAAAATCGCTTTAACTGATAATCCTCTATTTTTCATAGTATAAAAATTTAATATTTTCGAACAAATTGGTGTCTTACATCTTACCTTACAAATTCTGTGCCTGCATATGCTGGACAAGGAATACTGTTATTGCAAGAACTTAATAACCCAACTCCCAAAATTACTAATAAAATTAGTAATAATCTCCTTC
>Ga0209066_10005384_pt1 | contig 13510 bp, 31 predicted proteins | sample All_14_2_FD_187198 | JGI IMG/M metagenome (GOLD analysis project Ga0209066, IMG submission 187198) | Freshwater microbial communities in response to fracking from Pennsylvania, USA - Allegheny Zone_MetaG_DW_15 (SPAdes) (version 2) ...
AGGGTGGGGAGTGTCCGGTGCCGAAGCAAGCACGCGTCGAAGTAAAGTTCCGGGGCGGGTATGAAGAGTATGCCGCAAGTGCCGGCCCATTCGATTGGGAACACGACGGCACCAGCATCGACATCGTCGCTTATCGCGTCTCCGAAGCCGGGGTGACGAAATGATGTACCCCCTCGGAATGTTCGCGGGCGTGATGTGCGCGGCGCTCTTGGTGATGATCTTCGGCATGTACATCGGGCCGCCCGTCAACACCGTCAACGAGTGCCGCGCCGCTAACCCCGGCTATGACTGCTCGGTAGAGGTCCGCTGGGTCAAGTCGGAGCCGTGGCAATGAGCGTCAACCCCTCCGACCTAGCCGCCGTCCGCTCTGACCGCCGCTCTGAGTGGCTCAAGATCATCGCTGCAATCCAAGTCGCCGCTAAGCCTGTGCTGGCGGGAAAGGAAGTGAAATGACGAAACTCGCAACCATCGAACCGCATCAGCCGCAGCAGATGGTGATGACACCGACCGCCATGCTGCAACAGGCGGTCACGTCCGGCGCCGGCTTCGAAGTGGTCGAAAAGCTCATGTCGCTCCATGAGCGCTGGGAGGCCGGGCAGGCCCGCAAGGCTTTCGACAATGCGATGGCCGAGCTGCGCCAGCACATGCCGACCATCATCAAATCACAGGAAGCCAGTTTCGGCAACGGCAAGGCCGCGTACCAGTACGAAGACCTGTCGGCCGTCACCGAGGCGCTGTCCCCGATCATGGCCGATGTCGGCCTGTCGTTTCGCTGGAAGACCGCCAGCACCGACAAGGGCGTGTCTGTGACGTGCATCATTTCGCATAGGGACGGCCACAGCGAGGAAACGACCCTGTCGGCTGGTCTGGACACGTCCGGCAGCAAGAACCCGATCCAGGCCCTCGGGAGCGCCGTCACGTACCTACAGCGCTACACGCTCAAGGCCGCTGTCGGTGTTGCCGCCGCCAAGGACGATGATGGGCACGCTGCGACCCCGCCCCAGGCCGTTGCGCCGCTGTCCAATGCCAAGTCGCGCGAGACATTCGACCGTCTGGTGAAGGCAACCCGCGCCTGCATGACGCAGGAGGAATACGACAGGCTCTGGACGCACCCCGCGACCCTAGCCGCCTATGCGTCGCTCCCCACCAAGTGGAAGTCCGACATGGACAAGGAGACGCGCGACAAGGAAGGCGAGCTGCTTGACCGAGCGGCTATGCGCGCCGCCGATCCCATCGATCCCACCGAACAGTTCAACCGCATGGAACAGGAGCGCGCCTCGTGAGCGACCTCAACATCTTCACCTGCACCGGCCGCCTCGGCGCCGATCCCGAGTGCCGCAAGTTCCCCGATGGCAAGCCTGTCGTGAGCCTTCGCGTGGCCGTGTCCGAACAGTGGAAATCGCGGGACACTGGCGAGAAGAAGGAGAACACCCTCTGGCTTCCGGTGACGATCACCAGCGAGGGGCTGTGCCGGATTGCCGAGGCGTATCTCAAGAAGGGCTCGCGCGTTGCCCTCACTGGCATGCTCAAGGCCCGCAGCTACGAAAAGGACGGCAACACCGTCTGGGTGACCGAGCTGCACCTGACGCCGTTTCAGGGCTCGCTGACCATGCTCGACGGCCCCGGCGACCGTGAGGCCGAGCCTTCGCGCCCGTCCATCCCGCGCGACAAGGCAAGCCGGCAGTTGGCGTCGGCGCCCGCGTTCGATGACGACCCGGATTCGATCCCGTTTTGAGTTTCCCCGCAACCAGGGACGGGTTGGCTAACGCCACCCGATTTATTCGATGGCAATGACCAAGGCTGAAAAGGCCCGCTACGAGCAGATGGAGGAAGCGCGCGACATGGCTCGCGCCCTCCGGTGGCCCGAGTATGCCGAGCCCGCGCCTATGACCGCAGACGAGATAAAGGCGAATGCCACTCTCGAGGCCAAGACGTCTTGGGGCGGCGCGAACTGCGTCTGCGAGGCGTGGCGCGTCATTTCCTATCAAGGCGGCACCGTCACCAAGATCTACACGGACGGACACATGGTCGTCAGCGACCTGACATCTGGGTCGTGGTCGCGGGATGTAGGCCCGCTTTATCGAACCCGCGAAGACGCTCTGCGCGTACTCCGCATTCGAAAGACCGCGGACTATGCCAGCCACCTAGCGACCATTGACCGCCTCATTGCACAGGGGTCGGCGCCATGACCCCGCGCGACCACATCACCCTAGCCGACGAAGCCGAGGAACAGTGGCTGGCGAACACGCGGCGGCTGCTTGAGGTCGCACGGCAGGAGCGCAGTGAGACGGCGTTGACGCGGGCGAAAATCCGCGTCGACAGCGAGCGGTTCACGCGCCTGCCGGACATCGTCAAGCAGGATTTGGTGACCATGTACCTGCGGGCAATGATGGCCAACGGGATGATGTTCCCATGAGCAAGCTCGTCCTCCGCCGCAAGGGCGCCACCCTCTACGCTCCGTCTCAGGACTGGGCAGACCAGATGGCGGAACTGCCGGAAGGTGTTGACCTCAACGTCAATGCCACCCGCGCAAGGTCACTGTCGCAGCTCGGGCTGTACTGGGGTGCCGTCTCGTTTGCGCTCCACCATGCGCCAGAGACATTCGACGGCATGTGGGCGGACAAGGACGCGCTTAGCGACTTCCTGCAGGTCGAGGTTGGCTTCGTCCGCCACGTCGCGTTCCCGCAGGAAGGTGGCCAGCCGATTTACGTCCGCTTCCCCGCATCGAAGTCATTCAGCGAGTGCGACCAGACCCGGTTCAACGGCTTCTTTGAGAAGGCAATGACGAAGCTGTCCGAACGTTGGGGCTTCGATGTGCTGGCGGCTTACCTGGAGCATATGCGCGGGAGGGATGCAGCATGAATATCAACATCGGCCCATTCCACCAAGCGTACTACGCCGACCAAATGCGATCAATGCTGCGTAGCGCCGTTCACACCGAGGGCTCCCAGAAAGCACTAGCGAAGCGCATCGGTATCTCGCCGCAGTTCTTGGGCGACATGCTCAACGACCGGCGCCAGATCACGGGAAAGGCACTGAAGTATCTCGGGTTTGAGCAGATCACGGTCTACTACCGCATCGGCGGTGACAAATGACCGCGCGCTCCCTCCCTGAGTGGATTGGCGCCACGCCTGACACGGCCATTCCACCCCGTGTCCGCCTTCGGGTGTGGACCCGCTGCGACGGCAAGTGTGGCGAATGTGGCCGCAAGATCCGCACCGGCGAAAGCTGGATTGTCGAGCACCTGGTTGCGCTCGTGAACGGCGGGCTCAACCGCGAAAGCAATCTCGGGATCACTTGCGGCTGGTGCAAGCCGAACAAGGACGCCCGCGACGTAGCGGAGAAGGCCAAGGTCGCCAAGATCAAGGCCAAGCACCTCGGCATCAAGTCCAAGTCCCGGCTGCAATCTCGTGGGTTCCCGAAAGCGGAGCCGCAGAGAACAGCTTCAACCCCACTTCAACGAAAGGCAGATCGGCCATGACCCTCGATGCAGCAGAGAAGGCGGGGGTGCCCGTGGTGCGCGGGTTGGTTTGGGAGAGCATCAACAGCTCGTCAATGTGGGCAGCACAGAAATGGGCGACGGCGACCGAATTCTGGTGGTGTTACCGCGTTGCCTTGACCGCAGAAAGGGCGCACTCGCTCGTGCTGGAGATGGGCGGGAACCATAACATTTACCTAGGGCTGCACTCAACCTGGGATGAAGCCGCCATCGCCGCCCAAGCCGACTACGAGCAGCGCATCCTGTCCGCCCTCAACCCCGACTTCCTCTCAGAACTCGACACAGCAAGGGCTGAGATCGAGAGGTTGCGGACCCAAGGCAATTGGGCGGTCCTGCATGACGTGCTGAATTACCTGAACACTCTGGAAGATCGCGTCGTCGCCAAGAAGGACATCTATGCCGCCGTGATGGAGATGAGGCCGCATCCACCCGTCTCCCAAGACGAGAATTTTCAGGACTATCACGAGGGCGTCGTGGCCGCTCTTGTTGAGCGCATGAATGCCGCAGAGTCCGCCCTCACCGCCGCACAGGAACGGATAGCGGAGCAGCGAGACGCGATCGCCAAGGCAATTGTGCCTTTGCAAGCGCAAGCCTTTCGCGCCGAACAAACACTTGGGTTTGTGCCGGCCGATCTTGCGGAAACCCTTCGCGTTCTGCACCGCGCCACCCTCTCCCCCGCAGTGAAGGAGCCGAAGTGATGGGCTGGGCAATTGGCTATGACGAAAAGTGGCAGCGGGACGTTGGATACGGCGTCCCTGCCATCTGCGACCACCCCGGCTGCAATGAGCCGATTGATCGCGGCTTGGCGCATGTCTGCGGCGGGGAGCCGTATGGCGGTGAACATGGCTGCGGGCTCTACTTCTGCGGCAAGCACCTACAGTACCGCTATCCGCGCGGCGAGGCCAGGGGCTACCAGAATTGCCCCCGCTGCATGACCTACAAGCCTCCGTACAAGCCGAAAGCCGACACGGCAGCTTGGGTTGACTGGAAGCTCACCGAGCCGAGTTGGCAGCAATGGCGCGACGAGAACCCGGAGAAGGTTGTGGAGATGCAGGGAGCATTGACCAATGCCTGACACCACACTGACCAGCGCGGAGCTGGATGAACTGGAAGCACTGGCGAAGGCGGCAACGCCGGGGCCGTGGTCAACGTCTGTCGACATAGGAAAAAGCTACATTGACAGCAACTTGACGCGCTCAGGGCGACCGGTTGCCAAGGTATACGTTCCAGACAACGCTGCCTACATCGCCAGCGCCAACCCCGCCACCATCCTCCGCCTCCTCTCCCTCGCCCGTTCTGGCCTCGAAGCCGGTAAGGCTGAGGAGAGTATGCGGGAGAGGGCGGCTGGGCTAGCGGACCAATTGCGGACGGTTGCAACGCCGGGCGAGAACGCCTTGTTCGGTCAAGGCATGGCCAACGCAGCCGACCAAATCGCAACCGCCATCCGCGCCCTGCCACCCGTAACAGCTACGGCTAAGTGGGCAGACCCGGCATACATCGAAAGGCTGGAACGCGGCGACCATTTGGACAGCGGCTTTCTCGACGCCATCCGCGCACTTCCCCTCACAGGAGGCGACAAGCCATGACGACCGAGATTGATGCCGAGGGGCTGGCCCGTTTTGGCCACCACCCGGACCCCGCAATTGACTTCGAACTAGAGGTTCAGGACCTTGAAGCAGAGGTTTACAACTTCATCGTAGGGTTTCAGCCGCTGCCACGCGAGAAACTGGACCAGCGTATCGACCTTGCCCTCGACTTCCGCGTAGGGGCAGTCCCCAGTTGTGTCCATGCAAAGGACGTGCTGCGCAGGCTGGCCCGCAGGTTTTTGAGCTACGACCCGAGCGCCACCACACACACCAGTGAGGCTGAGCCGGTGGCGCGCGACCCGATCACGGCGGCCGACCTGTGGGAAATGCTGTTCAGCATCACCAAGGACAATGTCCCGGATGAGATGACTGACGATCTGCTGGCGAGGCTTGCGACCGAACTCAACATCTGGGCCACCCTCCCCACCCCGGCCAGTGATGACCAGGTGGAGGCGGTGGCCTTCGACTCGCGCAGCGAGGCCGCATACTTCGGCTCTATATGGTGCCTGACCAACTACCAAATGGCGGAACTGGAAAAGACGTTCACCCGCCTCGCAGCTATGGGGAGTACTAAGCGATGAGCGACCCATGCACCGACTGCGGCGTGTCCGATCCGTTCATGTACCCCTGCCACCAGCAGGGTTGCCCGCACCAGCATGCCGAAACGGCCGATGAGCAGCCCTGCCCCTATTGCTTCGAAAGCAGCGGCTACGAGGCCCGCTACATCCCAGCGACTTGGTACGAACCAGCTTGGGAAGACACCGACTACAGCCGCCCATGCGAGCACTGCAACGGCACTGGCGTCTATCACCGCCCTGCTCCACGTTCCGCTTCCCCCGTTGATGAGGAGCCCTTCTGATGGCCAGCCGCAAACCCGTAGCGCTACCCAAGACCGTAATTGACTGGTGCCAGCCTTGCAAGAATGGCCAGCCCTTCGTCGCCGCCGATGGCTCCTGTCTTCGTTGCGGGGCCGACCAAGGCGTGCGCGGCTCTGCCTGCGGTGGCCAGCCATGACCCCGACAGACACTCTCCGCGAGGCGGTGGCGGAAGCCGTTCGGCCGCTGCTTTGGGAACGCAAGGCTTCAAACATTGCCAACGCCGTAAACGCAGTGGCCAAGTTGATCCGCCGAGGCGCTTTCAATGACCAGATTTGCGCCATCATTGCGGACACATCCCGCAACGGGCCGGATGACGGACTGACGCGGATCGGCTTTGTCTCGAAGATGACCGTTCACATCATGGACAGCAGCCGCCCACCCATCAGCTTAATGGCCGCCAAGTCGCTGGCTTGGCAAGCTTACGACGAGTTCCGCCGCGACAACAATGTCAAGTTCGGTGACGCCGGCTGGGATTGGTCCGGGCGCGGCGCTCGCGAGATCGCTCAGGAATACGTCATCAACTATTTCGAGGAAGCAGCATGACCCCGCCCATGACTGACACGATAGACGTTGCAGCGCTGGTGGAGCGGGCGAAGCGGCTTATGCTGGACAATGGTTGCCCGCCAATATTCGGGGAATTTGCCACCGCCCTCCATTCCCAAGCCGACGCGCTTGCCGCGAACGAAACGGAACTCGATCTGTTGCGCAAGCGCGTTGACGGCCTACTCACCGCCGAAGCCTCCCTCGCCACAATGCGGGAAGCACTTGAGCATATCGTGCAGTGGTCGGAAGCGTACCCCATCGCGGCTTTTCCCGAGCCCGATTTCGCCAAGGTCCGCGAATTGCTCGCAGCCGGGGGCATAGAAGTGGGCGCGGTCAGCGCCAGCAACATGCGCCATGTCGTGACCGAGGTTGGGGCAATCGCCCGCCGCGCCCTTGGAGGCAGCAATGCAGAGTAGGCTGACGACGGAACAGTACGAAGTCGAGGCCCGCGTGGTCTACGACAGACATCACGATTTCAGCAATGAACGCGGGCCCTCCGAGGGTGGTCGCATCGGTGTCGCATACGGAAGCGAGATATTTTGGGTCGGATCATATTGCTTCCCCGGCGACGACATGGCCTCGTATGGCGTGAAGGTCGACTTCGCCAAGGAACTGGTGGCACGCTGGAACGCCGGCCGCGCCGCTCTCGCCAGGGAGGGGAAGTAAGATGGGAGAGATCACAAAGCCTACTTATGGAGCGCCGTGTAATGGCTGCGGCCTTTGCTGCCGCATGGAAGTGTGCGGGATCGGAAAGATGGCCTACCCCGAGGCGTCGGCACCGTGCCCCGCCCTGCGATGGGATGGGAATCAGCATCGGTGCGCGCTGATTGAGATGGAGGCCGCATCTGGCCTAGAGCCGCTTATGGCGGAAGCGCTGGGCATCGGCAAGGGCTGCGATTCAGACGGTGAGGTCGCCCCATGACCAACCGCGAGATCACAGCCATAGGCGGGGCTATCGTGTTCGGTATCCTACTGGTGTCCACCCTTGTGTTTGAGCTGGGGAAGATGAGGGGATGGTGGGGATGAACACGGCATTTCTGCTCATGGCTCAATACGAGGGTAAGGCGGTCATCCCGGCTGATGACGTGCGGCGGGATTATTTTTCTCACCTGACGCTCGACCAGTTCCTGCGCAAAGTCGGCCACGGCGATATCGAGCTGCCGCTGATCCGTATCGAGGCCAGCCAGAAATGCGCGAAAGGCGTGCATCTGCAAGACCTTGCGGATTATCTCGACGCCAAACGGGCCGCCGCGAAGAAAGAATTGGCGCAATTGACGGGGTGAAAAATCCTCCGCAAAAGCTTACGGCGTCGTACCGCTATGACACTAACCGATTGTAAATCCTACTGCAAACTGTTACTGTCGGTCCCATCCATCATGGGCGCTACCGCGAAACGGCGACCATTGGAACGACTGGCTAATCCCGGATTACCGGGGATTTCTCGCATCTGAGGCAAAGGGCATTCCCGTGCATTTTGGTGGTTCCTTGACGATTCACTCCGAGAAGTACGACAAAGTCGTACCGCAGGGAGGGCGTGTCGTACCGATGGGAACTATCATCGCGCGCAAGCGCAAGGACAAAAGCACGGGTTACACGGCCCAGATCGTTATCAAGAAAGACGGGAGGATTGTCCACAGGGAGGCCAAGACCTTTGACCGGCGGCCGGCAGCGGCGGCGTGGATGGAGAAGCGCGAGAAGGATTTGCGCGCGGGCGTCCCGGCTGGCGAAGACCCGACACTGGCCAAGGTCATCGAGAAGTACACCGAGGGTTCCAAGCGTGAGGTCGGGCGAACGAAGGCCCAGGTACTCCGCGCCATCAAGGGGTACGACATCGGGACAATGCGGGGGTCTGATATCGGCAGCTCGCACATCGTGGCCTTTGCCACCGAGCTTGCCGAGACGGTGCAACCGCAGACGGTCGCCAATTACCTGTCGCACCTTTCGGCGGTGTTCGCCGTCGCCAGACCGGCATGGGGCTACCCGCTGGACCAGCAGGCAATGGCCGACGCGATGACGGTGTGCAAGCGCCTCGGGCTCACGAGCAAGAGCACCAAGCGCGACCGGCGCCCGACGCTGGACGAGGTCGACAAGCTCATGGAGCACTTCGTTGCCCGGAACGAGCGGGGCCGCGACGTGGTGCCTATGGAGCGGGTGATCGCCTTCGCGTTGTTCTCAACCCGCCGCCTTGGCGAAATCGTCCGCATTACATGGGCGGACTACGACAAGGACGGCAAGCGGGTGCTGGTGCGGGACATGAAGCATCCCGGCCAGAAGCGCGGCAACGATGTGATGGTGGATTTGCCGGATCAGGCGATAGCCATCATTGAGGCCATGCCGCGCTCGGACAAGCGCGTATTCCCGTATGGGGATGATGCCATCGGGGCATCGTTTACGCGGGCGTGCGCCCTGCTGGGGATTGAGGATCTACACTTCCACGATCTGCGACACGAGGGCGTGTCGAGGCTATTCGAGATGGGCTGGAACATTCCGCATGTAGCGGCGGTGTCCGGGCATCGTGGCTGGCAATCGTTGCAGCGCTATACGCACCTGCGCAACGCGGGTGATCGATGGGCAAACTGGAAATGGCTGGCGCATGTGAGCGCCAAGATAGGAGAGTAGGATGAAGCGCAAGGCGCATGAAGTCGAGGAGGCAATCAGGGAGGCGCTGATGTCCGCCTATGGCATCGGCATCACAGGCGATTCGCTGGCGCTGGCCCGCGCCGCTGTCAAAGCCATGCGCGTCCCGAATACTAAGATGCTGGACGCCGCCTGCAAATCCATGTCGCCCGGCTGGCGCCCGACACCAGCCCACGTCAGCAACAAGGCGAAGCACGCAATCCGCTATCGGGCGATGCTGGACATTGTAGCCGCTGAAACCGAGTTCGAGGTGCGCGTCAAATCGCCATCGGAAGCAACCCCCGCGCCCATGAGCGCCCTAATAGGAGAGTGATGGATGGAATGGATGCCGATTGAGACGGCACCGAAGGACGGGACGCTAGTGCTGGTAGTGACTGCGCATGCGTCGCCAATATCCGGCTACTTTGCGGCTTACTGGTCCACCGAGTGGGAAATGTGGCGGTTCCACAATGAGGGATTTGTGCGCGACCCCACCCACTGGGTGCCGCTTCCCCCGCCCCCTACTTCACCCTTGTAACACAGACCGTGGCACCTATCCATTGACATCAGTGTCGCTGACGTCAACCTGTGGCTTTCCCAATCTGGGAAGCACGATCCGTTCGAACACGATCTGCGCATGATAGGCCCCGTCACCTATCGGAATTCGGACCTCGAATGCCTCTCCGGCAACATTGACCGTACCATAGATGAAGAACTCGCCTTCATGGTGCGATATGGTGCAGCCGGGGTTGGCGTCAATTTGTCTCATACGATATTGACCTTCTGCCGGGCGACCTCGCCAAGCATCTTGTGGAAGGTGATGGCACTGAGAGAGCGACCGGCTCGGTAGCCGGAAGCCTGATGCCAAGCATCACGAGCAGCGGTTGATTGGAAACTCTCGACTATGACGCCACCGGACTCCAGCGCAGTTCGGGTGTGAATGTGGCCAGTGAACGCGTGCCGGAACTGTGTCTGGCCCCAGTCCTCGGGGCGAGAGGCGGCCATGACCATCGGCAGATTCGGCATCTTCGCCATATCGCCATGTGTGGCGCCTAGCAGCACCCGCCCCCAGCGCCACCACCAGAAGTAACCCGGATCGGTATCGACGGTGACGCGCGGCTCATTGCGGAACCATGCCCAAAGCCCCATAGTGACCGCTTGCGCCGAATGCGTATCGTGATTGCCGGGAAGGTTGCGCACAGTCACGTGCTGGTGCTTCTTCAGCGCCTCGGTGACGGCATCGATCATAAACACCGTGGCAACCTTCAGCACCTTGGCGTGCCGTGTGTCCACATCTAGAGAATGTCCAGACTTCGCCGTTCGGTTGGTCGTGTCGTCGGCGTGCAGCAGATCCCCGAGGCCCAGAATGACAGCGTGAGCAGAGCTTGGCGTCGACCTCGAAAGTCGATAGAATGCGCCGGAATTTACTTCTTGCGCCGTTTTCAGGTCGAAATCCTCGCCTGTTTCGGCAGCCCAAGCGTAAAGCCCAAAGTGGCTGTCGGCTATAGGATACACCGTCGCCAGATCATCGTCGGAATCGGCGGGAGGCTCGGTCGGTTGTGCCGGGGAGACGTAGTCATCAAAGGCCGCCTGGATCGCCTCAATGACTTCCTCTAGCGGCATCTGGTCGGTGCGGGTCTTTACCCACTGTTGAATGACGTTCCCGGCCTGATCGTACAAGGTCGAGACGCCCTTGACCGTGTGGCCTACGGGCGCAGGATGAACGATGGCTTCATCAAAGCCAGCGGCAAGAGCCTTGCGGTATCGGTGCTGAAAGGTCGGGCGCGGAACGCCAAGGCCTACGGCAGCAGCTCGAATGGAGCCGAAGCGGGCAACGGCATCTATCGCCTCCCGCAAGGTCTGTTCTGACAGCGGAGGTGTGGGCATCTACTTGCCGCCGCCGTTGATCCACGCCCAGAAGCCTAGCCCGACAATGGTCCCGCCAATAGCGATAACGGCAATCAACACCGCGTTCCCGATCTTGTTAACTGCACCGTCCCATGATTTTCGCAGCCTGCGAACAAAGCGGAAGTCCTCTCGGGCTTCGTCCTGGTGGGCTTCACCGTCGAGCCGCAGCCCGGCTTCTGCCAATTCCTCGCGCACGGCGGTTCGGATGGCATTGGTCAATTGCGCGAGCTGCGCTTGCGAGAAGGCTTCGTCGCTCACTTAAGCCCCCGGCAATGTGTTGCGTGCTGAAATGCGCATTAGGTCGGCTCCTGTAGGTTAGGGGTCGGCTAGGCGTGACTGCTTGTTAGCGCAGGCAGTCACGCCGCTTGGCGTGGAGTCGGGGATTTGGTAGGATGTCAGGGCTGGCGGTGGGCGGATGAAACGATGGCCGCAAGCTGGGTACGCCCGGCCCGCCAGCTACTTCCCCAGCCTAGAACAGCGTCTTCCGCTTCTTCTTCACAGGAGGGGCTGCGTCTGGACCAGCGACATGCTCGTGAGCGTCTGGAACCTTCGTCCCGAACCGTAGCACGCCAGCGAGCACGAGAAGCGCTCCAACACCGACTTTCCCCAGCACAGCGCCACAGATCAGGCCAACGGTAAACGCCAGCCCAAGGGCACCGAACGGGAATAGCCCGGTGACGGCGTCGGCAAAGTCAGTGAGCCATGCGGTGAGGAAGCCACTCACTTTTGCCACCCCAGCTTGCGGGCGAGCCAATACCAGCCCTCAGTTGCAGCGCCGATGGCAAGCCCGAGGCCAACCTCAACGATGTTAAGCACATCAGCGTCGGACGTGAGGTCGGTGCCTTCCGGCAGCAGACCCTTGATGACGAGCGCGCCAGACAGATATCGCAGTGCGATGCGAGCGATGACGGAAACCATCCGCGATCCTTTCAGGTGAACAGAGAAACCAGCCAGTTCCAGCCGCCGTTGACTAGGCCGGTGATTGCGCCACCGATTGCCAGCACCACAACGGCGATCCAGCCGCCTCTGCGCGGGGCACTGGCGGGCGTTTCGGGTGCGGGTGGAGTGACGGGCTTGGGAGGGGGAACGGGCGCCTGCGGCTTGCTGAATGCGATCATGTGCAGCGCATCTTCGCGGACGCCGGCAACGCGGCTAGACCAGCCCTTGCCGAACGTGCTCCAGGTATTCAGGCGCTTGAGAAATGCCAGCCGCTCGTCGCAGAGCCGGTTGACGACAACCGAGGGATTGTACGCCGCTGCCTTGCCGATGGTCTCCGGGCCGATGGCACCGTCCAGCTTCGCGCCGACCACGGATTGGAGCGCCTTCGCAGCTCGCCCCGGCCCGCTATTGACGGCATAGTCAAACACGGCATAGTCGACGCCAGAGGGCAGATCATCGCCGCGCACCTTGTCCCAGTAGTGCTTGCGGTAGCACTGGGACGCTTCTTCAACGGTCAACCGACGCAAGTCATCTTTTGTCCCATGGCGCTTGATGTAGCGGCGGTAGGTCCCAAGCGTCACCCCGAGATTGGTTGCGCCCCCCGGGTCTTTTGGGTGGTCAACATATCCACCCTCATGCGCGAGAACTAACTTGACCGCTCTTGGAAAGTTGCTGTTCATGTGCTATCCCATTAATGCATTCTGTTGTCGGACGAGGTGGTTGATATGGCTGCATTTAAAGACCGGACAGGCGACAGAATTGGGCGCCTGACTGTCGTGGGTTTTGCTGGCCGAAAGATCATCTCCGGCAAGACGCGCTCGATGTGGTCCTGCCGATGTGATTGCGGGGCAGTGCTCGACGTTTCGGGCGACAGCCTGAACGGCACGAATACTCGAAGCTGCGGTTGCTTGAAGCGCGACAGTGGGGGCGTTCGGAAACACAAGATGAGCCGAAGTCGGACCTACCTGGCGTGGTCAAATGCCAAGGCGCGTTGCAGCAACCCAAACCATCCCTCTTTTTCTCACTACGGCGCGCGAGGGATAGTCATGTGCGAAAGATGGCGGGCGTCGTTTGAAGCCTTCCTAGAAGATATGGGGGCAGTTCCCGATGGGCTGGAATTGGACCGCATCGATAACGATGGGAACTACGAGCACGGCAACTGCCGATGGGCGACAAGATCAGAGCAATGCCGCAACAAGCGCTATCTGGGCAGAAAACCCCGCTCCCTTTGAGCGAAGTTGGACTGCATATCGATATCCTGTGGTTGTGGGTTAGCGGCTAAACGTCAGCCGTTCCTGTCGATGGGTAGGCTCGGCCAGAGCCCCAGATGATGCGGACAGCGCCTTGACCGCCAGAGGCGCCGGTATTGGCCGCGCCGCCACCGTACAACCCGCCGTCATCACTTCTTGTTGTGTTATTGGTCGGCAGGCCGCTAGAACCGCCCTGACCCTGGCCGCCGTTTTTGGTCGGGTCGCCAGAACCGGCGCCAGCCACGCCGCCTTGCCCGCTGGAACCGGCCCCAAGCAGGCCAACACCACCAC
>Ga0209066_10005385_pt1 | contig 13504 bp, 12 predicted proteins | sample All_14_2_FD_187198 | JGI IMG/M metagenome (GOLD analysis project Ga0209066, IMG submission 187198) | Freshwater microbial communities in response to fracking from Pennsylvania, USA - Allegheny Zone_MetaG_DW_15 (SPAdes) (version 2) ...
GTGGTGATCCGCGAAGCTCCGGCTCCGCTGCCCCCGCCTCCGCCACCTCCGGCGCCTGTGGTCGTAGCTCCACCTCAGCTGCCCGATCCGCTGCGCCTGGCGCTCGAAGCCCAGCTCGGGCGTCGGCATCTGGTCCAGCCCCAGCCCTTCGGCGGCATTTTAGGGCTATCCGGCACGGCGGGGCCGGGGGGCTTGAGCGCGCCGGCACTTGATCCGCTGGATCAGGCCGCACCCAAGCCCGCGCCACGTTATGAAAGCGAGGGGCGCATCTCCTCCCTTCCGGTCGATAACGCCCGCATCCTGACGGCGGATCGCTTCATCACCGGCATTCTGGAAACCGGCGTCAACTCCCAGCTCGACAGCGAAGAAGGTGGCTCGCTGATCATCCAGACCGCGCGCGACGTGTTCGGCTATCACGGCCGCAATGTGCTGATCCCGAAGGGCTCGCGGCTGATCTGCGATTACAAGAGCCCGGAGAATCTGGGCTCGACCCGTATCCCTGTTGAATGCAACCGCGTGCTGCTGGCCGGCCATCGGGCGGAGATTTTGCAGATCGGATCGGCTGCCGGCGATGTGCAGGGCCGCAGCGGTCTGACCGGCGAGATCGATAACCGCTTCTGGGAGAAATACGGCACCGCGTTTGTTCTCGCGGGGATCTCCGCTGCCGTCCGCTTCGCCTCGGCGACTGCGGCCACGGGCGAGGAAGAGGACAATCTTGGCCAGGTCGCCGACCAGGGCAGCCAGGAGCTGTCGGAGAAGCTGGGCGAGATCACGGCCTCGGTCCTGGAACAGTCCGTGGACATGGTTCCCATCATCACCATTCCGCAGGGGACCCGGCTGCAAATCCGGCCGGCCAAGGATTGGTACATCCGCAAGTTCGAAGAGGAAGGAGAGAAGTCATGAAGCAGCAGCTTTGTGCGGCAACCGCGCTCGCTTTGGTTCTGGGTGCCGGTATCGCCCTGGCGCAAGCGCCGGGCTCGGGTGTGACGACAGGGAAAAGCACAACGGCAACCCCGGCAGGGGCTCAGACCCCGGCAGCGCCGGGGCTTGTGGCCGAGAAGCAGGAGATCAAGACCAAGCCGAAGGTGCTGTTCGAGATTCCGAACAACCAGCCCGAACAGTTCGACTTGAATCTCACTTCCGTTCCCGGCGCGTCCTCCGATCTGACCGAAGGCGTCACGGCCAAGGGCTATGCCCGGTACGTGGATGTCGAGGGCGCGAAGATTGGTCAGGTTATCCTGATGGGGGTGGAGAAGGACGGCAAGCGCGAGAGCCTGCCCGCCAACGCCTTCACCTCGCAATTTGAATTGCAGGCGACGCAGGTCGATCCGGCGACCGAGATCGTGATCGAAGGCGACAGCGCGGCCCTGGTCGCGGCGCTTCAGCGTCTGGCCGAAGAGCCGGCAGCGGAAGCAGAGGTGGAACCCGAACAGCAGGCCGTCGAAAGCGAGGGCGGCCAGACCAGCGGCGGCGACCGCAGCGGCAATGAGCAGGCCTCCAATTACGAGACCCCGTCCGCCATCGCGCCGGCCGCTGAGCCGGTCGAGACCACGCGCTTGACCGCCGAAGGCTGCCCGATCCGGATCGATGTCGAGGGGATGAATGCCATCCAGCAGACGCGGGTGGAGACCGCGACGGATGGGGCGGTCACCTCCGAAGGCTCCTGTTCCGATGGCGGGACCAGCTTCCCGCTGAAGCGCAGCTATACCGCCTGTTCCGATCTGGTCGATATGGAAGCTAGAACCGCGACGGCGCAATTCTCGCTGTTCTACGTCAATGAGGGTGCGGGCCGGGTCGAGGTCGCGGAATGCGCCCCCGATGAAGAGCAGGTGTTCCAGATTGTCGAGAAGGCGGATGGGTGTGCCATCTTCCTCGACTATTCCAATGCCCTGGCCGTGCCCCAGGCAGCCCTTGTCTATACCGACACCAATAATGTCGAGGTGCAGGTCAGGGGCTGTCAGGCCTCCGAGACCAAGCCACCCGTCGCCATGGTGCAGACCCCGAATGGCTGTTCCATCCGCCATGATATTGCAGGCGGGGTATCGCAGCGCCAGTCGGTCTGGACCTATGAGCTCGATGGCGTGCTCTATCAGGCGGGTGGCTGCCGCGATGATGGCACGCTCTACCCGCATGCCGTCGTCAGCCAGGATGCGGGCGGCCAACTCGTTTGCCCGGCCGTGGTGGATGATGCCGGCGGGACCGTCACGCTGCAAAGCAGGGTACAGATTACCGTTGATGGGCTGACGCAATACATCACCGACTGCAAGCCTGATGGCAGCTCCACCCGCCCGATCATAGCCACCACGGACGGATGTACGAATCTTTCCACCTGGGAACACGACATTGCGGCCGGCGTGTCCTATGGCCAGCGCCGTTTCTATTACGATGTGGGATCGAAGCGGACCTATGTCACCGAGTGCCAGCGTTCGGATGTGAGCTATCCGCATCTGGTGGAAGGAACCGGTTGGCAGAATAATGACGGGGTTCGGTCAGCCCTGCGATTGAACACGGTTTATATCAACGGCCCGACCGGTCGCTATGACGTGGCGGTCAATACCATCCTGCCCGGCACCATTGCCCAGCCCTATGTGCTGCGCGAGACCAAAACGGTTCCGACCGGGGAGCTGGAAGACGACGGCGCCGATAGCTGCGAGGTGTTCCGGATCACCGCGATCTCGGAGCTGTATGACCGGCCGGACGGCACGGAATATGCCCGCCCCATCGGGCCGGGCGAGCCCATCGGGCCGGTCGATGCCTGCACCTCCATCGTGCAAACGCCCGTGTGGGAGCGCTACTCGACCAGCCAGAACACCTATGCAGTCACCTATTACCAGGACAACAGCTATTGGACCTATCCCGATAGCGGCCCGCAATGGGTCTTCAACTGCCAATATGCCGGGCAGGAGCAGAGCGGCAAGACCTCGACTTCCTATTATCGCGGTACGCGTAAGCTGCAACGCGATGATGGCGTCATCATTGTTCAGACCAGCGTCAACACGTATTCCCGCTCCAACTCGGTAAGCCCGGCCAGCGGCTCTTGCTATGCCGGCACCGGGTCCTGGGCTTGGCCGGGATATCCGGCCTATCCACCGGAGATCTGGACCGGTTCCGAGCAGATCGCCTGGAACCAGGCGGAAGGGTGGTGAACCATGGGCACCATTCCTGCGCTGCTGCGTCAGGTCCTTGAACCTTTGGCGCGACATTACGACGATCCGACCACCGTGGAAATCCGCCTCAACCGGGCCGGCCAGGTCATCACCGACCGGCGCGGGGAAGGCAAGCGCCAGGTCGAGGATGAGGCGCTGAACATCGCCACCATCGAACGGGTCTGCCGCTCGCTCGCCAACCATGCGGGGCTGAGCTGGGACCCGGATCGGGCACCCAAGCTCTCCTGCGTGCTGCCGGGCGGGCACCGGTTTGAATGTCTGGTCGGGGCCTCGGTCGCAAGCGGGGTGTCGTTGGCCATCCGCTGCAAGCACCCGTTTACCCCGCAATGGAGTGATTCCGGCCTCTCGGAGCGGATGCGCGATTACCTGCTGGCCCAAGTCTCCCAGGGATCGAACATGATCATCTCGGGGGCGACCAATACCGGCAAGGCCACGCTCCTCAACATGCTGCTCGCGACCCTGCCGGCAGAATGCCGGGTGATCGGGGTCGAGGATACGCCCGAATTGCAGCTGGAGCGCTTCTGGGATGGCAACCGGCTGCTGGCCGCGCGTGAGGCGAGCTCCGACAATGGCGGCATGATCGGCTGGCGGCCGATCTATGACCATCTGATGCGGGCAACCCCGGATCGGGTGATCTTTGGCGAGATCAGCACCCAGAACGCCTTTGCAGCGCTCGCCGCGCTCAATGCCGGCATCACCGGCTTCATGTGTTCGATCCATGCCGAGAGCCCGCGCCAGGTGCTGGAGCGCAAGTTCGACCAGAACATTGCCTGGAGCGGGGACACGCTGGAGCGCGTCTCGGAGTTCCTGGGGGAACTGGTGGACGTGATCGTCCAGATCAAGCGCAGCCCGGATGGCTATCGCCGCGTCACCGATATCTACGAACCCCGCGCGGATCGCTGGGTCCTCGTGAATGGGGAGGAGCTGATCTGATGGTACGGGTCTTCTTCATCGGCATCCTGATCGCCTCGGTCATCCTGCTATTCGGTCTGTGGTTCAGCCTGGCAGGGTTCGATCCGCGCCAGGTCAGCCATTGGCAATGGCTGTCGGAGTATGTGCGGGCCTATGGCGCGCTGCCTGAAGAGATGTTGCTTGCGCTCTATATCGCGGGCGGCTCCATGCTCCTGGGGTTGCTGCTCGTCGTGCTGACGGCAAGCCGGGCGAAGTCCCGTTCCGTCTCGGGCGGGCATGGCTCCAAGGATCTGCATGGCACCGCCCGCTGGGCGGTCTGGCGCGATGTGGTCAAGGCCGGCCTGACGGGCAAGACCGGCGTCGTGGTCGGCGGCTGGAAGCGCAGGCGCAAGGTCCAAACCCTGCGCCATGACGGGCCGGAGCATGTGCTCTGCTTTGCCCCCACCCGTTCGGGCAAGGGCGTGAGCCTGGTTCTGCCCACGCTGCTCTCCTGGCAGGAATCCGTGCTCGTCCTGGATATCAAGGGCGAGAACCACGCGCTTACGGCCGGCTACCGGTCCTCGCTCGGGCACAAGGTGTTCAAGTTCGACCCGGCCTCCCCCTCGGGCTCGATCCGCTTCAACCCGCTGGCCGAAGTGCGGATCGGCACGGGCCAGGACATTGCCGACTGCCAGAACATCGCCTCCATGATCATCGATCCCGATGGCAAGGGGCTGAAGGACTTCTGGATGCAGTCCGGCTGGGAATGGCTGGGCGTTGTGGTGCTGCACGTCCTCTATCGCGAGCGCAAGGAACGGGGCCGCGTCGCCAGTCTGAAGGATGTGAATGCCTTCATGTCCGCCGTGCTGGGCGAGAGTGAGGAGGAGACGGCCGATAACCTGGAACCCCTGCTGAAGGCTATGATGGCCTTCGAGCATGGAACCCCCTACATCAATGAGGAGGTCCGGCGCGGGGCCTCCAAGATGCTGATCAAGGCCGGTCCCGAACGTTCCGGCGTGCATTCCTCGGCTGCCGTCCAGCTCGCGCTCTATGCCGATCCCATCGTGGCCGGCAACATCGCGGAAAGCGACTTCCGGCTTGACGAGCTGATGAACGGCGACAAGCCGGCCGCGCTCTATATCGTCATCCCGCCTTCGGATATCGACCGGCTCCGGCCGCTCGTCCGCATGGTGATGAATATCGTCTTGCGCCGCTTGACCGCCCATATGGCCTTCGAGAACGGGGCCTCGGTCAAGCACTACCGGCACCGGCTGTTGCTGCTGCTGGACGAGTTCACCGCAGTCGGCAAGCTCGACATTTTTGAGCGATCGCTCGCCTTCATGGCGGGCTATGGCCTCAAGGCCTTCATCATCGTGCAGGATCTTGCCCAGCTGCAGAAGGAATATGGCAAGGAGGAGAGCATCATCTCCAACTGCCATATCCGGATCGCCTTCGCGCCAAACAAGGTGGAGACGGCGAAAGCCCTGTCCGACATGGCGGGCAAGACCACCGTGGTGCAGGCCAAGCGCTCACGTAATGGCCGGGTGGGAGAGATCGGCTCGGTATCGGACAATCTGACCGAGACCGCCCGGCCGCTGCTGACGCCCGATGAATGCATGCGCCTGAAGGGCATGGACAAGACCAACTCCGGCCGGATCATCCCCGGCGACATGCTGATCTTCGTGGCCGGCCAGCCCCCGATAAGGGGGCAACAGGCGCTTTACTTCCAGGATCAAGAACTGCTCGCCCGCGCCCGCATGCCGGCCCCCGTCAGCACCAGGCCCGCCGTCGCACCAGCCCCGGCCAACCAGCCAGGCCCGGCCGCGTCGGAGCCTGCAACTGCACAAGCCCGCCCATCCTATCGGGCGGCGCTAGCAGCCCAGAACAACGACTAGGAGGAATGAGAGATGCCGCATCCGGTTGATATGCGGGTAGGCCGTCGCGTGCGCGAGCTGCGCGCCGCCCAGGGCCTGAGCCAGGGGACGCTTGCGGACAAGCTGGGGGTCAGCTTCCAGCAGGTCCAGAAATACGAGAAGGGCACCAACCGCATGGGCGCAAGCCGCCTGTCGGATATCGCCAAGGTGCTCGGGGTGGATATCGCGGATCTGTTCCAGGAGGAAGGCACACCCGCGAGCCGGATCGAGGTCAGCCGGGCGATCTTGAGCCGCGCCCGCACGCTGGAAAGCATCGCCGATCCGGCGCTGAAAGCCGCGATCCTCGACATGATCCGGGTCGCCGCGAGGGCGGAAGGGTGAGGAACCGGCCCCCCTTACGCCTCGTCCAGATCGTCGGGCAGGATGCCCAAGAGCTCGGCGAACTGGGCGCGCGCCTTGGCGGACAGCCTGCGGCTGCCGCGTTCCACCTGACTGATATAGCCGGGCGTCACGCCTGCCTGCGTGGCCATGGCCTGCTGGGTCAGGCCGCGCCATTCCCGATAGACCTTCAGCGGGTTCTCCCCGTCGATCAGCCGGCGCATCACCATCTGGGGCACACCCGGCTCGCGCGGCGCGGGTTTGGCCAAATCGTACAGCTCCTCATCGCTCAACTGCGTCATGGTCTGGTTCTCCGTCTCGGTCGGGCGGCTCCCTCTTTCCATAGCAGGAAAGGAGGGGTTCGCCATGTCCTTCAGGCGGCCTAGACCGCTGCGGCTGGCTTCCCTGCTGGGCGTCGCCGGTATGGCGCTCGCGGTCTGGATGGCACAGAGCCCGGCCCGCTCCCTGGTGGCTCCCACGCTCGGCGGGCCAATAGGTGGAAGCGCGCCGCGCGCTTGCCAGATATCGGTTCCGGTCCTACCGCTGCCCGGCCCTGCCAATGTGCAGGGTGTGGCGCGGGTGATCGATGGCGATACGCTCGCCATCGGGCCGGAGCGTATCCGGCTAAATGGCATCAATGCGGCCGAGATCGATACGCCGGCCGGCCGTCAGGCAAAGGCCGCCCTGGGCCGGGTGATAGCCGGCCGTCCGGTCGCCTGCCTGGCCGTGGACCAGCCCGACCGCTATGGCCGGATGGTGGCGCGCTGCGTCGTGGGCACCGGGATCGATCTCGGTGCCGCGATGCTTGCGGCGGGCCAGGCCCGCGCCTGGGAACATTTCCTCACGAACCAACCCCATAGGGCGGCTTACCTCGCCCTGGATGCAGCGGGGCAGCGTCGTGCGGCGGGGGCAACGCCATGTTAGCCCTGTCGCTCCCGTTCCTGCTCCAGCTCCCTCGCCTTCGCATTGCGCTCGGCGGCCTCCCGATAGCGCTGTATGTCCTCCATCACATAGTTGCGGGTGCCAGGGATGTGCTCATTGCGCACCGCCTGCACATGCACGCCGCGCCGGCCGCAAATCCGGCAGCGGCCGCGCCGGGCCAACATGATGAGCATGGTGCCTTCGCCCCAGCGGGCAATCGCATCCTCAATCTTGAATCTGTTCCAGGCGCCGCAACGACGTCGATCCCCGACGCACCAGAATTCGACCGCGTCATATCCGGCGCGGCGATAGGTCTCCAAAGCGGTCTCTGCATAGGAATGTTCGGGCGGCATGCCGGGCAGGATAATGCGAACGCATGGGGAACATCAAGCAGCAAGGTAATCAGGTAGAGGAGAAGACCAATGTCACGCGCGGAACGCGATCCGACCGATATCGAAACAGCGGATTTGATGGAAACGGTGGAACGGCTGGCCGGATTGGGGCTGCCGATCTCGGTCGATCCGGACATTGCCGAAGAGATGGGGGCCTTTGCGGAAGACGCGCTCTCGGCCGAAGACGCCGTGGACAGCCTGTTCGATCCGGAAGAGATCGAACCCGAGCTGGGCGACGACGAGGGCGATGATCTCGACGGCGAGGAGGCGGACCATGTCTGAGGACAAGCCGAAGGGTCCGGACTTCCGCGCCCGCGTGGCGGAAGAGATGATCCGCCAGATCGAGGCCGGAACCGCCCCCTGGATGAAGCCCTGGCAGCCGGGCACCATCCGCACCGCGCCCTATAACCCGACCACGGGCAACGCCTATCGCGGCATGAACGCGCTCTGGCTGGAGATGATGGGCCGGGGCGATCCCCGCTGGATGACCTATCGCCAGGCCAAGGCTGAGGGAGCCCAGGTGCGCGGCGGGGAGAAGGGAACTTCCGTCGAATATTGGCAGTTCAGCGAGACCACGCTGATGAAGGATGCGGACGGCAAGCCCCTGCTCGATGAGGAGGGGCAGAAGCGCTACCAAACGGCGGTGCTGGAACGGCCGAAGGTCTTTCATGCGGTCGTCTTCAATGGCGAACAGATTGATGGGCTGGCCCCGCTGCCGCAACCGGAGCTGAAGTTCCAGCCGGTCGAAGAGGCGGAGAAGGTCCTGGCTCAGGGCGGGATCGATATCCGCCATGACCAGCCCGACCGGGCCTTCTATCGCCCCGGCACGGATCGTATTCATCTGCCGCCCAAGGGGGCCTTCAAGGAAGGGTATGAGTATTACGCCACGGCCCTGCATGAGCTGGGGCATGCCACCGGCCATCCCTCGCGCCTGGCGCGCGACATGTCCGGTGGGTTCGGCTCTCCGAGCTATGCCAAGGAGGAGCTGCGGGCGGAGATCGCCAGCTACATGGTCACGACCGAACTCGGTCTCGGCCATTATCCGGAACGCCATGCCGGCTATGTCGAAAGCTGGCTGAAGGCGCTTCAGGATGATCGCAACGAGATCTTCCGCGCCGCGCGCGATGCCGACCGCATGGCGAGCTGGATGCTGGAGCCGGAGAAGCGGCCGGAGCTGGAACGCGCTGCTCAGGCCGCCCGGAAGGCAGAACAGGCAGCAGAGCAATCCGAGACGAAGGAGCGGGCCATGGAGCCGGTGGAACGGACAGCCGCAGCGACTACGGCGTCTGGGGCTGTGCAGCAGGAGGCCAAGCCCCGGACCTATCTCGATGTGCCCTATGCCCAGAAGGATGAGGCGAAGGCGGCCGGCGCCCGCTGGGACCGGCGCGAGAAGGCCTGGTACATCCCCGAAGGCGCGGAAGCCCAGAAGCTGGCCCGCTGGGCGAAGAAGGATGAGGCCAAGGCCATAGTGCCGGAGCGCGATCCACGCGGGGAGTTCGCAGACGCGCTGAAGGCGAATGGCCTCCTCCTGAAGGACGCGCCCGTCATGGATGGCAAATGGCACCGTGTGCCGGTGGAAGGGGACGGCAAGGGAAAGGAATCCGGCTCCTATCGCGGCTTCCTGGACGGGGTGCCGAACGGGACCATCCAGAACTTCAAATCCGGTGGCGAGCCTGTCAAATGGGTCGCGACCGGCAATGCGCCGGCCGATCTGGATCGCGCGAAGCTTGCAGCCGAAGCCCAGGACCGCGCGGCCGAACGCGAGAAGGAACTTCGGCTTCAGCATAAGGCCACCGCCAAGCGGGCCTATGGGATCTTCGTCAATGCCGGCGATGCCGCGCCCGATCATCCTTACCTGGCAAAGAAGGGGGTCGAGGCCCATGGCCTGAAACAGGACGAGAAGGGCAACCTCCTTGTCCCGCTCCAGGATGCCAAGGGCTTTCTCTGGAACGTCCAGTCCATCAGCCCCGATGGCGAGAAGCGCTTCCTGAATGACGGGCGCAAGAACGGGCTGATGCATGGCCTCAATGAGGGGAAACTCGACCTCAAACAGGCCAAGACCATCATCGTGGCGGAAGGCTATGCCACGGCGGCCAGCCTGCACAGCGCCACTGGCATTCCGGCTGTCGTCGCCTTCGATGCCGGCAATCTGAAACCCGTGGCTGAAGCGATCCGCAAGCAGAACCCGCAAGCCGATATCGTGATCGCCGCGGATGATGACCACAAGCTCGAAGCCCATCCGGTCATCAAGAGGAATGTTGGCCGCGACAAGGCGGAAGAGGCTGCCCAGGCCGTCGGTGGCCGCACCATCAGCCCGCCGCTGAACCAGGCGGAGAAGGACAAGGGGCTGTCTGACTTCAACGATCTGGAAGCCTCACGCGGAAAGAAGGCGTTCCAGCGCCTGGTCGGCGAACTCCTGGAAAAAGGCCGGCCAATGCAGCGGCAGAAGGCGACGGGTCAGACCCGCGAGAACGCGCTCGCATTGTGACGGTAATCGGCGAGGGCTAGCGAAACAGCCCTCGCCGCGCTACATTTATTGGACAGGCGGCAACGCCGGAGAGGACGACCATGACGACGACAGCGCTTGATCAGGTAATCACCTTCGACATGCTCTCGGCGGATCTTCCGCCAGCGGAAGAGAAGCGACTGTGGCGCGCGTTCGAAAAGCAGCTCGCCAGCATGGACGATTCCGATGCGCAATCGCATCTGAAGGCCGGTCGGCCGATCTACTATCACGCCGAAGATCTCGAAGACCGCTTGGTCCGGGAATGGCCTGATGGTCGGCGCGAATATGTCGACCTCGACGAAAACAACATCATCATCAGCCTCGGCGCGGTCTGATCCGTCATGCCGCAGCTTTGGATCGTGGCCGGCCCTAACGGGGCTGGAAAGAGCAGCCTTGTCGCGCGCTTTAACCGTGGGCGTGTGGCGATCATCAATCCCGACAATCTCTTTGCGGAAGACCCGTCGCTCGGCCTGATCGGTGCGGGTCGGAAGGCGCTTGCCCAACAGGCGACCTATCTGAGGGGCAAAGAGAGCTTCTTGATCGAGACCACCTTCTCCGGCAATCGAGAGATTGCGCTGATGCGGGACGCCAAGGAGAAGGGGTTCAAGGTCAATCTGGTCTATGTTGGATTAGCGACACCGCAAGCGTCAGTCTTGCGAGTAGCGGCGCGGGTTCTCGCTGGCGGCCACAACGTTCCTGCCGACGACATCCGGCGCCGACGTGAACGCAGTCTCGCCAATCTGCCAGAAGGGGCCATGACAGCGGATCGGGCCTTCCTGTTCGACAACTCGAGGCGAAAGCATCGGCTCATCCTCGTGCATGAAGAGGGCCGTCTCCGGATGGTAGCGAAGAGTATTCCGGCCTGGCTGAAGCCCCATTTGCCGAAGGCCTGGACAAGGCAGATAGAACAGGAGCGTGGCATGTCGCGATAGGAGATCGCGCCATGTCGAAGCGCGTCCTTCAGAAAATCTATCTCGACCCGACCGCGAAAGCGGCCCTGGAAGAGATGGCCATCGCGCGCGGGCAGTCGGTCAGCGATCTTGCCCGCACGGCGCTGATGGACTTCCTCGGGCCGGTTGCGGGTGCGGATAACGCTCCGCAATCGGTGCGGCCAAGACGTGGCCATCTCCGAGAGCACAAGCTTGCCCTGCGCCTCAATGATGCGGAGATGCAGCGCATTGAGGAGCTGGCTAACCGGGTCAACCTGACCCGCAGCGCCTTCGTGCGCCGGATTGTGACCGGAACGACCTTGCCGGCGCCGGGCAATGCCGATGCGGTGATGGACCTCATGAAGGTCAATGCCGATCTGGCCCGGCTGGGCAATCTCTTGAAGCTCGCGCTTGATGACGAGGGCTGGCGGGCACCTGGCTCCACGGTGGATGTCGAAGCCATCCTGCTTGATCTCGCCGCACGGCAAGCGGAGCTGAAGGCCGTGGTGGATGGCCTGACATGATTGCCAAGCGGATCGATCCCCGGCAGCAGGGCGGCCAGCCGCGCCGGGACAGCTTCAAGCAGCTTTCCGAGTATATCGCCGCCGCCAAGGACGAGGGCGAGAAGCTCGATCAGTTCTGGATGGTCAACTTCAACGCCGGTCAGGGCATTGAGGACCATCGCTTTGCGATCAAGGAGGCTCTGGCCGTCCAGTCCAAGAACAATCGGGTGCGCGGGCTGAAGAACTATCATCTGATCGTGTCCTTCCGCGACGAGAAGCCCTCGCCGGAAGCCCTCGTGGAGATCGAAGAAGCCTTCGCCAAGGCGCTTGGCTTCCAGGAGCATCAACGCACCGTCGCCACGCATCAGAACACCGGCAATTACCACATGCATGTGGCCTATAACAAAATCCACCCGACCACCTTCCTCTGCCACACCCCGAGCTTTGATTTCCGGGCGCTCGAACGCACCTGCCGCGAGATGGAGAAGCGCTTCGGCCTGAAGGTCGATCTCGGCCGCGAGGACAAGCCGGAGAAGCAGCGCATCAACTGGAAGGCGCGCGATTACGAAGCCAACACCTGGCAGGAATCCCTGCAAAGCTATGTGCTGCGCGAGAAGGAAGGCATCACGGCCGAACTCGCCGATGCCAAGAGCTGGGACGATCTGCACCGCGCCTTCGATGCGCGCGGCCTGGTCATGAAGAAACGCGGTGCCGGCATGGTGATCGTCACCCATGAGGGGGACCAAGCGGTGAAGGCGAGCTCGCTCGGCCGGGAGTTCTCCGCCGCCAAGCTCACCGCCCGTTTCGGTCCCTACACCCCGCCACCGCCCGAACTGTTCGAGGCGCGCTCGGCCGCTATCGAACCGGAAGACCAGGGAAGCCGGCTGATCAAGGCGGCGCTGGCTAACCGTTCCTTCTTCACACGCCGGCAGCTCATGACCCATGTCGGCAAGGTGGAGAAGGATATCGATCAGCGCGCCGTGATGCTGGAGGATCTGCTGAAGCGGCCGGGCCTGGTGCAGCTCCTCAATGCTGAAGGCAAGGAGATCGGCTGGACAAAAACCGCCATCATCCAGGAAGAACGCCAGGCCGTGCGCGACGCCACGGCGCTCGCCAACCGGCAGGCGCGGCTGCGGCCGAAGGCCATTGACCAGGCCCGCAACAGCCGCTCCATGCGACCCGATCAGCTCGCGGCCTTCGAGGCGGCCACCTCCGGCCGGGGCTTCGTGCTGATCGAGGGCCGGGCCGGTGTCGGCAAAAGCTATTCCGCCCAGGCGATCCGCGAAGCCTGGGAAGGCAGCGGCTATCGCGTGATCGGGCTCGGCCCCACCAATGAGGTCCGCGCCTCGGCCCTGAAAGACGGCTTCAAAGAGGCGAGAACGGTCCATAGCCTGTTGATGCGGCTGAAGGCGGGAACAGAGCAACTGGATGCCTCTTCCGTGCTGATGGTGGATGAAGCGGCCATGCTGGACAATGGCACCATGGCGGCGCTCTTGACCGAAGCCAGGGCAGCGGATGCCACCGTGATCCTGATCGGCGATGATCGCCAACTGGCCTCGGTGGATCGCGGCGGGCTGTTCGCCGACTTCCGGGAGCATCTGGGCTCGACCGAGATCACCAAGATCACGCGCCAGGCCGTGGACTGGCAGAACCAGGCCGCCACCCACTTCAGCAATTTTGAGTTCGCGGCCGGCGTCGATCTGTTCCGCGCCAATGACCGGCTGCACTGGTCGGGCAAGCGCGACCAGGCCCGCGCCCAACTGGTCGAACAATGGAAACAGGACAGCGCGGCGAACCCAGGCGAAAGCCGTTTCGTCTTTGCCTTCACCAATGAGGAGGTCAACGCGCTGAATGCCGCGCTGCGCCAGGTCCGCCGCGACCGGGGCGAGTTGGGCAGGGACGAGCTGCACATCAAGACCAAGCACGGCATGGCTGCCTTCTCG
>Ga0209066_10005386_pt1 | contig 13503 bp, 13 predicted proteins | sample All_14_2_FD_187198 | JGI IMG/M metagenome (GOLD analysis project Ga0209066, IMG submission 187198) | Freshwater microbial communities in response to fracking from Pennsylvania, USA - Allegheny Zone_MetaG_DW_15 (SPAdes) (version 2) ...
GTCGTGAAGTCTCGACGGAGAACACCCGGCCGTCGTCGTTCTTCGCGTTCTTGACCGGTTCCGAGAAGTAGAAACGGACACCGTTGAGCGCAGCCTGCTCGGCATAGGCCACCGATAGGCGCACCGAGTCGACCACGCCTTCGTCGGGGATGTGGAGGCCCGCGAGCGTTTTGGTGGACGCGTGCGGTGCCTCCTGAGACACCTCGTCCCCAGTCAGGAGATGGGCGTCGACCCCGTTTTTCTGGGCACGTTCGGCCCACTTCGGCAACTCTTTGACCTCGTCCTCGGTCAATGCGAGCATCGTGATTCCCACACGACGGAAGGCGACACCGAGATCTTCCGCGATCTTCTCCCACTGGGGCGCCGAAGCCAGGATCAGCTGCGCTTCCAGGCTGCCCGGGGCAGCCGACCATCCGCAGTTGGCCACACCACTATTGGCTTTGGACGTCTCTTCTCCGACGTCGTGCCATCGCTCAACCACGGCGACGTCGATGTCGAGGAGCGAGAGCTCCCGCGCGATCGATGTTCCCACCACCCCTGCGCCGATGATCAAGACGTCAACAGCGTTGTCTCGCAACGACAATCTGGCACCTCATTCGATTAAATCTTGGTCCACCCACTGCCCATTTGGACGTCCACCGAAGAATAGGATTAGCCGATATCAAAGGCCAAGGAAACGGCGTCGTATATATGCAAATGGCATATGACCGAGATCGGACCTCGGAATTACCAATAGGTGGACGGTAGCCAACGCGCACATTCACAGCGGGCAGGGTGAAGCGGTGGCCAGCTACGGGCTGGCGACGCCTCAGGTTCCAGATCCCTTGGCGATCGCTTCGGTGAGCAGCGCCTGGAAGTATCGATCAGCGGGTGCCTGGACTACGTTCCGCAATGTCACCGCACGGACATCCCGCTGGCCCCAATCGACCCCCGAGACCGTGAAGTCGACGAGCTCACCGCGCCGTCGCTCATCCGTAATGGCATAAATGGAAACGAACCCGATTCCGGTGCTCTGGCGAGCTACGCGCTTGATCGCGTCGATCGAGCCCATCTCCCACACCGCACCCCAACCCGGATCTGCCGTGTGCAGCCGCAGGGCTTGCGCACGGGTGCTCGAACCATGTTCCTGAACCAACAGTGTTCGAGACTTCAACTGGTCGAGGGAAACGCAGCCATCGGAGGAGATGTCGACTGCGCCGGGACTGCAGATGCCGACGATCTCGTCAGCGCCGATGCTCTCGGAGCGAAGACCGGGCAACTTGGACTCACTGCAGATGATGGCAAGAGTAATCCGCCCCTTGTGTAGCCACTCCATCACGGCTTCAGTCGAACCGACGGAGACCCTCACGGCGACGTCTGGGCAGCGGGCGATGAAAGACGCGACGACAGCGGGCAAGATGTAAGTACCTGGCACCGACGACGCGCCGACGGATAACACTCCCGATCGCAATCCGGCGCGCGCGGCCAGCGTTGATTCACCTGCAGCGAGGCTGGCCAGTGCCTGCGAAGCGCAGCGTGCCAGGATCTGGCCCGCGGGGGTCAGTACCAGTGACCGACCAGAACGTTCGGCTACGGGCTCGCCGGCTGCCGAGTTCAACAGACGTAAATGCTCGCTGGCCGAAGGCTGGCTGATTCCGATGGCAGCAGCCGCTGCGGAGAGGCTCGAAGCCCGATCCAGTTCGATCAGCAACCTCATCCGTGTGGAATCCCACACATCCATCAGTGTCGGCATGACGTCATAGTTCCCTAGTCGGGGCGACATGACCAGCCTGAATCGCTTTGAAGCGCCCGAACCGGCGCTGGCGTGAAGTCGATGAATCTCACGCTGCCTTATCACGCGCACGCCGTCGAAGCGGGCCGGGTCGGCGATCAGCACTCGCTGGCCTTCGGCCAGGACGGCGTTGTTGGCGGTGTTCCACGATACTGCCAAGGCTTCGGCGACGCCGGTGACGGTCAGGTGTTGGCAGACAATGGCTTTGAGCGCCCACTGCAGAGCGCTCCGGGATAGCTTGGCGCGTGGTTCGGCGGCGTTGCTGAGGTCTTGGCGCCACACACGGGCACAGCCGGCGCAGCGGTAGCAACGGATCGTGACCAGCAGTGTGGTGGGGCGCCCGAACGGCTCATGAGCCAGTTCTCGGGTGAGGCTGTCACGGGCACGGCCTTCCTCGCCGCAGCGGCGGACCAGCGGTCCTCGTCGGTGACTCGGCACGCCAGTACCGCGTGATCGGGGTGGACCTGCTGGCCGGTCACCTCCAACCCGAGGTCGTCGAGGCGGCAGAAAGTGGTCAGGTCAGCGCAGGCGAAGCCCGCTCGACCGGTAGCGTTGGGCACGTCGAGGTCTTTCGGATGAGGCGTGTAGGAACCTTCATCTTCGAGAGACCTCGACCCCTATCCGGCAGCGACGCGCCGATCACCTCTACACCCTCAACTGCGAAGAGCCCCTTTACCCGGCTAATCTTGAGCCTCCTGGCGACCGGTATCGCACCGCGCTCCTTCTATTCCGCCGAAAACGCAGAATCCAGGATTACCGCTCACTTTGACGGCCTGCCGGCAGATTTCGTCGCTGCGGCAGTTGCAGCACTTGGCTCACAGTTCGAAGAAGGGTTTCATTCGTACAACGTCGTCAACCCGCATGAAGACGCCGTATCGTTGGATGTCATCGTCGACTGGCTCATTGAAGCGGGCGAGCCGATCCGACGCATCGACCACTATGGTGATTGGTTTATGCGGTTCGATACTGCTGTCCGCGGACTGCCAGAATCATTACGGAAGTACTCCGTCTACACACTGATGGACGGCTACCGGCAACCGCAAACTGCGCTGAGCGGCTCAGCCGTCCCGGCGGATAAATTTGCCACAGCTCTCCGAGAATCGGGTAATGGCACCTCGTCCATCCCGCACATTACTCCGGGCCTCGTCGCGAAATACGATAGCGGACCTGAGGAAACTTGGCCTGGTGGGACTCGCGTGACCTACCGCTCGTTGTGGCAGTCACTGAGCTGATCATCCTGAGCGCCATCAACAAGTTGACACGGGCGAATAGAAGCAAGCCATTAGTTATATAAGGAGACGCAAATGATACGACCCGGAACTACTGCACTAATTACGGGAGCAAGCGGCGGCATAGGCGCAGAGTTCGCAGCACAGCTCGCTGATCGAGAGGTCGACCTCGTCTTGGTGGCACGTAATACCGATAGGCTCGCTGAAGTCCGCGACGTGCTCAACAAGCGCAAACCTCGCGTCCGTATTGATTTGATAGAAGCCGATTTGTCGACTCCTCAATCGGGAGCGGAGATTTCTCGGCAAGTAGCCTTACTCGACCGGCATATCGATGTTCTGATAAATAACGCGGGCGCAGGTATTCATGGTGATTTTTGACTCAGAATATTGAAACGCATTTAGCGCAAATTCAACTTAATAGTATAACTGTAGTAGACCTGACTGCGCGGTTCCTTCCGGGAATGGTGAAGGCAGGCCACGACCTTGTCATCAACATCGCTTCGACCGCCGCGTTCCAACCAACTCCCAGCATGGCGGTGTATGGAGCAACGAAGGCGTTTGTCCTCTCTTTCACCGAGGCTCTATGGCAGGAAACCCGCGAAGCCGGCGTCCGTGTGTTGACCGTATGCCCGGGACCAACCGAGACCGAGTTTTTCGCACGCTCGGGTGAGCAGTTCATGTCGGAAGCGCGACAGACGCCAAAACAAGTTGTAGACGCTGCCCTTAGTGCTGTTTCTAAGTCCACCCCTACCGTTGTATCGGGTGCACGGAACAGTTTACTTGCCTGCTGTTACCGCTTTATGCCAAGACGGGTCATGCTGAAGGTCACACAACGGATGATGAGGCCAGCAGCCGTTCACTAGTAACACAGGGGTGCGACCCGCGGCAACGAGTCGGGCAGGATTCCAATCAAGCCACCGAAGCAGGACCGGGCCGGCGTTGCCGCCCCCGATCGGATGGACAGATCCTCGGAAGAGCACCCTTCACGGGGGCCCGACGATTCACGAGTCACACCCAATCAGGAGGGCGACAGCGATCCTGTCAGCCAGCACAGGGCCAGCCATGCAAATACTTACAGACGGTTCACACTGCCCGAACACACCCCATAGCCAGGCCCGCAACACCAAAACACCGTGGGCTCCCGATGAAACCCCTTCAGTCCGAACGAACCCACGGGACTGGGACGTATTAACGACTTGTCACCAACCTCAAATGCCTATGCCGAACGCATCATCTTCTGAAGACGTTCTTCGACGACTGGAACGACGTGCAGCTGGCCAACGGCACCGTCGTCTGGACCTCGCCGACCGGGCACGTGTACACCACCGAACCCGAAGGTGCACAATGGTTCGCCGCGCTCGGAGAGCCCACCGGCGAACCCACCGTGAAGGATATCGTGCCGGCCCTCGCCCGACGGTGCATGAAGATGCCCACCCGGGAACGGCCGCGCCACGAGGACACCCGCCGACGCCTCAACGCCGAGCGCCACAGCAACCGAACGCGGCTGGAACAACAAGAACGAGACCACCAGGCCTGGCTCGCCGCCCACGACGAACCCGCACCCTTCTAGACGATGGGTTCGTCCCCGAGCACCGTGGTGCGCAACATCTCTCGGGGCGAGTTCGGCTCGTACGGCGCGGCACGATGCAACACGCCCTGGTTGTCCCAGATCACGGTGTCGCCCACCGACCACGTGTGGCTGTAGACCTTGTCGGGTGTCGTGGAGTGCTCCAGCAGCTCGGCGAGCAGCGCGCGGCCCTCGTCCCGGTCCATACCCACGATGTAGTCCGCCGAGGCGCCGAGCACCAGCGACTTGCGGCCATTGCGGTGGGTCCACACCAACGGATTCTCATGGGTGGGGCGAGCCTTCCAGCGCACCAACTGTTCCGGGGACGGATCGGGGTAGACCCGGCGCTGCGAGGCCTCCAGGGAATGCACCACCCGCAACGAGGCGTACCGCTCCTTCTCTCCGTCGCTCAACGTCTCGTATGCGGCATAGGAATTCGCGAACTCGGTCTCACCGCCGCGGGCGGCCACCTGGATCGCCGACAGCACCGTGGCCTTCTGCGGGCATTCGTCGGGCGCCGACGGTGTGCAACCGTCGATATGCCAGTCGAAGGTCGCCTTGAGGTACTCGGCGGCCTTGTTCTTCGTCTTGTCCAAGGTGATCGGGTAGATCCCGGACACCGGATGGTGCCCGTCGGCGGACCGGTCGATCTCCCCGAGCCGCTCACAGAACGCCACCTGCGCTTCGGGATTCAGATGCAGGTCGTGAAAGACCAGTACCCCGTTGTCCTCCAGCGCCTCCAGCACCGCCGATGCCAGTCCGTCATCGGTGGCCAACCGCTCCGGGTCGACGCCGGTGACTTCGGCTCCCACCGACGCGGTGAGCTTGTTGATGGTGAGCACACTCATGGTGCGTCCTCTCTTCAGGGTTTCGGCTCGCCGGTGCGGATCATCACCGCATCGGCGGCATCCACGGGCGCGGGCTGGTGCATGATCTCGATCGACATGGCGACCATCACCAGGGAATAGATGAGGTGCAGCAGGTTGGTGGCATCGTCGGGCAGATCGTCGAGGGAGAACTTGTCGCAGTACTCGATGGCCTCCTCCAACCGGGGGAAGAAGGCGTCGTAGAACGACTGCATCTCGGCCATCGAACTCGACAGCCGCTGGTCCCACCGTTCGGTCTCGGTGGGCAGGCACCAGGTCTGCGCGAACGGTTCCAGCTCGGCGAACGCACTGGGTAATCGCTTGTCGGTCATCGGTTCTGGTACTCCTGCACCCAATCCAGGGTTACCTTGTGCAGATGGCGCACCAGGATCTCCTGGTCGTTGACCGGGAACTCGTCGACCACGTCGTACTCCAGCGCCGCCTGGGTGCCGCCCAGCATCCCGGCGTCCTGCAGGGCGAACTCCTTGAGCACCACCGCGGCCACCTCATGCTCGATGCGCTCCCGCACCGTCCGCGCGGGGTGGAAATAGGTGTACGCCTCGAACCGGTGGGTGTTGTGCGAGGTCGGCCAGTACCGGTACAGCAGGTACCAGCCGCCGTAGATCAGGATCTCCAGATTGGGGAAGATCTGAAAATTGCTGATCCCCCACGGCTCGATACCGCCCGGATTGAGGCCGGCGGGCAGGTCTCCGATATCCGGTGTGCGCCAAGGCCCCACCAGGCCGCTCTGGGTGGCCCGTTCGATGGGGTACATGTACTCCGGCGCCAGCAGCCAGCGCCGGGTGCCGGCCGTGGAGACCAGCCGATGCGGGCCGTCGAGTTGGAAGTGCCCACAGGTGAATCCCGCTGCGGGATTGCGCACCTCGGCCGGCACCTGCTGGGTGTGCAGCGAGGGCACGTGGTAGTACTCCTGGAAGGCATCGGCGAAGATCTTCCAGTTGCTGTTGTTGTGCGCGACCCAGTCATAGCGTTCGGTGAGCGTGCCGAAGGGATAGTCGTCGAGCCCGGTCACCATCGGCCCGAGAAACTCGCGCAGGGTCTGGCGGGGCTGTGCATCGAGGTTGACGAAGACGAAACCGGCCCAGACATCGCAGTGCACCGGCACCAGTCCGTAGTCGGCGGTGTCGAAATCGAAGTAGCTGTCCTGGTTGGGTACATGCCGCAGCGTCCCGTCGAGGGCGTAGCGCCAACCGGACCGGGCGCACACCAACTCCGGTTCGCGACCGGACCCGTCCGCCACCTTCGCACCGCGGTGCCGGCATTGATTGTGAAAGGCCCGGATACGGCCGTCCTCGCCGTGCACCAGTATCAGCGAGGAGTTCGTGACCTCGATGTCCTTGGTCAGATAGCTCCCGACTTCCGGCAACTCCTCCACGCGGCACAGGTTCAGCCATGCGCGCGTGAACACGGCGTCGCGCTCGAGTGCGTAGAACTCCGGGGAGATGGAGTCGCGGAAGGAGATCGGACCGGTGCCGAGCTCCGGATAGTGCTCGGTCCAGGATCCTTCCGGCGGCTTCGCCCATTGCGTCGTCATCTACATCACCGACCCTCCGTTGACCCCGAGCGTCTGCCCGGTGATGAATCCGGCGTCCTCCGAACAGAGGAAGCCGACCGCCGCGGCGATGTCGTGCGCGGTGCCGAGATGACCGACCGGGATGTTGGCGGCGATCTGTTCATTGCTCGGCAGGTACCCGGCGGCCTGGCCGTCGTGCTGCATCGGTGTCTCGATGCCCGAGGGCGGGATGTTGTTGACGGTGATCCCCTGCGCGGCGTATTCGCGCGCCAGCGATTTGGTGAGCGTCAACAGCGCGCCCTTCGACGAGGCGTAGTGCGCGGCGAACGGTGTGCCGCGTTGAGCGCTGGAGGAGGAGATCATCACGATGCGTCCCCACCCGGCCGCCACCATGTCCGGCAGCGCCACCTGACAGCAGTGGAACGTGCCGGTCAGGTTGACATCGACGATGCGCGACCATGATTCGACCGTGATCTCGGCGAAGGAGGCGTAGTCGAACAGTCCCGCGCTGGTCACCAGAATCTGGACCGGGCCGAGTTCGCCGCGGACCTTGGCGAACGCATCCTCGACCGCGGCGCGGTCGGAGACATCCCCGGTGACCGCCAGCGCGGTGATTCCTTCGGCCCGTAGGTCGTCGGTGACCCGCTGTGCTGCATCGCCGTTCACATCGAAGACGGCCACCTTGTGCCCACGCCTGCCCAATTCGTGGCAGGTGGCCTCGCCCATCCCGGACGCGCCGCCGGTCACCACCGCAACCCGACTCATCGAATCTCCTTCACTCGTAGACGAACCGGACCGTGCGACTGGTCGGCAACGCCTGGCAGGTGACGACGAACCCCTCGGCGACTTCGTCGTCGTCGAGCGCGTCGTTGTTCAGCAGCCGCGCGCTGCCCTCGGTCACCTGCGCGATACACGTTCCGCAGGAACCGGTCTCACACGACGACGGCGCCTTCAGCCCGGCCATCCGGGCCATCTGCAGCAGGGTGTGCCCCGGACGGTAGTCGACGGTGACGGTCTGACGATCCAGTTCGATCGTCACCGATTCCGTGATCGAGGGCTCGTCGGTGGGCACCGGTGCGGCAGTGAAACGCTCAAGGTACAGCTGATCGGCGGGGATGCCGGCGGCCAGCAGCGCGGTCTCCACGGTATCCATGAAGGGCCCCGGACCGCACACGAAGTAGTCTGCGGCAGTGACGTCGACGATATCGGCGATGAAGTCCCGCACCACCCGCTCGGTGACAACCCCGCGTTCGTCGTCGAGGTGGTGGCGCACTGTGAGCCGGTCGGCGTGGGAGGCGGCCAATCCCCCGAGGGCGTCTTTGAAGATGATCGTCCCGGCTGCCCGGTTGGCGTACAACAGCCGGACCCGGCCACTGCCGGCCGCCAGTGCCGTTTGGATGAGCGAGAACACCGGGGTGATTCCGCTTCCGCCGGCGAACGCCACCAGCTCACGGCTGCTCTCGGACCGGACGAACCGCCCTTCCGGCGTGCCGACGTCGACGTGATCGCCCGGCGCGGCGTGGTCGTTGAGCCAGTTGGACACCACGCCGCGCCCGTCGCGCTTGACGGTCACCCGCAGATCCCGTTGCAGCACCGGCGATGACGACATGGAGTAGCACCGGCGGAACTCCTGCCCGTCCACCGACACCCGCAGGGTCAGATACTGACCGGCGCGGTAGCTGAACCGGCTCTCCTGGCCGGTGGGAACGTCGAGCACGAGCGACATCGCGTCGCCGGTCTCACGCACCACATCCTTGATGCGCAGCGGTACGAAGCCCTCCGGGGTGTTCATCCCCTCAAAGATATCAAGTACTTGTGATAGTTCTCAAGTAGTAGATACTAGGGATCGATGTGATCGGCGTAGAGCGTGTGCCCCGTACCCTGCTCGACGACCCGACTGAGCAGCAGCCGTAATTGCTGCTGCTCCTCGGGGCTCAGCACGCCGAACACCTTGTCGTGCGCGGCGACCGCGTCGCTGACCACCGCGGCGGCCACCTCGCGCCCCTCGTCGCTCAGGAAGGCCTGCAGGATGCGGCCGTGTTGCGGGTCCTGCTTCCGCTCGACCAGACCTCGGCGCTCCAGGGCGGTCAGCGCGAGCTGCACGCCCTGCGGGCTGATCAGCAGCCGGCGCGCCAGTTCGGCGCCGGACAGGCCGGGCTGGTTGGCGAGCTGGCGCAGTACACCGATCTGGGCGGTGCTCACACCGTGCGGTTTCACCGCGTCGTTGACCGATGTCAGGGAGAAGTAGAAGGCCTGTTTGAGATGCCACAGAATGTTGTCGGTGAGTTCCACGCTCAGCTCGTCACCCATATTCCGCCGCCTACCTTCTAGCTCTTGACCACCACGCCGTCCTTCATGACGAACCGCACGTCCAGCGTGGTGGCGATATCTCGGGACACGTCGCCCGGTACGGCGATGATATCGGCCAGATAGCCCGCGGCGAGGCGCCCCAACTCATGTTCGGCGTCGATCAGTTCGGCACTGACCACCGTCGCGGCCTTGATCGCCTGCATCGGGGTCATACCGCGCTGCACCAGCGCCCCGAGCTCCTTGGCGTTGTGGCCGTGCGGGATCGCCGGGGCATCGGTACCGCAGGCAATGCGCACCCCGGCCGCAATAGCTTTGGGCAGCATGGCTTTAGCCCGCGGAAACACCTCCAGCGCCTTCGCGCGCAGTTCGGGTGCGATCCGGTCGATGGCCATGGCGTCGGTGAGGTATGTCGTCGACACCAGGAAGGTGCCGTGATCGACCATCATCTGGATCGTCTCGTCGCTGGCCAAGAAGCCGTGCTCGATGCAGTCGATGCCTGCGCGGATACACGCCCGAATGGCGCTGTCGCCCACCGCGTGCGCGGCCACCCGGACGCCGGCACGGTGCGCCTCGTCCGCGATCGCCTCGAACTCCGCGTCCGAGTACTGCTGCGCGCCCGGGGCGGTGCTGTGCGACATCACCCCGCCCGAGGCGGACACCTTGATGAGCTTGGCGCCGTGCCGGATCTGGTAGCGCACACAGGCGATGACATCGGGCACCCCGTTGGCGATCCCCTCGGCCACCGACAGCGGCATCACGCCCGGCGCCAGCCGCTGGAACACCGTGGGGTCCAGATGCCCGCCATACGGGGTGACGGCGTGACCGGCCGGATAGATTCGTGGCCCGGGATGCCAGCCCTGATCGATCGCGCGCTGCAGGGCCACGTCGAGCAGGTAACCGCCCGTCTTCACCATCAGGCCGAGATTGCGCACCGTGGTGAACCCGGCATCCAAGGTGGTCTTCGCGTTGACCGCGCCACGTAGCGTCCGGTAGGCCGGGTCGTCCTGCACCCCGTGCATCGGGGTGGGCAGGCCCTCCGGACTCCCCGGGCCGCCGATGAGCAGGTTCAGTTCCATGTCCATCAGGCCCGGCAGCAACGTCACCTCACCCAGGTCGATCACACTGGACGAATCCAGCAGCAGGCCTACGGGATTCACCGCGGTAATGCGGTTTCCCTCGACCACGATGACCGCGGGCGAGTGGATCTCACCGGTGTCGACGTCGGCCCAGCGGGCGGCTTTCAGGACAATCACGGAACGGGCTCGTAGACGCAGTCCAGGCTGGTCGCCCCGGAATCGGGCACCCGAGGTTGTTTCCAGCATTCGACCGGGAACGACACCGTCACCATCGCATACAGCATCCGCATCAGGTTCAGCACATCCTCGGGCATGTCGTCGAGCGAGAACTTGTCGCAGTAGGAGATCGCCTCCTCCGCACGCGCGGTGATGGCGTCGTAGAAGGCCTGCATCTCCACCATGGTGCTACCGAGCCGCTTGCTGTAGCGGGCCGCCTCATTGGGCAGACACCAGTCCGAGAAGCATTCGAGATCGGCGAATTCTTCTGGCAGCACGGCCTTCACACCCCTGCGGTCTTGCGCTGGTATTCGTCGATCCAGGACGCCGTCTCCTTGTGCAGGTGGCGCAGCAGAATCTCTTGATCGCAGAGCAGGAATTCCTCGACCGCCCGGGATTCGATACTGGTCTGGGTGGCCTCCAGCGTGTTCGCGTCCTGCAGGCCGTACTCCTTGAACGATGCGGCGGCGAGTTCCTGACCGAGGCGCTCCCGCGGAGTGCGCGGCTGCGGGAAGTACAGCGTGCATTCGAACGTGTGGGTGTTGAACGACGTCGGCCAGTAGTGGTAGGTGAGGTACCAGCCCTGCCCCCAGAACAGGATGACGAAATTGGGGAACAGCTGGAACGAGTCCAGGCCCCACGGATCGCATTTGGCCGGGTTCAACCCCACGGGCATCTGGCCCAGGTCCGGGGCATCCCATGGACCGAAAAGCCCACTGCGGCAGATGTCCTCGATCGGCTTGCGCATCTCGTCGGCCATTTCCCAGGCCCGCACCCCGGAGGTGCTCACCAACCGGTGCGGACCCTCGATACGGTAGTGCGGCGCCTCGAACCCGGCCTGCGCCGCCGCTTTGGAATAGGCGGTCGGCGTCTGGTTCGCATGCAGTACGGGTGCGTGATAGAACTCCTGGAACGCGTCCATGTAGAGCTTCCAGTTCGCCTTGACCTCCGAGCGATAGGTGAACCGCGAGGTCATCGTGCCGAACGGGTACCCGGCCAGATTGGTGATCATGGGTCCTAGGAACTCGGTGAGCGTCTGTTCCGGCTCTTCAGTGTGACTGGCGAAGTTGACGAAGATGAAGCCTTCCCACACCTCGCAATGCACCGGAACCAGTCCGTAGCGGTTCTTGTCCAGATCGAAGAACTCGTCTTCCTGCTGGACGTAGGTCAGCGTGCCGTCCAGGTCATAGCGCCAGGCGTGGTATTTGCAGATGAACTGTCGACAGGTGCCGCTGGTGTCCTCCAGCGGCATGTCGTTCCACACCAGCTTGTTGCCGCGGTGGCGGCAGACGTTGTGATACGCCTTCACCTCGCCTTTGGTGTTGCGGCACACGATGATCGAGGTGTTGGCAGCCTTCATTTCCTTGGTGTAGTAACTGCCTTTGCGGGGCAACAGCTCGACCCGCCCGACGTTGAGCCAGGCACGCTTGAAGATCGCCTGCCGCTCCAGTTCGTAGATCTCGGGACTGATGGAGTCTTCATAGGACACCGGCCCGGTGCCCAGTTCGGGGTAGTGCTGCGTCCAACTGCCCTCTGCCGGTTTGGGAAACCTCGCCATGGCTTCGACGGTAACGCCGCCGAAGCCGAATGACAAGTAGTTGATACTCGGCTGTCATGGCAGGCTGAACACACGATGGCCCTGCAACCGCGCACCGACGACCCCGACGAACTCTTCGCCGCCTTCAGCGAGTGGGCAGCCGCGGCGGGAACCGCGCTCTACCCGGCGCAGGAAGAGGCCTTGATCGAACTGGTCAGCGGCGCGAACGTCATCCTGGCCACCCCGACGGGTTCGGGTAAGTCGCTGGTCGCCACCGGCGCGGTCTATGCCGCCCTGGCCACCAACCGCGTCAGCTTCTACACCGCACCGATCAAGGCGCTGGTCAGTGAGAAGTTCTTCGCACTCTGCGAGATATTCGGCGCAGCCAATGTCGGCATGCTCACCGGTGACGCATCGGTGAACGCCGATGCCCCGATCATCGCCTGCACCGCGGAGATCCTCGCCAACGTCGCGCTGCGCGAGGGCGCCGAAGCCGACATCGGCCTGGTGGTGATGGACGAGTTCCACTTCTATGGCGACCCGGACCGCGGCTGGGCCTGGCAGGTACCGCTGCTCGAACTGCCGCACGCCCAGTTCTTGCTGATGTCGGCCACCCTGGGTGACGTGACCTTCCTCCGGGAGGACCTCACCCGCCGCACCGGCCGCGACACCGCCCTGGTCACCGGCGCCGAACGTCCGGTACCGCTGTTCTACTCCTATGCCACCACCGCGATGCATGAGACCATCGGCGACCTGCTTGACACCAAGCAGGCGCCGATCTACGTCGTGCACTTCACCCAGGCCTCGGCACTGGAACGGGCACAGGCGCTGATGAGCGTCAACGTCAGCACCAAGGAGGAGAAGGCTGCGATCGCCGCCTGATCGGCGGCTTCCGCTTCTCGACCGCATTCGGCAACACGTTGTCCCGTCTGGTCCGGCACGGGATCGGCGTGCACCACGCCGGGATGCTGCCCAAGTACCGCCGCCTGGTCGAACAACTCGCGCAGGCGGGCCTGTTGAAGGTCATCTGCGGCACCGACACCCTCGGCGTCGGCATCAACGTCCCGATCCGCACCGTGGTGTTCTCGGCACTGTCGAAGTACGACGGTGTGCGCACCCGGCTGCTCAATGCCCGCGAGTTCCATCAGATCGCCGGCCGGGCCGGCCGGGCCGGATTCGACACCATCGGCAGCGTGGTCGTGCAGGCCCCCGACCACGAGGTGGAGAACCTCAAACAGTTCGCCAAGGTGGCCGATGATCCCAAGAAGCGTCGGAAGCTGGTGCGGCGCAAGGTTCCCGAGGGCATGGTCCCCTGGAGCGAGACGACCATGACCCGCCTGGTCGAGGCCACCCCGGAACCGCTGACCAGCAATATGAAGGTGACGACGGCGATGATC
>Ga0209066_10005389_pt1 | contig 13501 bp, 10 predicted proteins | sample All_14_2_FD_187198 | JGI IMG/M metagenome (GOLD analysis project Ga0209066, IMG submission 187198) | Freshwater microbial communities in response to fracking from Pennsylvania, USA - Allegheny Zone_MetaG_DW_15 (SPAdes) (version 2) ...
GACACGCTCTCGACCCAGCCGGGCGCGCCGAACTGGTATCACCCCGGCCGCTCGGGCGCGCTCAAGCTCGGCGATCGCGTGATGGCCTATTTCGGCGAGCTGCATCCCGAGATCGTCGCGGCCGCGGACCTCAAGGGACCGGTGGCCGCCTTCGAGGTCTTCCTCGACGCGCCGCCGCTGCCCAAGGCGAAGGCCACCAAGGCGCGGCCCAAGCTCGTCCTGGCAGCCTTCCAGCCGCTCGAGCGCGACTTCGCCTTCCTGGTCGATGCCGGCGTCGAGGCGGAAAAACTGGTGCGCGCCGCGCGCAACGCCGACAAGGTGATGATCACCGCGGCCCGCGTGTTCGATCTCTATGCCGGCAAGGGCGTGCCGGAGGGCAAGAAGTCGCTGGGCATCGCCGTCACCCTGCAACCGGTCGAGCGTACCCTGACCGATGCGGAGATCGAGGCGGTGTCCGACAAGATCGTGGCGGCCGTCGCCAAGGCGACGGGCGCCGTGCTGCGTGGGTGATACAAGAATGGTGTCATCCCGAGCGCAGCGAGGGACCTTTAAGCGGCGCCGCCAAGGGTCCCTCGCTGCGCTCGGGATGACGATGAAAGTTGAGTTGGGCTGGAAGTGAAATGACCGACCTGTCGTTGATCCGTAACTTCTCGATCATCGCCCACATCGACCACGGCAAGAGCACGCTGGCCGACCGGCTGCTGCTGCGCTGCGGCGCCGTGACCGAACGCGAGTTCCAGGACCAGATGCTCGATTCGATGGACATCGAGCGCGAGCGCGGCATCACCATCAAGGCGCAGACCGTGCGCCTCAACTATCCGGCACAGGACGGCAGGACCTACGTGCTGAACCTGATGGACACGCCGGGCCATGTCGACTTCGCCTACGAGGTCAGCCGGTCGCTGGCGGCCTGCGAGGGCTCGCTGCTGGTGGTCGACGCCAGCCAGGGCGTCGAGGCGCAGACCCTGGCCAACGCCTATCACGCCATCGATTCCAACCACGAGATCATCCCGGTCCTGAACAAGATCGACCTGCCCTCGGCCGATCCCGAGCGGGTCTGCACCGAGATCGAGGACGTGATCGGCATCGACACGTCGGAGGCGGTGAAGGTCTCGGCCAAGACCGGCCTCGGCATCGACGACCTGCTGGAGGCGATGGTCAAGCGCCTGCCCGCCCCCACGGGCGACCGCAATGCGCCGCTGAAGGCGCTGCTGGTCGACAGCTGGTACGACCCGTATCTCGGCGTCGTCACCCTGGTGCGCGTCAAGGACGGCGTGCTGCGGCGCGGCATGCGCATCCGCATGATGGCGGCGGCGGCGGCCTACGACCTCGACAAGGTCGGCGTCTTCTCGCCCAAGGCGACCGACGTGGCCGAACTGGGCCCCGGCGAGATCGGCTTCATCATCGCGGGCATCAAGACCATCGCCGACTGCCAGGTCGGCGACACGATCACCGACGACCGCAAGCCCGCGCCCGAGATGCTGGCCGGCTTCAAGCCCAGCGTCCCGGTGGTGTTCTGCGGCCTGTTCCCGGCCGACGCCGCCGAGTTCGAGACGCTCCGCGAATCACTGTCGAAGCTGCGCCTCAACGACTCGTCGTTCCATTTCGAGCCGGAATCGAGCGCGGCGCTGGGCTTCGGCTTCCGCTGCGGATTCCTCGGCCTCCTGCATCTCGAGATCGTGCAGGAGCGGCTGGAGCGCGAGTTCAACCTCGACCTGGTCACCACCGCGCCGTCGGTCGTCTACAAGATCCGCATGTCGGACGGGACCGAGATCGAGCTGCACAATCCGGCCGACTATCCCGACCCGTCGAACATCGAGAGCATGCAGGAGCCGTGGATCAAGGCCACGATCATGACTCCCGACGAGCATCTCGGCGCCGTCCTGACCCTCTGCCAGGAACGCCGCGGTCAGCAGGTCGAGCTCACCTATGCCGGCGCGCGCGCCATGGCGGTCTACCGTCTGCCGCTGAACGAGGTCGTGTTCGACTTCTACGACCGGCTGAAGTCGGTGACGCGCGGCTATGCCAGCTTCGACTACGAGATGATCGGCTACGAGGAAGGCGAGCTGGTGAAGCTCACCATCCTGGTGAACGGCGAGCCGGTCGATGCGCTGTCGATCATCGTCCACAAGAACCAGGCCGAGCAGCGCGGCCGGGCGCTGTGCGAGCGGCTGAAGGACCTGATCCCCCGCCAGCTCTTCAAGATCGCCATCCAGGCGGCGATCGGCGGCCGCGTGATCGCCCGCGAGACGATCAGCGCCATGCGCAAGGACGTGCTGGCCAAGTGCTACGGCGGCGACATCAGCCGCAAGAAGAAGCTCCTGGAGAAGCAGAAGAAGGGCAAGAAGCGCATGCGGCAGGTGGGCGACGTGGAGATCCCGCAGTCCGCCTTCATCGCCGCCCTCAAGATGGACAGCCGGTAGAGTCTTCCGTCTCGAATCGACCTACCGACCTCATCTTGAGGAGGATCGTCATCTGCTGGGGGCGCGCCACTCCAGTGGCGCGATCATTGCCCGCAACAGTCAAAGACGCGCCACTGGAGTGGCGCGCCCCCAGCGCAGCCTTCAGGGTGAGGATTCTGGGCAGCTCGACACGATTCAATATCACCCGGCAGCCTTCCAGGCCGGCAAGCCGTCAGGAGAGCCCGCCGCGGCGGCGGCGCGGGCGCGACCCCATCAGGACGCCCGGCTCCGGCCGGCCGAGCTCGCGCCGGCCGATCCACAGCAGGATGCCCCCCAGCACCAGGAAGGCCGGCACCGCCGGCACGGTGAGCAGCGGCCGCATCATCCAGGTCCACAGGACGCCCGAGAGATGGCGCCGCGCCGAGGTCTGGGTGTTGCCGAGCGACGCCGGGTCGAGATGCGCCCACAGGCTGCCGAAGGTCGAAAAAGGATAGCTGCCCTGCGACCACCAGGTCAGCAGGTCATGCACGATCACTGCGACAGCCAGGGCCAGGAACAGCCAGCCCAGGGCCCGAAACACGACCATTACTCCCCCAAGCGCCGGTCAGCCACGGCGCCGACCCTAGCCAAGCGGCCCGCGGCAGGGAAGGACGTTGCCCAATCCATCCACCGCGCTATAAGAGCGGCCGACCGCGCTTCCCGGACAGGTGGCCGAGCGGTTTAAGGCACACGCTTGGAAAGCGTGCGTGGTGTAACAGCCACCGCGGGTTCGAATCCCGCCCTGTCCGCCAGCGTCGTCAGGAAAACTCAGCAGACGCGATTTTTTTCCGGGCTGATCGAGTATCTCCCCCTCCCCATGCAAGCCGTAAAGGCGGGATAGCGTGGCGCGTACCCCTGATGATCATGACGGGATAGGAGGCAGCAAACTCCACCGGTTTTTCTAGAGACGCGCTGGGCAAACGTGGGCTCACCTTCGCATTCTCGACCAACTCGTCAGCTTCGCGTAGATTAGCAGCTTGACGTGACCGAAAATTACGAAAGGGCATGTCGTGGATAGCGTCGTCGTCAGTGCGTTTAGCGAAGACCATGTTGAGCGCCTCACCGGCCTCAGCAAGGCGCAGCTTCGCTATTGGGACCGCACAGGCTTTTTTAAGCCAGCCTTTGGTGAGCCGAATCGACGGATTGCTTTCAGCCGCATCTATTCTTTCCGAGACATAGCCGCGCTTCGGGTCCTGAACGTGCTGCGCAACCAGTACAGCGTGCCGCTGCAGCATCTCCGGAAGGTGGCACAAGAACTGAGCCACCTCGAAGACGAAAAATGGACAGCGACCTCACTCTACGTGCTCAATAAGAAGGTCGTATTTGCCGAGCCGAACACGCAAAACCTCCGCGAGATACTTTCCAAGCAGTATGTGATTGGGCTCGCACTCAAGACTGTCGTCGAAGACACCCGCGAAGCTGTTAGGTCGCTTAGCGCTAGGCGACCACAGGACGCCGGCAAGGTCGAGCAGCGGCGCAACGTCAGTCACAACCAGCCGGTACTGGCAGGCACCCGCATTCCGATCAAGGCCATCAAAAGCTTTATCGAGGATGGGTATACGGACGAGCAGATCTTGGCCGAATACCCGTCTCTGGCGCAGGCCGATATCGACACGGCTCGGGGATACTCGCCCAGCCGCAAGGTCGCGTGACGCACCCGCGCGTCGTATTGAGGTTTTTCCTGGACGAGGGCGTCGCGGATTCGGTCGGCCGAACACTGCAAGCGGCCGGCCATGAAGTTATTTTCTTACGTGACAGCGGCATCGCAACCGGATCAGCCGATACCGTCGTATGTACGGCTGCCGAAGCCAACGGTGCAATTCTAGTCGCCCATGACGGCGACATGAAACAGCTCGCCAAGGATCGCGGAATTTCCGCCGGCCGCTTCCGGAGCCTTAGCTTGCTTAAGCTGGAATGCCGGGAGAGCAGGGCTGCAGACCGGGTTCGAGCAGCACTGTCCTTAGTTGAACACGAGTGGGCAACAGCAGAGGCGTTAGCCGGACGCCGACGCATCTTTGTTGTCATCGGCGAGAGCATGATCCGCACCCATCGCTAACATGTCTCCTCGTCCTCCGCCTAAGCAAATGCCTGCACGCTGATAGTCGCGTTGGACAGCCAGCCTATCATTTGGAGCTATCTCGGCCGCAGAACGCGTGAACTGCTCAAATGCCTTGTAAACAGGTCGCCAACCGCAGGCCCGTCGATCCAGATCTAGAAACGCACTGGCCCTTCCCTCCTCATCCGATGGCAGGTTAGCACCATAGTACGAAGGGCTATATCGAGGGCGCCTTTGGTCGTTCTTGCTCGCCGCCCCTCCGACTGGAGCACCGAAAGCCGCCCCTCTGGCTCAACGCAGGGTTGACGGTTTGACTGCTGTTGGCAATGCTCGACCTCGGGGAAACTCGGGAGGGCAAATTGAAGATTTGGGCAATTCCCGCCTTGTGCGGCGCGCTGTTCGCTTTGCTTTCCAAGCCTACAAACGCGGAGCAGATACCTGGCTCTAACAGAGAGGTCGCCGGCTGGCAGATGGGCGCTTACACCAGCGCGCGCGGTCAATTCTCTCACTGCGCGATGTCAGCGACTTATAATAGCGGCATTACGATGCTGTTCTCGATTTCCGGAAACTATTCGTGGCGAGTGGGATGGACCCATCCGCGCTGGCAGTTCACTAAGGGCCAGCAAGTCCCAATCGCAATCTATGTCGACGGAGTTGGCCCCCACAACCTGCAGGCGATTGCGCGAGACGCGACAATTGCGATGGCAGAGCTGCCGGCCAAAGGCGCTGTCTTCAACTTGATGCGCAAAGGCTACAACATGAAGGTGTATGCTGAAGGCCAAACATACGGGTTCAATCTTGATGGAACGTATGCCGCCCTTACGGAAGTTCTGCATTGCGCCGATCGCTACTCGGGAAATGCTCCGGTTCAGCAAGCCGTACCAGCTCCGCTCGTTCCCCCTAAGGCTGCGTCCGGCCAGGGAAGTGCTGTAACCCCAGAGCAGCGACTAGAGGCGACGAAGGTGGTGGCCAACATACTTGCCCAGGGAGACATGTCGAACTTCCGCATTCTCAGTAAGAAGGAGATTGCAGAACTCAACAGCGACTATCTTTCTGGATCGGACGTGGTGTGGCGGGCTGAAGGGCTCGTTGGTACACTCCGGATACTTCCGAACAAGAAGGTGACGCTTGAGGAAGTGAATGCATCTATCATTGGAGATGATGCAAAGGCCTGCAAAGGCAAGTTTGCGTCCGGCTCGGTTGCCGACGAAAGATCAAAATCCGTGCTTCGCTTGTTCACAGCTTGCGAAGAGAAGGGCGACGCGTTCGACTTCCGCTACACCGTCGTCCCGGCGGGAGACGGTACACACTATTTGTTCACTACACTTGGAAAAGCCGAGCGCGGCGAGAGCGCCGGCCGGGTGGCAAAAGTAGAATCGGCGCTGCGGCAGGCGGTCTATGAGGTCATGAAAGAATAGACAGTGTGCAAGCGTGTCTCCACCACCCACCACACTACTGATAGTCGTTTCTGGGGTTGCGGCCTCCAGGCCGAATCCATGCAAACGGTCTCTCTTCTATTGAGTAGCCCTGTGGCGTGGTGAATCGTTGCACACCGCCCCATCGCCTAGGACACTCACGGCATGAACACGATCACCCCCGAGAACGAACTCTCCGAGCGGATTTCCGCCGCGGCCCTCGAAATCGAGGACAAGGTCATCGCGTGGCGGCGCGACCTTCACGAGAACCCGGAGCTTTCCTATCAGGAGACGCGCACCGCCGCGCGGGCCGCCGCGCACCTGGAGAAGCTCGGTTACGAGGTGAGGACGGGCGTCGGGATCACCGGGGTCGTGGGCGTGCTGAAGGGCGGCAAGCCCGGCGGCGTCGTGGCGCTGCGGGCCGACATGGATGCGCTGCCGGTCGAGGAGAAGGTCGACCTGCCCTTCGCGTCGAAGGCCACGGCGCAGTATCTCGGCCAGACCGTGCCGGTGATGCATGCCTGCGGCCACGACTGCCACGTCGCCATCCTGATGGGGGTGGCCGAGATCCTGGCCGGCCTGAAGGACGAGATCCCGGGCACGGTGAAGCTGATCTTCCAGCCCAACGAGGAAGGCTCGAACGACGGCCGCCCGAGCGGCGCCCAGGCGATGATCGCCGACGGCTGCATGGAGAATCCGGCGCCGTCGGCCGTGTTCGGCCTGCACGTCACCTCGGGCATCCGCTCGGGCGTGATCGCGCTCCGTCCCGGCGGGCTGATGGCGAGCGCCGATCGCCTGAAGATCGACGTCGAGGGCCGCCAGACGCACGGCTCGCAGCCGTGGCGCGGCATCGACCCGGTCGTCACCTCGGCGCAGATCATCCTGGCGTTGCAGACCATCGTCAGCCGCCAGCTCGATCCCACCCTCGCGCCGGCGGTGGTCTCGGTCTCGACCATCCATGGCGGGGTGCGCAACAACATCCTGCCCGATTCGGTCGCCATGGAAGGCACCATCCGCACCCACGACGAGGGTGTGCGCGCCGAGATCTGGAAGCGCATCGACAAGACCGCCGGCGCCATCGCCGAGGCCGCCGGCGCCAAGGCCACCGTTACGGTCTTCGAGGGCGTGCCGGTGACCTACAACGATCCGCCGCTCACCGACTGGGGCACCAGCAGCCTGAAGGACGGCCTCGACCCCCAGCGCGTCACCGAGGTGCGTCCGGTGATGGGCGCCGAGGATTTCTCCTATCTCGCCCAGGTCGTGCCGGGCATGTTCTTCTTCCTGGGCGTGGTGCCGCCGGAGGTCGACCCGCTGCAGGCGCCGGCCAACCATTCGCCGCTCTTCCGCGTCCACGAGCCCGCCCTCAAGTACGGCGTGCGCGCGCTCAGCTATCTCGCGATCGACTATCTGAAGCGGAAGTAGGCTTACGCCTTGGCGTAGGCGATGCTCATGGTCTCGGCGACGCAGGCCGGGCGGTCCTGGCCCTCGATCTCGACGGTCCATTGGTAGGTCATGCGGATGCCGCCGTTCGGCATGTCGTCGGCGGCCAGCAGCTTCTGGCGGCCACGGATGCGGGCGCCGACCTGCACGGGGCTGGTGTAGCGCACCTTGTTCGAGCCGTAGTTGATGCCGTTGCGCATGTTCTCGATCTTCAGCACGTCGCGGGCGAAGGTGGAGATCACGGAGAAGGTCAGGTTGCCGTGCGCGATGGTCTTGCCGTCCGGCATGTCGGTCTTGCAACGCTCGACATCGACATGGATCCACTGATGGTCGCCGCTGGCGTCGGCGAAGGTATTGATGCGCTCCTGCGTCATGACCAGCCAGTCGCTGACTCCCAGCTCCTGACCGACCAGCGCCTTCATCGCCTCGGGGCTCTCGACGATTCGCTTTGCCATGATGTCCTCCTTCATGAGCCGCCGATGGCGGCGCGGATACGGTCGACCGCGGCGTCGGGCGCGGTGAGCACGGGCGTCTCGACGGCGGCGCCGACGGCGGCCAGCGCGCGCGAGGTCGAGAAGTGCGCGAGCATGATGGCGTCACAGTGCGCGAGTTCGGCCGCGCGCGCGGCGATCAGCGCGTTGTGGCGGTCGGCGTCGCCCTTGCGCAGCGCGTCCATGGCGCCCTCGACGACGATCGTCTCGAGCGTCGCCTGGGCGCCTGCCTCGGCGACGAACTGCTCGAATTCCTCGGTCATGGTCAGCACCGACGGCGCGAAGGTGGCGAGCATGCCGATCCGCCGGCCCCGGCCGATCGCCTCCCGGAACATCGCCTCGTTGGGCTTCAGCACCGGTACCGGCAGTTCCCTGGCCATGCGCTCGATCGCCGGCCCGAACGCCGAGCAGGTGACGAGGATCGCCTCGGCCCCGATCCGATGCGCGTAGCTGCCGAGTTCGACGAAGCGCTCGAACATGCGCGGCGTCAGCTCGTGGTCCTTGGCGCGATCGATCGACAGCGAGGCGTCGAGCAGATCGACGGCCTCGGCCTCGGGCCAGCGCGTGGCGAAGGCGCGCTGGATGGGTTCGACGGCGACGGGCGTGCCATGCAGGAGGACGATGCGAGACTTCTTCGACATGCGGCCGGTCTTTCGAAAGGAGTGCGTTTTCAGGAGTGCTTCAGCCGCGAGACCAGACCGCCATCGCCATAGGCCTTCGCCGCTTCGGGCGAGGCGAGCAGTGCCATGAACGCGGCGGCACCCTCTTCGTTCGCGGCATCGGCGAAGATGGCGGCCTCGAAGGTGGAGACGGTCTGGACCTCGGGCGGAAACGGGCCGGCGACGGCGACGCCGGGGACCGTCATCAACTCGCTCACCTGCTGGATCGCAATGTCGGCCTCGCCGCTCGCGACCTTCTCGCCGGTGAAGCCCATCGGGATCGTGACGGCGCGCGCGAGAACCTCCGCGGCAATCCCCAGCCGCTCGACCAGCCCGGTGAAGTAGATGCCGCTCGCCCCCGCCTGGGAGTAGGCCACCGCCCGCGCGCCGACCAACGTCCGCTTGAACGCCTCGACCGTCGAAACGTCGGGTTTCGGCGCGCCCTCGCGGACGCCGACGCCCAGGATCGAATCGGCAAGGCAGACGCGGGTCTCGGGCCGCACGATGCGGTCGGCGCAGAGCTGGTCCATGGCGCCGTCGATGGCGATGATCACGTCGGCGCGCTGCCCTTCTCCGATCGACTTCATCAGGGCCGTGGTGGGACGCCAGTCGATCTCCAGGCGGAACGGCGACGCGGCCTCGAAGGACGGCTTCAGCCAGCGATTGACGGCCACCTCGAGGGCGAGACCGCTCATGACGGCGACGGACGACGGCGATGCCACTGGATTCACTCCTCGCACAACGGACGTCGCCACTATAGCGGGCTGCGACAATGGCCGACGGCAAAATGTGCTATCGGTTTACAAAGATCCCGACAACAGGAGGAAATCGAGTGAGCTTTCGCGCTTCGGGCCATAGCTGGCGTCTGTACTGCGGAACCAACGTCCTCGAGGGTTCCCTCAAGGAGGTCGCCGCGCGTGCGGGCGCCAAGCGAGCGTTCGTCATCTGCTCGCCGTCCATCAACGGGCGAACCGACACCGTTCGCCGTATCGAAAAGGCTCTGGGGCCGACCTTCGCCGGCGTCTTCGACCGGATCGAGAAAGACTGCCCCTACCCCAACGTTTGCGCCGCCCGGGATGCCGCGCGCGAGGCTAGGGCCGATCTCCTCATCGCCGTCGGCGGCGGAAGCGTGCTGGTCGCCACGCGGGCCGTCGCCATCTTCCTGGGAGAGGATCGCGATCCCTTCGAGCTCATGACGCAGTACCCGGCCGACAAGCCGGCCTACAGCCCACGCCTCGCGGCGCCCAAGCTGCCCATCGTCAACATTCCGACAACGCCCACCAGCGCCATGAATCGCGCCGGAACGGGCCTGAAGAACGACGACCTGGATCATCGCATGGAGTTCTTCGATCCCAAGACCCGGCCGCAGGCGATCCTGCTGGACCACGACGTGCTGATGACGACGCCGTCTTCATCGCACCGCTCGACCGCCACCACGGTCTTCTCCAGTGCCGTTGCAGCCATCGCCGCCGCCGAATCCAATCCGCTGGTCGAAGGCGATCGCCTCCAGGCCTTCCGTCTCGCCTTTCGCGCCTATTCGGGTCTTGCGCAGAATCGCGACGATGCGGCCTCGCGCGCCGATCTCTGCATCGCGGCCTTCCTGCAGAACCGGGCCGAGGACGACGGAGCCCGCATGGGCGCGAGCTCTTCCTTCGCCGGAGACTATGCCGTCTCCACCGCCCTGCACGTCCAGTTCCCGCATGTCGGCCAGGGCGAGTCGATCTCCACCATCCACGCCACCAAGATCCGGTTGGTACAGGATGACGACGCCGCCGCGGCGCAGCTCGTCGCCGAAGCCCTCGGTATCGGTCCCGGCGACAAGCCGGTCAGGCTGGCCATCGCGGACGAGCTGGAACGACTCTACCGCAGCGTGGGAATGCCGATCCGTCTCAGCGAGATGAACATCCCGCGATCGGCAATCCCCCTCATCGCAGGGCAGACGGTGAAGAACTTCAATGCCAACGCCGGCGTCCGATCCGATGGCGAACGCATTGCCGCGGCGGAGCGGCTGCTTGAGGCCGCCTACTGAACAGTCCGGAGAACGGTTCGCGCCCGGCTGGCTTTGCCACCGCGGCGCTAGGTCTTGGTCAGATCGTAGCCGTAGTCGAAGGTCAGCTCCTCGCCGCTGGCGACGCGGCGGATCGACCAGACCTCGATCATCCAGCGGTCGTGGACCTGCAGCATCCGCCATTCGCAGTTCGGGTCCGGATCGTGATTGATCAGCGATACGTGGCCGATGGCGAGCAGGCCGTGCCGGGCATTGACGGGATGTTCGAAGTAATTGCCGTTCAGGACCGTCTCGGTGACGTGCTTGATGTCCCGCCTGGGCAGTTCCCAGGTGAAGCAGTCATCGATCTTGGTACGCCGGTCGATGTCGGTGCTGGCGGTCAGTCCCAGACCACGACCCGGGATCTCCGTCACCAGATAGGGCCGGACGATCAGCGGAGCGGCAACCCGCTTGCCGCGCCGGCGCTTCTGCGCGACGCCCGAGCCCGCTTCGCCGGACTTCGCTTTCGAGGAACGCTTCCGTGGCGCCATCTCGTAGCCGGAGGGGCGTTCGTTGCCGTCGTGCTCAGGTCGAGGGTCCGGCGTCAATGCGGAGGATGGAACTTCTGGAACTCTACGGGATCGCAATGGGCCTACTTCTCGCCAGACGGCTGCGGGCAGATGGGAGGTGGCAATACCCGATCGGCCCGTGGCCCATCAAGTAGCGGTGTTCGAGCCCATGATGACGTCGAACAGCGGAGACGATCGCTTCTTCTGCGATCAGTTCGCCATCTTCTCCACCTCGCACCACGAGCAGCGCAGCGGGATCGAGCCGCTGACGGGATCCGCCCGGTCGGTACCGATGGCGCCGCTCAGGTTCGCCGCCAGCGGATGATCGTGGTCGTAGGGCGTGCCGTCAGCCCCATCGACCCACCAGCCGTGCTGGCCGAACACGGCGCCCGGTGCGAGACCCGGGACGACCGCGGCCCGGGCGACCGCGTTCCCGCTCCGCGTCCGGATGCGAACCCAATCGCCCGGCCCGATCGAGCGATCCGCGGCATCGGCGGGCGCGATCTCCACGATCGGGTCGGGCACGAGACGGCGCAACGAGGCGATGTTGCGATGCTGGCTGTGACAGTAGGCGACGCTCTTGGCACTGCCGAGGCGCAGCGGGTAGGCCGCCTCGGCCGGCACGAGATCGTCGGCCTCGAGCGCGGGGACCGGCCGGTAGCCGGCAAGCATCAGTCGTTCCGAATAGATCTCGATCTTGCGCGTGGGGGTCGGGTAGCCGCGCGGATGGCCTTCTTGCGGGATCGACTGCGCCTCGAGCGGCACGGCTCCCTCGACCACGAGGCCTTCCGGGGAGCGCCGCAGCCTCTCGACGGTCAGTCCCGTCCTGGCCAGCGCCGCATCGTGGCCGCGGTCGGCATCGAGATCGAACATGCGATCTCCGAGGCCGAGCCGCGCGGCGAGCCCCATCACGATATCGGTGTCGGAGCGCGCCTCGCCTACGGGCGCAACCACCGGGGGCCGCAGCTGGACGTGCCGCAGCCCCTCCAGGCTGCCATCGAACCCAGTGCGCAACCCTTCCCGTTCCCACGAGGTGGCCGCGGGGAGGATGATGTCGGCATAACGGGCCGTCGCGTTGACGAAGAAGTCCGCATGGACATGGAACTCCAGCGCGGAGAGCGCCTTGCGGGCGGTCTCCGTGTCCGGCTGCGACGCGAGAAGATTGGTGCCGAAGGACATCAGCATGCGCACCGGATAGGGCGTCTTCCCGAGCACCGCCTTGTAGACGTCGCGAGCCGTCACCCATCCGTGCAGACCGGGCCCGAGCGGCCGCTCGGCAAGGCCGAGCGCCTTGTCGCGCTGCGTCGGGGACAGCAGGTCCTGGCCGGAGATGTCGACGAAGGGCGCCGCGCCACCGGGCACGTTGCCACCCTTGCGGCCATAGCTGCCGGTGAGCGCATAGAGGATCGAGATGGCGCGATCGGTCTGCGTGGCGGTGACGCTCTGCCCGACACCGTTCCAGGCATAGTACGCCACCGACTCGGCACCGGCGATGATGTCGGCAGCCTTGGCGAGGTCGGCGGGCTCGACCCCGCTCACCGCGGCGACACGCTCGGACGGATACTCGGCGGCCACCTTGGCGAACGCTTCGAGCGCGGTGTGACACGCAACGGGGCCAGCCGGCGTTTCGACCGTGCCCTCCCAGCGCAGGGCGGCTGCGGGGTTTCCGGGAGTCCAGGTGCCGCGAGTCGCATCGAACGGCAGGAGGGAACCGTCCCGCTCGGCGCGCGAGAACAGGATGTCGGCCCGGCCGTCGTCGCGAAAATCTATCTCGCGCAGGAAGCGGCCAGTATCGGCGCGCACCAGCAGACTGGCGTTCGTCCACGTTGCCGCAAAGGCCTGATCGAAGCGTCCGCTCGAGACCAGCAGGTTCGCGAGCCCGAGGGCGACCGCCTGGTCGGTGCCGGGGCGCACCCGCAGCCACTGGGTCGCCCGCTTGGCCAGCGCCGTCGGCCGCGGATCGATCACGACCAGGCGGGCGCCGCGCTTCAGACCCTTCTGGATCTCTACCTGGCGCGCGAGCCAGGTCGCGGCGGGATTGTTGCCCCACAGCACGATGCAGCCGGTACCGGCGAAATCCGGCGTCCCGATATCGTGGCCGTAGGTGAAGCGCGCGGCGTGGTCCTTGTGCCAGTTGCAGATCTCGGTGCCGTAGATCGTATTCGGGCTGCCATAGGCGCGGATGAAACGCTCGATCCACGAGATCGAATCCGAGATGTGCGATCCGCTCGGCGTGGTGACGGAGAAGGCGACCTGTTCGGCGCCGTGCACCGCGCGAATGTCGGACAGGCGTGTGGCAATGTCGGCCAGCGCCTCGTCCCAGCCGATCGGCGTCCAGCCGGGATCGGCGGCTCCCTTCGGCTGCGTGCGGCGAAGCGGGCGCGTCACCCGATCGGGATGATAGACGAGCTCCGGCGCCGCCCGCCCCTTGGGACACAGGGTC
>Ga0209066_10005391_pt1 | contig 13500 bp, 6 predicted proteins | sample All_14_2_FD_187198 | JGI IMG/M metagenome (GOLD analysis project Ga0209066, IMG submission 187198) | Freshwater microbial communities in response to fracking from Pennsylvania, USA - Allegheny Zone_MetaG_DW_15 (SPAdes) (version 2) ...
TCCCTGTCCGTCGGCGGCGCAAGCCTCCCCCTGCGCCCCCTCTTCGCCAACGCCCTGGCCCCCGAGAGCCTGGAGGCCGGACACGAGGGCGGCCTCGTTTTCGTCGGCGAGGGGCGCCTCGAAGATTTCGACGGCAAGGACGTGGCCGGCAGCATCGTGCTCATGTACCTCGACTCGGGGGGCGGCTGGCTGCACGCCGCCAACCTCGGGGCCCGCGCCCTGGTCTATCTCGACCGCGGGGGCGAGGCCGCGCCGCGTCTGCGCTTCCGCGACAAGGAGGAGCTCACGCCCGTGGACTTCCCGCGGTTCTGGGTCCGGGCCGACGATTTCGAGGCCGGGCTCGGCTCCCCGGCGGCCGTCTCGGGCCGCGCCGCACGCCTGCAGGCCAGTGCGCGATGGGCCAAGGGCCGGAGCTCCAACGTCTGGTGCCTCATCCCGGGACGGGATTCCAAAGCGGCCGGAGAGCTGCTCGTGGTCGAGGCCTTCCTCGACGGCAGCCGCTACGTGCCGGGCCGTGCCCCTGCCGCCGACGAAGCCGTGTCCCTGGCCACCCTGCTGCACATGGCCGACGAGTTCGCCGCCGAGCCGCCGCGGCGCACGACCCTGCTTCTGGCGACGTCGGGCCACGGCAACATGCTGGCCGGCCTGCGCGAGTCCGTGTGGGCCTTGACCGGCAAGAAAAAGGATATCGCCGCGGAGCTGGAGGGCATGGAGGCGCTCGGCGCAGACGCCCGGTCCACGGCCGCCCTGCTGGAACAGGGGCGGCTCCACGGCGGCCCGCCCGCCGAGGACGCCCTGGTCCTGGCGGCCATCCAGACGGAGATCCGCAACGAGGTCGAACGCATCAACATCGCCCTGCGCCTGGCGCGCAAGGACGCCGGGGCCAACGCCGCCCGGATCAAGGAACTGGCCGCCCGCAAGCTCCTGCTCCGGCGCATCGGCTGGGAGGGCTCCTTCGCGCTGCTGGACGCACAGGCCCAGGAAGCGGTGCGCGGCTTCGTCCCCGCCGCCCTGGAACACGCCCGGCGCCTGGCCGCGGACATCGACGACCGCCTGGCCGCCCTGCGCTCGGCCCTGAAGCTGAACAAGGCCGTCGACGGCAGGCGCGTGGCCGCGGCCGTGTCCCTGCACCTGTCCTCCCACGGCAACGCCGTCGGCAGCGTCGACGACGGCTGGCTCTTCCGCCTGACCCCGTCCGTGAACCGCGCCAAGCTCTACGCCAACATCCGGCCTGTCCTCGACGAGGGGGCCGCGGGCCGGAGCGTCGAGTACCGGGACCTCCTGGGGGGAGCCGGCCGCAAACAATGGTTCAACAGCTTTCCCGACCAGCCGCCCATGGGCGGCGAGGTCACGGCCCTGGCCGGCATGCCCGGCTTCACCCTGGCCACCCTGAACGACATGCGCCCGGCCTGGGGCACGCCTTACGACACCCTGGAACACGTCGACGCGGACCGGGTCCGCGCCCAGGCCGACCTGGTCGCGGGCATTCTCCGCGCCCTGGACCGGGCCGCGCTGCCCGAAGCCTCGCAGAAGGCGGCCAACGGCTTTTCCGTCCTGGCCGGCAGGGCCAACTTCCTGCGCCAGGGCGAACTCTTCGCCGAGCAGGAGGCCGAGAACGCCCTGCTGCAGGTCTACCAGGACCAGCAGTATTCCCTGGCCTGGGTCGACAGCCTGGGGCGCTTCCGCGTGCCGGGCCTGGCCGACAAGAAGCACTCCTTCGGCAAGGCCATCATCGAGGGCTACCGCTTCGAGCCGGGGTCCAACACGGCCGCCTGGGCCATCGACAAGGAGGCCACAGGCAAGGACCGCTACCGCGTCAAGCTCGGACGCGGACTGACCGAGACGGACCTGATCATGTTCGGCTGCGCCCAGTCGACCATCTTCCAGCTGCGCGACGCGCGCAGCCTGAACCCCCTGACGCGCCTGAACCTCATCGACGCCCGCACGGACACCGAGCCCCTGCGCTACTGGTACAGCCGCATCGACACCAGGCAGTCGACCCTGTGCAGCCTCTTCCTGGAGCCGGACACGCCCTTCAAGGCCACCCTTTCGGACACGGTCCTGCAGCGCAAGCTCCTGCTGCTGAACAACGGCCAAGGCGACATGCTCGGGACCGGCTTCACGGCCGCGGACACTCCGGCCGTCCGGCACACCTCCCTCCAGGCGGCCCGCGACATGGTCAACCTCGTGACCCCGCGCGTCGAGAACCTGGAGAGCCACTCCATCGTCAACCAGCGCATCCGCCAGCTCCTGGGCCAGGCCCAGGAACACCTGCGTCTGGCCCTGGAGGCGCAGGCAAACCTCGCCCACAGCGCGTCGGACCAACACGCCCGCTCCTGCCTGTCCCTCATCTCGCGGGTCTACAACGACGTGGAGCGGACGCAGAAGGACGTGCTGGGCGGCGTGCTCTTCTACATCGCCCTCTTCGTGCCCTTCGCCTACTGCCTGGAGCGCCTGCTCTTCGCCCACGTCTCCATCCACAAGCGCATCGGCGCCTTCCTGGGACTGCTGGTCGTGGTCATCGGCATCATCTACTCCGTGCACCCGGCCTTCGAACTGACCTACAGCCCCCTTGTGGTTGTCCTGGCCTTCTTCATCCTGGGGCTCTCCCTGCTCGTCTCCCTCATCCTCTTCACGCGCTTCGAGCAGGAGATGAAAAACATGCAGCGCAGGGCCATGGTCTCGCGCGACCAGGCCATCTCCCTGTGGAAGGCCTTCGTGGCCGCCTTCTCCATCGGCGTGACCAACCTGCGCCGGCGCAAGGTGCGCACGGGCCTGACCTGCGCGACCCTGGTCATCCTGACCTACACCCTGCTCAACTTCACCACCGTGCGTCATTCCCTGGACCAGGGCGCGGTCCGGTTCAACCCGGCCTCTCCGTACCAGGGCGTCATGCTCAAGGCCTTGGAGTGGAGATCGCTGCCGGGCGAACTGGACCGGGAGATCGCCGCCATGACCGGGCAGACGGCCATGGCGCGCCGCGTCTGGTGGGAAACCCAGGATCGGACGCGACCGCCGGCCATCCCCATCCGCTTCGGGGACCGCGAAACCGTGGCCGCCGCCATGGTGGGCCTGGACCCCGAGGAGGCGGGACTGGCCGCCAGGGGCACGGTGCTGATCCGGGGCGGCTGGCTCGACGCCGCCGGGGGGCGCCAGGTCCTGCTGCCCGAAAACATGGCCCGTGACCTGGGCATCGAGGATCTGGAGGGCGGGCCGGAGGTGACCATCTGGGGCATACCCTTCACCGTGAAGGGCGTCTTCGACGGCAGAAGCCACGACCAGGCCCTGGATCTGGACGGCGAGCCCCTGACCCCCGTGGTCTACCCCAACGAGACCTCGTCGGAGCTGAGCGAAGCCGAAGCCGAGGCCGCCGAATCGGGACAGGACGTGGCCACCATGTCCAGCCGCTATCAGCATGTGGGGGGAGAACGGACCGTCATCATCCCGGCCGGGACCCTGCTGCAGGCCGGCGGCGCGCTGAAGAGCCTGGCCATGGCCCCGGCGGCCGCCCTGCACCACGGCAACCTCTCGGCCCGGATGGCCGACCGCTACCAGCTGCTCCTCTTTCACGGGGAAGGACAGGGGACGGGGAGCACATGGCTGCACTATTCCTCCAGCAGCCTGTCGTACGGCGGCATGGGCAACGTGCTGATCCCCTCGGTCATCGCCATCCTCATCGTGCTGAACACCATGGTCGGCAGCGTGGTCGAACGGAAGCGCGAGATCGCGGTCTACACCTCCGTCGGCCTGGCCCCGCCCCACGTGTCGTCCCTCTTCATCGCCGAGGCCCTGGCCTTCGGGGTCATCAGCGCGGTCACCGGCTACCTGGCGGCGCAGGTGGCGGCGCATTTCCTGGCCGGGACGCCCATCTGGGCGGGGATGACGGCCAACTATTCGTCCCTGGCCGGTGTCGGGGCCATGCTCACGGTCATGGCCGTCGTCCTGCTCTCGGTCATCTACCCCTCGCGGGTGGCCGCGCACATCGCCATCCCCGACGTGACCCGGACCTGGAAGCTGCCCGCCCCGGAAGGGTCGACCCTGGTGGTGACGCTGCCCTTCCTGATCAAGATCCACGAACAGGAGTGCGCCGGCGGGTTCCTGGCCGAGTACTACCTGGCCCACGCGGACATCTCCCACGGCCTCTTCTCCACCGCGGACCTCGAAGTGGAGTACGCCTGCCCCATCGGCATGAAGGCCGACGAGCACCCGGAATGCTTCGACATCTCCTTCAGGGCCTGGCTCGCGCCCTTCGATTTCGGCATCCGCCAGCGCGCGTCCATCATCTCCTGTCCCTCGCCGGACTACCCGGGGTTCCTGGAGGTGCGCATCACCCTGACCCGCGAGGCCGGCGAGAAGAACGCCTGGCTGCGCCTCTGCAGGACTTTCCTCAACGACCTGCGCAAGCAGCTCCTCATCTGGCGTTCCCTCGACGCCCCCGAGAAGGAAAAATTCGAACTCTTCATGCAGGAACGCATGAACCGCAAGGGAGCCGCCTCATGACGCACACCATCCGCCCGCGGGCCTTCTTGAGCGGCCTGACCCTCGGCGTGGCCTTCTGCGCGGTGACGCCTTTCGCCAACAGCTACCTGCGCGCCACGCCCCTGGCCGGCGGGCATTTCCCCCTGGCGGCCTTTTTCGCCTTCTTCGCCTCGGCCGTGATCCTGTCCCTGCTGGCCAAGGTCACGCGCCGCGCACCGCTGCTGACCGGCATGGAGCTGCTCGCGGCCTGGGCGCTGATGGTCGTGGTTTCGGGCATCGGCTTCACCGGCCTGGCGCGGACCTTCTTCATCAACATCACGGCCCCGGCGCATTTCGCCGACGCGTCCAACAACTGGGCCGACCTCCTGCCGCTGCTGCCCGAGGCCCTCTACCCCCGCAACGCCACCGCCCTCGAAGCCCTGTACGGCGGCCTGCCGGACAAGGCCGGGCTTTCGGTCATGCAGACCCTGGAGCGCATCCCGTGGTCCTTCTGGCTGCCCGTCCTGGGAGCCTGGAGCGTCTTCATCCTCCTGGCCTACGCCACGCTCTTCTGCCTGGCGAGCCTGTTCACGACGCAGTGGGTGGTCAACGAGCGCATCAACTTTCCCCTGCTGCAGATGCCGAAACTCCTGGCCGAAGCCTACGACCAGCAGCGCCTCTTCTCCTTCCTGGGGGATCCGTTCCTGCTCTGCGGCCTGTGCGTGCCCGTCTTCATCCACACCCTGGGGGGACTGGCGGCCCATTTCCCGACGGTCCCCGCGCTGCCCACGGAACTTCTGGCCGGGTCCTATTTCCCGGCCACGGGCTTCCTCTCGGGTTTCCAGAAGCTCAAGATCTTCATCTACCCGGCCTTCATCGGCTTCGCCTTCATCGCCACCCGCCAGGTGTCGTTGAGCTTCTGGCTGTTCTTTCTCCTGGCCGGGCTCCTGACCGGAATCCTGCAGGCCAGCGGTGTGCAGATCCCGGATTCGGCCCTGGGCACCCTCTTCGGCCCCGTCATCTCCCGCCCCGAGGAGACCCAGGTCATCGGCGCCTCCATCGTCTTCTTCTGCTTCATGATCTGGCTGGCCCGCGAGTTTCTGCTGGACACGGCCAGGCAGTGCCTGCGGCCCGACCCCGAGGCGGGCGGCGCCGGGTGGCTCTCGCCGCGGGCGTCCATGCGGGGGGCCGTGGCCGGGATGGCCGCCCTGTGCGCCTGGTCGGCGTTCTGGGGCATGGGCCTTTCGGCCTCGGTCATGCTCTACGCAGCCTTCTTCACGGTCATGCTCGTGGTGGCCAAGCTCGTCTGCCAGGGAGGCATCCCCTACGCGTCCCTGAACACGGCCCCTTCCGACGCGGCCCTGTCCCTTTTCGGCTCGAAGCCCTTCGGCACCGTGGGCCTGGTGCTCGGCATGAGCCTGCAGAAGATGCTCTTCGTGGACGTGCGCGAGTCCCTGCTGCCGTCCCTCGTGCATGCCGGCAAAATCTCCGAGACCATGCGGCGGCGCCGGCTCATGGGCCTGGCCATCGCCGCGGCCCTCGTCCTGGCCGTGGCGGCATCCTTCCTGGGCATGCTCTACGTCTGCCACCGCCACGGCATCCAGGAGCTGGACATGGACTGGGCCACGCGCACGACCCAAAACGTGTACGCCAACTCCCGCCGCCTGCTGGAGACCGCCCAGACCCCCGACAACTGGGTCCTGTCCTTCATCCTCGTCGGGGCGGCTGTGATGCTCGCGCTGGTCTTGTGCTACTACCTCTTCCCGTGGTGGCCCATCCATCCCATCGGGTACATGCTGGCCTTCAGCTCCTCCATGCGCATCCTGTGGTTCAGCTTCCTGGTGGGCTGGGCCTGCAACACGCTCTGCCTGCGCTACGGGGGGACATTCCTCTACCGGCGCGTGCGGCTCATCTTCATCGGGCTGATCATCGGCGACTTCTGCATGGGCGCGTTCTGGGCCATGATCAGCCACAAAACCGGAATCAGCTACCTGGTTCTGCCATCCTGAGAAGGCCATGTACGACGACCGCGAACTCAAGGAATACCGGGACCTGCTGAAGCCCCCGAGCCATTTCGAGGAAGGCTTCGACTGGAAGACCGTCGTCGGGGCCATCTTCATCGGCTTTCTGATGATGCCGGGGTCCATGTACCTGCAGCTGGTGCTCGGCACGGGCATCGGCCCGGCCGCGCGCTGGGTGACCATCATCCTCTTCGCAGAGGTCGCCAAGCGCTCCTACTCAGAGCTCAGGCAGCAGGAGATCTTCCTGCTCTACTACATGGCCGGGGCGGCCCTGGCTTCGCCCTTCCAGGGCCTGCTCTGGAACCAGTACCTCATCCAGTCCGACGCGGCCCAGATGCTCGGGCTGACGGAGTACATACCGACCTGGGTGGCGCCGGCCCTGGATTCGGCTTCCTACGCGGAGCGGACCTTCCTGCACCGGGACTGGTTCGTGCCCGTGCTGCTCATGTGCGGGGCGCTGATCATCCAGCGCGTGGACCAGTTCGGCCTGGGCTACGCCCTGTACCGGCTCACGTCCGACGTCGAGAAGCTGCCCTTCCCCATGGCCCCCGTGGCCGCCCTGGGCACCATGGCCCTGGCCGAGTCCACCGAGGACCGCAAGGACAGCTGGAAGTGGCGCGTCTTCTCCATCGGCGCCATGATCGGGCTGGTCTTCGGTTTCTTCTACGTGCTGCTGCCGGCCCTGTCGGGCCTCTTTTTCACGGAGCCCATCCGGCTCATCCCCATTCCCTGGCTGGACCTGACGCGCAACACCGAGGGCTTCCTGCCCGCCGTGGCCACGGGCATCCAGCTGGACCTGGGCCTCATCTTCATCGGCATGGTCCTGCCCTTCTGGGCCGTCATCGGCGGCTTCGTGGGGCTCGTCATCACCATCGTGGCCAATCCCATCCTGTACTCATCCGGCATCCTGCACCGCTGGCACCCCGGAATGGGCACCGTGGACACGGTCTTCTCCAACAGCTTCGACTTCTACATGAGCTTCGGCATCGGCCTGGGCCTGGCCATCGGCCTCATCGGCTTCTGGCAGGTGGCCAGGTCGTTCCGGCGGCAGACCGGGGAACGGCTCAACTTCGCGGCCCTCTTCTCCCCGCCCCCGGGGCGCGGCGACATCTCCATCTGGCTGTCGCTCGGGATCTACGTCTTTTCGACCCTGTCCTACGTGGCCTTCTGCGTCTGGCTGGTGCCGAGCTTCCCGTGGATATTCTTCCTGCTCTACGGATTCATCTACACGCCCTTCATCTCCTACATCACGGCGCGCATGGAGGGCATCGCCGGCCAGTACGTAAGCCTCCCCCTGGTGCGCGAGGCCAGCTTCATCGCCGGGGCCAAGTACTTCGGCTACCACGGCATCGAGATCTGGTACGCTCCCATCCCCATGCACAACTACGGCGAGGCCACGGTGGGCTTCCGCCAGATCGAGCTGACGGGCACGAGCCTGCGTGGCATCATCAAGGCCGAGTTCGTGACCCTGCCCATCGTGCTGATCGCCTCCCTGCTCTTCTCGCAGTTCCTGTGGCGGCTGGCGCCCATCCCCTCGGCCAGCTACCCCTACGCCCAGGAACTGTGGCACCTGCAGGCCCTGAACACGCTGCTCATGCAGACGGCCACCCTGGAGGGCAACTCGCTTTTCTTCCAGGCCCTGAATTCGGTCTATGTCTCGTGCGGGGTGTTCATAGGCGTTCTGGCCTACGCCGTGCTGAGCTTCATCGGCCTGCCGGTGCTGCTCGTCTACGGCGTGGTGCGGGGGCTGGGGCAGTCGACGCCCCACGGTCTGATCCTGGAACTGGCGGGCGCCCTGCTCGGGCGGTACTATTTCCTGAAGAAGTTCGGGACGCGCTGGCGTCAGTACGCCCCGGTCCTGCTGGCGGGGTTCTCCTGCGGCATGGGTCTGTCGGGCATGTTCGCCATGGGCTGTACGCTCATCCTCAAGTCATTGAACAGGCTGCCGTATTGAGGCGGGCCGGGCTACAGCACCCCGGGCCCGTGAACGTGCGGCTCCCCCCCGCGCTCCAGCCTCTGGTGGTCCCAGAACACCACGCTGCCGATGACCTCCCGGACCATGCCGGCCAGGGCCTCCGGTCGGGCCACGAGCTGGGGCAGGAGCGCGCGTCTGTGCATGAGCAGGCACTCGGTCTGCGTCTCGGCCCGCAGGGTGTAGAGCGAGCGGAAAACGCCGAGCAGGGCGAGACCGCCGGCGCTCATGCCCTGGGCCACACGGCCGAGGACCACCCCCTCGCGCTCGATGACCAGCGCCCCGCTGATGACGGCCACGGCGACGTCGGCCGGCTGCCCCTCCTCCATCACCGTCTGGCCCGCCGAAAAGGCCTCGCGTTCGCAGAGATAGGCCATGACCCGCTGCAGCTCCGCGGGAATTCCCGCGAAGAACGGCAACTCCCGCAGCACGCGCAGGTTGCAGTCCAGTTCGCACTCGTGGGTCTCAGGCCTTTGCGACGAGATCATGCAGCACCCCCTTGGCGGCCATGAGTTCGTCGTACGGACCGCTCTCCACGATCTTTCCGGCTTTCATGACCACGATGCGGTCGTAATGGGACACCGTGTCCAGACGATGGACGACGGAGATGACCGTGTGCCTGCCGCGCACGGCCTTCAGGAAATTCTGGACCCGGGCCTGGGAGGCATTGTCCAGGGCCGACGTGGCCTCGTCGAGGATGTAGACCGGCGGCGCCTTCAGGAATACGCGGGCCAGCGCGATCTTCTGGCGCTGGCCGCCCGAGAGGTACTCGCCCATGCTCCCGACCTGGAACTCGAGTCCCAGCTCCACGATGCTCTCCAGCACCCCCTCCTCGATGAGCAGCTGCACCAGGTGCTCGCTGATGCGGTCCATGGCGCCGGGCCGCCCCGGTTTGGGTTGCCCGAAGAGGATGTTGTCGCGAATGCTTCGCGACTCCACATAGAGGTCCGGTTCGTAGAAGCGCAGCGCACCCTGGCCGGAGCGGGCGAAGGTTTCGCGGAACTCCCGCCTGGCCATGAGGAGACGTTCCTTGAGGTTCTCCGGCATGCGCACCGTCTTGTGCCTGCCCTGGACGAAATTCAGGGCCAGCCGCAGCAGGAGGATGCGGGAGGCGGCCTTGAGCTCGGTCTGGGAGCGGGACGCCAGCTCGTCCACGACCACGGCGTACGTCTCCATCTCCTCCCGAGGGATGGGGCTTCCGGCATAGAGTTCGGGGGTCTGCGCCCCGTAGCGCAGGATCGGGATGGTGGCCTTGGCCACGACGGCGCCGAACCCGAGCAGGTCCTCTTCCAGCCCGATCTCTCCCAGAAAGGCAACGAAGCGCTTGTGGCGATGGGCCTCCTCGAACCTGACGCGCCGGTCTATGAAATCCCCGAAGACGATGTTCTGGGCGATGGAGCCGAAATCCATGTACCGGTCGGGGTCCAGGAATTCGATGTCGTCCAGGAAGTCGCCTTCGTAACGCTGGCGGAAGAGGCGGCGCATGGCCAGGACGCGCTCCACCAGCTCCGGCTTCTCATCGGGGGTGATGACCGCCTGGCCGCCGAACTTGAGGACATCCAGGAACAGGCCGACCTGCTGCAGCACCTCGATGATACGGTCCAGATCCGGGGCCGTGAAGCCCGGGACACCGTTGGCGGCGCTGGAGCGGCTCGCGTAGAGGAGGTTGTCGCGGACGCTGCCGCTGAAGATGAAGGGGTGCTGCGGGACCATGCCCACGTTTTCGGCCACATCGAGCTTGGTCAGGGTCCGGACCTCGTTGCCGTCGATACGCGCCTGCCCCTCGGTGTAGGGCATGAGCTGGGACACGACCTTGGCCAGGGTCGACTTGCCGCTGCCCGAAAAGCCCACCAGGGCGACCATCTCCCCGGGGCGGACGTGCAGGTTCACGTCCTCGATGAGCCGCGTCCCCTCGGGGGTGCGGAAGGTCACGCCGCGCAGTTCGATGTCGCCGCGGAAGCGATGGACGCCGCGGTCCACGGGCACGAGGAGGTGCTCCGGGGTGACGTCGAAGGCGGCCATGACGTTCTTGTAGCGCACGAGGCTGTCTTCCTTGAGCTGATAGAAATCCATGAGTTCCCGCCACGGCTCGCTCAGGCTCGAGTAGGCCGAGAGGAAGGCCACCAGGGCGCCGAGATCGAAGAGGCCGCGGATGGTCATGCCGCCGCCGACGAGGAAGAGGATGAAGGGGCCGAGGTGCTCGAAGAAGTTGTTGGCGAACTTGATGCCGTAGCGGTAGGCGTTCATGCGGTTGTTGGCCTGCAGGAGCTGCTGGGTCTGACCGTAGAACTTTTCGTTCTCCAGGGCGAAGGCGGCGTGGCCGTGCACTTCGTGGACGCCCGTGATCACCTCGCCGATGCTGCCGGAGATGGCCCGGCTGACGTTGACCCGGTGGCGGTTGGCCTCGTTGCCGCGTTTCTGCAGTTTCGGCACGATGACGATCTGCAGGGGGTAGATGACGAAGCTCAGGCACGCCAGCAGAGGGTTCAGGTAGAAGAGGTACCCGCCCATGGCCAGCAGCGTGCAGACGTTGATCAGGGGCACGGAGACGGCGCTGCCGATGAACCCCGAAACCGAGGCCAGCTCGTTGATCAGGGAATTGATGACCTGGCCGGGCTGGATGGTGCGGAAAAAGGACATGGGCAGGCTCAGGATGTGCGCGAAGAGGCTTCTGCGCATGCGCTCGAGCGTGGTCTGCCCGATGTAGGCCTGCAGGAGGTTGATGATGAACTTGAGGCTGCTGGCCAGGAGCACCGAGCCCAGGAAGAGCAGGCAGTACAGGATGAGCAGGTCCATGTCGCCAAGGCCGATGGCCTCGTTGACGATGCGCTTCTGCATCTCCAGCGGGAAGATGCGGATGCCCACGGTGGCCACGACCAGCAGGACGATGAGCGCCTGCCAGCGCACGTTCTTTTCGAGTACCCACGAATAGAGGGTCCGCCTGGTGACCATGAACTGCCCCGTTCCTCCGGGTTGCGGTTTGACCTCACGCCTACCCTACTCTATGCGAAGAGAAAAGGACGCCATGATCGCCAAATTCGATTTTGCCCTGAACCGGCCCGAAGAAGACCAGGCCGAACTCCTCGCGGCCGTCGAGGAGTTCGCCGACGCTCTGGGGCTGCCGCCGTCGGTGCGCTACAGGCTCGGGCTCGTCATCGACGAGCTCGTCTCGAACTGCATCGCCCACGGCGCGCGCCCGGGGGAGGACAGGGGCATCCGTGTCGGCATCTCGGACAGCGGCGACGACATGACGGTGGAAATCGTGGACTCGGGCCCCCCTTTCGATCCCACCGCGCACGCCAGCCGGAAATGCCTGCAGCCCGGAGACGTCAAGGTCGGCGGCATGGGCCTGTGCCTGGTCCGCAATCTGGCCACGCGGATGGAATACTCCCGGTTCGACGGCTTCAACCGCACACGGATCACCATCGCCAAAAGCATTCAGGAGAACGCATGCACCTCCGGCAGATAGAACACCCCCGCGCGGCCGTTTTCCTGGTCAGCGGACGCCTCGACGCGACCAGCACGCCCGAACTCGAGAGAAAGGTCCTGCTCAGCCTGGAAAGCGGGGTCAGGCACCTGGTCATGGACTTTTCGGAGCTGGAATACATCAACAGCGCCGGTCTGCGAGTCCTGGTCATGAGCTACCAGCGGCTGAATCCGCGCGGCGGGTCGGTCATGGTCTGCGGCGTCAGGGATTATATCGCCGAGATCTTCGACATTTCCGGCTACAACCGGATTTTCGCCATGCACGCCGACATGGCCCACGCCATGCAGGAAATCGACGCTACGCCAGACGCGCAATGACCACGGTGCGGTCGTCCTCCACGCGGCCGCCACGGGTGAATTTCTCGACGGCCTCGAAAATGCGGGCGGCGATGTCCTGCGGAGGCTCATGTACGCTGCCCCGGACCACCTGAAGCAGGCGCTCCTTGCCGAACATCCCGCCATCCCCACTGCCGGACTCCCAGATTCCGTCCGTCCCCATGACCAGCAGACCGCCTGTGAGGGGTTCCGAATATTTCGTGAACGACCATTCGGGGTCGACTCCGAGGGGAATGTCCCGACCGGCCAAGGTACTGACCGGTCCTCCGGCCGACGGCACGAACCACGCGGGGTCGTGTCCGGCCCCGACCCATGCGGCCCTGCGCGTGAGCGGACAGTAGGACAGGACGAAGGCCGTGACGAAATTCCCGCTGTCGTCGACGTCGGCGTGGATGAGGGCGTTGGTCCTGTTCATGACCTCGGACAGGTCGAGACGCTGCAGCAGCAGGGCCTTCATGTAGGCGCGGATGGAAGCCATGAGCAGGGCTGCGCCCACCCCGTGGCCGGTCACGTCGCCGATCAGGATGATCAGCTCCGGGCCGTGCAGGCCGTCGCGGACCATGAAGTCGTAGAAATCCCCGCCCGTTTCCTCGCAGAAGACGCTGGCCCCGCATATCTGCACGCCGGGCAGAAAGGGCGACGCGGACGGCAGCAGGTTGGCCTGGATCTGCCTGGCCAGCTCCAGGCCGTGGACCATCCGCTCCCGCTCGACCAGCCGGTCGATCATGGTGTTGGTGTAACCGGCGATGACAGCGAACTCGTCGTTGGTGACCACGGGCACCTTGGTGTCAAGCCGCCCCCGGCTGACCATTTCAAGGACAGTGGTCTGATTCCGGAAGAGCATCTTGAGGTTGCGCGCGTAGGAATAGACCAGGACCAGGGTCAGGGCCAGGAGAATGCCCATGACGAAAAGCACTTCCCAGACCACGGACCACAGCAGGGACGGGAGGTTCTCGGCGGCCCGCTCCTGGGCCTGGAGCCAGGAGATGTCGCGCATGAGCAGCATCAGGAGGATCAGGGTGACGAAAACGATGATGCCCGTGGCGAGATAGGCGAAGCGCCTGGTCTGGGGAAAAAAGGACTCGGGCCCGGGGAGGCTTCCGGCGGACATGTCGGCCTGGACGATGACCCTGTGCTCCCACTCGAGGCTCAGGTCCAGGGCGGCGAAGAGCCCGATGGTGGCGAACCCGACGACGATCTCGACGCCGCTGAAGACCGGGAAGCCCC